>SDBU01003379.1_pt1 | contig 20341 bp, 21 predicted proteins | sample 2277071 | NCBI WGS metagenome assembly SDBU01 (sample SAMN10397929, study PRJNA504765) | marine sediment metagenome | isolation source: marine sediment core GS08_GC12, 126 cmbsf | place: Arctic Ocean: Gakkel Ridge, Loki's castle | collected 2008
TTTGACGAAACTTCGGATAAAGGCTCTTCTATCAGATAATGAGCCATCATCAAGTGTATCCCTTAAATCGTTTACATAGCCTTTAACTGTTTTCAGGTCCGCCAGTTCCACTCTCTTGTCCGACATCGCTACCTCAAGTTTACTTTGTCTGGCCAGTAGTTTTTCCTGTCGACTTCCTAATTCACGTATTCTTGGTGTTAGGTCCTATAATTCAATATTAGCCAAACCTATTACTATCGATAATTATTGTCATTCGTTCTAGACGTTAAACCCTATGGCACTCATTCCAACCTCATGACTATGTTATAGGTACTACTCGCTGGTCGTCAAGGCAGTGGAAGTTAGCAAACGATGTGGCATAGTTAGCAACCGAAAATCCAAAAAGAGAGGTTTTGACACTATGACCATCAAGGACTTGGGCAGATGGGAATCACTGGAATGGTGCAGAGATATACAAGATCAGTAACATTTCATGATAGTCTGAAGTTCTATAAGGCACCGCTGTCGTAACAAGGTGCTATCACGGCCTCACATTTCCTGCTGAGAGCCTTACCATGCTATAATGCCGTCTAAGTGATGAAGGCGCTTCACTAGGTCAGTCGCCGCAGATAGCAAAAACAAAGAGGCATATCATGGCAAGTGAGCAAGTTAGGCAATCCCATAGGGCTGAACCACGGTTTTTCTATGGTTATGTCGTGGTTGTGGTTGCATCATTTATCATGCTTATGATGTGGGGGACATTCACAACCTTTGGTGTGTTTTTCAAGTCAATGCTGTCCCAATTTGGGTGGACGAGGGCGGTAATATCGGGTGCATTTTCACTTGCTACAATTGCCCAAGGTCTCCTTAATGTTGGTGCGGGGAGACTGACCGACAAGTTTGGTCCTCGGCGGGTGCTGAGCGTTTGCGGCTTCTTTCTAGGCTTAGGCTTTATATTGATGTCACAGATTAGTGCTATCTGGCAGCTATACCTTTTCTATGGGGTAATACTAGGCATTGGCATGGGTGGTAGCATTGTGCCGTTATCATCTACGGTAGCTAGGTGGTTTATCAAGAGAAGGGCGATGATGACTGGTATTACCTTTGCTGGCATGGGTCTGGGTACAATGATTATGCCGCTAATAGCCAATCAGCTTATATCTGCATATGGCTGGCGAGCCTCCTACATTATTGCCGGCATTGCAGCCTTAGTGTTAGTTGTCCTAGCTGCCCAGTTTCTAAGGCGTAACCCAAAGCAGATAGGGCAATTGCCCTATGGTGCTAGCGAGGTTAATAGAGAGAGCTTAGATTCAGAGGTCAGTGGGGTCTCCCTTCGAGAAGCCATTCACACAAAGCAATTCTGGCTTCTTAGTGCCATGTACTTTTGCTTTCTATTCAGTTCAGTTACTATCCTGGTCCATATTGTCCTGCACACCATTGGCCAAGGACTTTCGGCAAATGTTGGTGCTAATATTTTAGCCGTAATAGGTGGAGCCAGTATTGGTGGCATGCTCGCAATCGGTAGTGCTGCCGATAGAATTGGGAATAAGGCTGGTCTCACCATCAGCTTTGTTGTCATGTCAATTGCTCTATTTTGGTTACTGGCAAGCAGGGACATTTGGATGCTTTTCCTATTTGCTGCCATATTTGGTTTTGCCTATGGTGGTCTACAGGCAGTGCTTTCACCGATGGTGGCTCAACTATTTGGGTTGAGTTCACACGGTGTAATCTTGGGGGCTGCTAACCTGGCCGGTTCTATTGGAGCGGCCTCTGGTCCATTCATAGCCGGTTTCATATTTGATGTGACTGGTAGTTATCAGTTCGCATTTCTAATCCTTGCTGCTCTTGGTGTTACCGGTGTTATATTAAGTGCACGTCTAACGCCACTTGTGAAAAGCTGAGTCGGCGCAAGGAATATGTTATTAGATAGAACATGGTTAACCCCCCCCAACCATATTCCGCACACACAGTAATACCTGTTAATGTCCCTTGACAAAACGACCCGATGAAATTATACTTGGAAACACAAACCCCGGACATGCAGCCACGAACGAAAATGTAGGAGGTTGCCAAGATGGGAAGGAAGGTGCTCGGATAGCCCCTCAGTTCGTAAGGTTAACTTTACCACAATGAGGGACTATGGCTGAAGCAGCTCTCACAATCTCGCCTGTCATGCGAAGGGCTGACTACATCTTCACTTCTACTCCCTTTCCCCTCTCAAACGCCGCATGACCCTTAATCTGTTTAGCCGCCGGCTTCGGTTCAGGGTATGACCAGGCGGCATTCCGGTTAACCTGTCCTTTTACCGTAATATCATGATAGGCTGTCTTGCCTTTCCAGGGGCAGGTATATTGCTGGTCACCGTCACTAAAATACTCCCATTTTACTGATTCCGGTGGGAAGTAAACATTGCCTTCAACTATTTCATATTTATCACTTTCGGCCAGTACTTCCCCATTCCAAGTTGCTCTAGCCATTTTTACACCTCCCTTTTAATATACGCTTTCTTTACACCGGCAAGCATATGTATAATTATCACCCCCCTCCGCAGCAAATTAAAACCACAAACAGAGGCTTCGTGTTCCAGCCTACCTTCGTATGGTTAGAATGCCTATTTACTCCACGCAGCAGCTCATCTTGGAAATATCCCGTTTGAATGACTGGGCTACCCGTTTGATGGCTTCGCTCATAGTAGGGAAGACATGTACTGTATCGATGATGTCATCGATGGTGAGCTTGAACTTCACCGCCAAGGCTGCTTCGTGGATAAGGTCTGCTGCCATTGGTGCTACCATGTGTACCCCAGCGACGGCTTCCGTCTTTGGATCAATGGCCATTTTTACCAGGCCTCGTGTCTCTTTAATAGCCATAGCCTTGGGTACCTGGGCTATCTCTATAGTGCGACAGCTACAGACATTGTACCGCCGCATGTATTCTTCCTCGGTAAGCCCGACACTAGCTACCTGGGGGTCGGTGAATACAGCCTTCGGCACCGAATCGTAATCGATAGTCTTCTTCGTCCCTTCCAGGGCGTTGCTGGTGGCTATGGAGCCTTCCTTAGCCGCCACTGTCTCCAGGAAAGCCTTACCTACCACATCCCCCGCTGCCCAGATGTGAGGCGCTGAGGTACGCAACTCCTCATTCACTTTAATGAAACCACGCGGGCTCACCTCTACTCCGGCTGTCTCAAGACCCATGTTATCGCTATTGGGGACGACACCAGTCGCCAGCAGCAACTCCTCTCCCTTAACAGTGATTCGGCGCACCCCCATCTTGGCTTCTACAACCTTCAGCTCTACTTCCTCCCGCAGCTCCTCAATGTCCACTCCGGTATGAATCTCAATACCCTCGTCTTCGAAGCAGCGCTGAAGCTCATCGGCGACCACTCGCTCAGCCAGGGGGAGGACCTGATTCTCTTTCTCCAGCACCGTCACTTTAGTGCCGAAGCGGGCGTACATTTGGGCAAACTCCAGGCCCACAGGGCCAGCACCAATAACAATCATGGACTTAGGTAAGCGGGATAGGCTCAGCGCCTCGCGGTTGGTAATGTAGCGCACCCTGTCGATACCCTTAAAGGGCAAGATGCGAGGCCGAGAGCCGGTGGCGATAATAAATTTATCTGCCTCCATGATTTGACCGTTGACCTCCACTTGCTTGGGAGAGACAAACCTGGCCTTACCCTCTATTACGGTGATGTCCAACCCTTCGGCGACGCGGGTGTAATTACTTTCTCTGAGAGCACCTACTATCTCGTTCTTCTCTCGGATGGCAATGCCGAAGTCAAAAGAAGCGCGACGGACATTCTTTATTGCCTGGAAACGGGGATGCTGGGCCTGATAGTACTCACTCCCAGTCTCCAGCAGTAGTTTGGAGGGCACGCAGCCTACGTTGACACAAGTGCCCCCCAGGGGCAGACCGCTATTTAGTAGGACGGTTTTTGCCCCCAGTTCCGAGGCCCTGGTGGCAGCGCCGAAGCCGCCACCCCCACCCCCAACAATGATTAAGTCAAACTTACTCATTGCTTTTCCTCCTTCACTATCATTTAGTATACAATTCGGTATCGGGGTGGAAAGCATACCAGGCAAACCAGAAGCCCCTTTCCTTGACGATTTCCTCCCCTGTCTCCAAGTTGGTGACGCTGACAGTACCGGTGTCTCCTCTGTCTAGTCTTATCCTGACTCCCCCCACAGTATCTTCTATTGTCTTCAGTTCTTCCAGGTTGTCCTCCTGGTATGCTTTGTAAGCCCCGTTCACCTCTATACCAAATATAACCGTTTTGGGGTGTATTCTGTCGTCTCTGGCTTCAACCGGGAAAAACACGAAGCTATCTTCGTAATAGTTGCCATAAGGGTCTGCTCCGTAAGATCGGCTAAAACCAGTGTCCTGACTCAAGACCTCGGAGTCTGGGTGCTCTTTTTTCCAGTCTCGCCAGGTAACAGTGTCTATTGATATCGGGATGAACTTCATTCCGGCTAATTCGCCCACGATGGCTAAGCCGTCAATCTGAGTCCAGTAGGAGTTTGTCTTTCTATCATATAGAACGAGGTTTGAGTTGTAAAGTTTTCCAGAAACCCCGAATTCGACTTCCTCCCCATTTATTGTTCGCTCAAAGGCAACGCCTGAGCCGCATAGCGGTCAGTAGGTAATTAATATCGGGTCGCCGGCAATTGTATCGTTGACTATCTCGTGCCAGACCATTATTTGCAGGGGGTAAACCCTTTTTACGCCCTTATAGACAATGGCTAGAACAAGCTCGTTGTCCTCTATCCATTGGTCGGCCTCTGTAACGGAGACAAATTTTGGATTATCGATGGATGGGATTCCATCTTTGGGAGGTCCACCACCAACCAGTTTGCTCGGATGCACAATATACTTCTCTCCTTTCTCCGTCAGCTTTACGTCCATTTCCTCTTCCATCTCAGTAAGCTCGGGAACCTTTTCTGGGGGTATGTTCTCCTGGTTATTAGTGCAGCTACTGGCCAAAATACTGCCAGCTAAGGCAACAACTACTATCCAGTAATTCCAGTGCATTTGTTTCATCGCCTACCTCCTATGGTATCAAACTATATCGTAGGACATTGTTTACCTAGCGGGTTCACATAACCCGCCTGACGTCCCACTCAATAGTCACTAAGGTAGAACTTTTTGAAATTATAGCACTAGGAGCGTGCTGGAGTCTGTGACAATAATCACAATATCGTATTTATGTGCTGGCTAATATCCTAAAATCAGTCGAGTAGGAGAAAGCTTAAAGCCAATTTATAACAAAACCTAATTCCATGGCTCCACCTCAATCACCGTCTTTATGTGCTTTGGGTCGCTGAGGGTAAAGACTTGCCGATAGTCTTTAAGCCGAAAGCGGTGGGTGATCATCTCGCCCAGCATGCCGTCAAAGCTGGAGTCTATGTCTCCTATGTCTCTTAGAGCCATCTCAAAGTGGCTGCGGTTGGAATTGACACTGCCGACCACCACCTGGTTATAGCGTACTATCTGGCGTACCAGCTGGGCGGCATCTACTTGTATAAGGAGTTCCTCACGGGGGATTCCGGTCATGACATAGATGCTGCTGCGGGACATATAGGGTATGAGTTCCACGGCTGTAGCCGCAGCACCGGCGGCTTCAAATATTATGTCCAGATTGCCAGTTGGGCTGCAGCACAACTGCACCATTTCCTCCGGTGTCTTGTTGCGAGCATCTATGTAATTTGCCCCCATGTGCTTGACCAGGTGCACCTTGGGGCTATCTTCAGGCAGTATATCGGAGACATAGGTATGCACCTCAGCCAGCCTGAGCAGGGCGGTGGCCAGGAGCCCTAGCGGCCCGGCTCCCACCACCAGCGCCGTCTTGCAATGCCCCCAGTCCTTGGAGGCGAAAGTGTGCTCCGGATGGGGACATGTCCAGGGAAGGCGGGACTGGATAATCCTTATCTGCTCTATCCCCTTTTCGGCGATACTCAACGGCTCGGCGAACACGGCAAGCTTCGTCAACCGGGGAGGCACCTTGACAATATACTGCTCCTCGTCGACTACAAACTCGGTAAGGAAACCATCTTGTTTATGAATGCCCCGCTCGGTATAAAGGCCAGTCATACACATATCGCTCTGGTTGTGAAGGCAAGGCTGGCAAATCCCACAACCGCGGCGTACTGTCATGACAACCACGTCGCCAGGAGCCAGTGATTTCACCCCGCTACCCACCGCCTCAACTACTCCTACCATCTCATGACCCATGACTATTCCGCTGTGGCCTTCAGCTATATCCTGCAGGTTATGCTTTACCATGTTAAAATCGGTGCCGTCTACGCCCACTTCTTTTACCCGCACCAGCACCTCATCTGCCTGCTTAATCTCAGGCTTGGGGATTTCAAAGACGTGCACACCCGGCTTTCCTCGTAGCATCCCCACAGCTAGCATGTTAAGCCACCTCCTTTAGCTAATGTTAACTCTACCAGGAATATTCTGGAATTCTACGCCGTCTATCAATGGCTGTCAATTCCCCGGCGTATGGCCAACGGACCTCTGGTTAAGAAGGTTCACGGCAGCAGGAGTAGTAGGCGCGTGATAGAATGTTGTTATTAGCTATCCCTTGACCTCTCTCACCGGGTGACCCCCGAACTGCTTTCGTAAGGCTGCCAGCAGCTTGGCACCAAAGGGCTGGTTTTGTCGTGAGCGGAACCGCGCTTGAAGTGACTGTGCGATGACGGGCACGGGCACGGCGAGCTCTATGGACTCTTGCACTGTCCACCGACCTTCACCGGAATCCTCGACGTAGGCCTCAATAGCTTCCAGCTTGGGGTCTTCCTGCAGGGCGGCAGCAACTAGGTCAAGCAGCCAGGAGCGTACCACGCTACCATAGCGCCATATCTCAGCAATCTGAGGTAAATTCAGGTCAAAATTCCGCTTTGCCTGCATTAGTTCGAAGCCTTCTGCATATGCCTGCATCAGCCCGTATTCAATGCCGTTATGAATCATCTTGACAAAGTGCCCGGCCCCACTGGGGCCTACGTGGCCATAGCCTTGTTGCGGTGATGGAGCCAGTGTCTGAAAGATCGGCTCCATCTGGCCGAATGCTTGGCTGTTGCCACCTACCATCAAGCAGTACCCTTCTTTAGGCCCCCATATTCCACCGCTGGTACCTACGTCCAGAAAGATAAGCCCTTTCTCAGATAGTGATGCCGCTCGTCGCATGCTATCCTTGTAGTTCGAGTTACCGCCATCAATGATGATATCTCCTGGAGATAGTTCCGTCGCAAGAGCGTTGATGGTGCTCTCCGTGGGCTCACCCGATGGCACCATGAGCCAGACGGCACGGGGACTGGTGAGTTTCTGTACCAGGTTGGCAACAGAAGTGGCACCAGTGGCTCCTTGCTCAACCAGGGCTTCCACTGCTTCCTTTATGGGGTCGTAGACTACCACCTGGTGGGTTCCGCCCAGCAGGCACCGTGCCATGTTGCTACCCATCCGGCCCAAGCCAATCATTCCTAGTTCCATAGTTACCCCCTTTGGTGTTGCTATACCAGTTCGGTGACCAGTCTTGAGATGGCCGCTCCGTCAGCTCGGCTGAGGTGAATCCGGGCAACACGCCGTCCGGACGATTGTAATGCCTGAAGATCTCCCAGTGCTTGGGCATCAGCTACCACGCCGAAAGTGTAGGGCTTGCCAGGGATAGACAGGCTGTGCTCATGGTCGGCGGTGATCTGGAGGAATAGCCCTGTGTTTGGACCACCCTTGTGCAACTGTCCAGTGGAGTGCAGGAAACGCGGCCCATAGCCGAGAGTAGTGGCGAGGTGATGCCGTTCCACTACTTTGCGGCGGAGTTCTGCCAGCACCTCGTCTACTTCGGGAGTCTGACGAATGTAAGCCATGATTGCCAGGTACGTACCCTTCCCAGCCTCGGCTAGCAAGTCAATAAGAGAGCCGGCAGTCTCTACCTGCGGCAGGTGACCAGAGGTCGTGTATTCGTGCAACACACGCTCCGTTGCGTCTTTGGCCTGCTGGACGTTCGGCTGGTTGAAAGGATGGATACCCAATATTGCCCCGGCCACCGCGGTAGCGAACTCCCAGCGAAAAAACTCGGCTCCCAGGTCGTACCTATTTCGCATCTCGAGAACAAGTATCGGTTGCCCTGAAGACTTGATGCGTTCGTTTGCCGCGTCTATGGCGGAGTTATCGTCGTCATCCAGGCGCAGGCAGACAAACAATCGGTCGTCACCATATTGACTGGGTTTCACCAGGGGCTCATTGACAACCGGTATGATACCCTTGCCCTCCTTGCCGGTGCTTTCAGCAATGAGCTGCTCTACCCACAGCCCGAAACTGCTGATGGCCGGCGATGTAATCAGGGTAAGCTTGTCCCGTCCCCGCAGAGCCAGAGTGCCGATACATGCCCCCAGCCAGGCACCGGGATTTTCATGGACAGGTACACAGGAGGCACACCCTTCTCGCATGCAGTCTGCCCGGTCAAGCAGTGCTTTAATATCAATCCCTATCAGCGCCGCCGGGACTAGGCCAAAGTAAGAGAGGACAGAATAGCGTCCCCCAATGTCGGGCGGGTTCAAGAATGTGCGCCGGAACCCTTCCTCCTCGGCCAGCCTAGCTAGCGGTGTTCCGAGGTCAGTGATGGCAACAAAATTTTGTCCAGCCCTCTCCTTCCTTATGGCTGATTCCACCAGACTTCTGAAGTACTGTAAGAGAATGAGAGGCTCGGTGGTGCTGCCAGACTTTGATGAGATAAGAAACAAGGTGTGTGCCGGGTCAATAGCCCGGCTGACTGCCTGCACCGAGGCGGGCACTGTCGAGTCCAGCACGATGAGTTCAGGATATCCCGTGGCGCTGCCAAAGGTTTGTCGCAGTACCTCGGGACCCAGGCTGCTCCCACCCATGCCAAGCAGAACCACGTGGCGGAAACCAGTCTCTCGCACTTCCTTGGCGAAAGACTCCAGAGCGGATACTTGCTCGGACATCGTATCGGTAATGGTAAGCCAGCCCAGGCGATTGCTAATCTCGGCCGGGTCCGATTTCCACACAGTGTGGTCCTTGCGCCAGATGCGCCCTACTAAGTCGCGCCGACCAGGGTCGGCCAGGGTTGCTTCCACATCGGCAATATATGCCCCAATGCTGACGTCTGGGTGGACATGCTCCTTTGCCAGCATCCGTACTTTTTTCTCGTCTATACCTGCCAGCAATTTCTTAAAGGAATCAGCAAATAGCCTTACACCATCGGCCAGCAACTTTGCCGTGACCTGCTCCATACTTATGCCGGCTGCTGCCAGAGCCACCAGCGTTTTTTCAGCTTGGGGTAGCTCTCGCTCCAGGGTCGCCTCGGCATGACCATGCTCCAGAAAGGCGTTGATTGTTGCCGGTGGCATGGTGTTGACCGTGTCCGGGCCAATGAGCGGCTCCACGTACAACACATCACTGTAGGCCGGGTTCTTCGTGCCGGTGCTTGCCCAGAGAGGACGCTGCACACGGGCGCCTTTTGCCCTTAGCGCCGCGAAACGCTCACTATTAAAAGTTTCCTTGAACGCCTGATAAGCTAGCTTGGCGCTGGTGATGGCAGCCTTACCCAAAAAAGCCTTAAGCTGTTCTTCTCCTTCGTGGGTGCGTTCCTCTAGCAGGGCATCGACTGCGGTATCTATTCTGCTGAGGAAGAAGGACGCCACGGACGCTACCTTGCTCGGGTCTCCGCCACTCCGAACCAGGTCCTCCAGCCCGGCAATATACGCCTCCCTGACTTGTTGGTAGGCATCCAGGGAAAAGATAAGGGTGACGTTGACATTGATGCCCTCGCTGATGAGGCGACGGATAGCTGGCATACCCTCTGCTGTGGCTGGAACCTTGACCATCACGTTGGGGCGGCCAAAAGCGGCGAACAGGCGCCTGGCCTCCTCGATTGTCCCGCCAGTGTTATAGGCTAATAATGGACTGACCTCCAGGCTGGCGTAACCGTGTACGCCGCCCGTCTGGTCATAGGTCGGGCGGAGCAGGTCAGCGGCGGCACTGATGTCTTCTATTGCCAGGGTTTCATAGGTCTCCCCTGTGCTTTTGTTGGCTTTGGCGCAGACCAGTAATGCCTCGTCGTAGTCGGTACTCCCGACGATAGCCTTCTCGAAAATGGTTGGGTTGGAGGTCACGCCGCTGATTCCCTGGTCGATGAGCCGTTGGAACTCACCGTAGGTGAGCAGGCCACGGCGGATGTAGTCAATCCACGCCGCCTGACCGAGGCGTTGGGCTTCCTGAATCGGATTCATCATTTTGTTCCTCAATTACTGCGCTCTCTGTTCTCCTGAAGAGCTTGCTGCTCAATGGTTAAGACCTTCTTTAGCCGGCGGCGATGCCGCTCTTCACCGGAAAAGTGCGCATTGAGGAAAGCAGTCACCAGCTCTCCAGCTAACTCCACTCCGACAACGCGTGCACCCAGGCACAGGACATTCATGTCATCGTGTTCCACTCCCTGGTGAGCCGAGTAGGTATCGTGGCAAAGGCAGGCGCGGGTACCGGGCACTTTATTGGCGGCGATGCAGGCACCGACACCACTACCGCAGATAAGGATGCCGCGTTCAGCCTGGCCTGAAGCTACCGCCTTGGCAACTGCTACCGCGAAATCGGGGTAATCATCAGTTGGGTCAAGCTCATAGGCACCCAGGTCTAATATCTCGTACACCGGGCGCAGCCGGGTGACTAACTCATTCTTGAGTGTAAAGCCGCCATGGTCGGCTCCCAGTGCCAATCGTAGCCTCATGTCTTCCTTCCCTGTAGATGTCATAGTGCTTCATTACTTGCATTGTTTGTAGGTTAATGTCGCTTGATAGGATTTGAGTTTAGTCCACATCCTCGAAATTGTCAAGCCTCTTACTTGCCGGGTTCATTCGTCACTGAAACATAATTGACATAATCCAGCAACTGAGCCGGTAATGTTTAATACTTCCATGGTGAAAGTGCCATTGATGTTGAGATTGCATTTAGGGTAAACTGGGTTGCGTGACGAACGAAGTCCGGGAGCGCTGAGGCGTTGAAGACTCTCTTTCCGTACCACATTAACAAAATTGTGTTTTGTTTAATGTACTTTGCTTTACTATTGGCAAGGAACTAGCCTTGTAGAATAGAAAGAAACAATATTGATGAGCGTGAATGGTAATCAAAAATAAATTCTTCTACGGTTACTGGATAGTTCTGGCAGGAATTGCCACTATGGCTCTGGGTAGCGGGCTAATATTCTACGGTTTTAGCGTTCTTAACAAGCCCATTGGGGATGAGTTTGGCTGGGGTCGTGGTGTGGTGGTCGTCGCTTTTGCTATTTTCATGTTTGCCGCCGCTACCACTTCGCCCATCGTAGGCCACCTTGGTGACAAGATTGGACCGCGCCGGGTCTTTTTGCTCGGGACAATAGTAACGTTACTGGCCCTGGTTCTGCTGAGCAGAATATCAGCTATCTGGCACTTTTATCTATTGCACCTGTGCCTTGGTGCTGGGTTTGTGCTAATGGGCACTGTTCCTCTAAGCATGCTGCTTTCTAGTTGGTTTTACCGCTTACGGGGTACCATGCAGGGGATAGCCTTCAGTGGGATCGGACTTGGGGGGCTGGTCCTGGCACCCCTGATTGGAAACTACCTCATTCCGAATCTTGGTTGGCGCAACACCTATCTGGTGATGGCATTCATTTTATTAGTCATAATGCTTCCCTTGATATTTTTCGTTATTAAGGATCATCCACACCAGGAAGGTCTTCGTCCCTATGGACAGGAAGAAGATGCGGTACCAGATGACCGTGGTTCTACAACAAAGGGGGCAACTGGCCTTAGCCTTAGGGAGACCCTTGGGACATCTGCTTTCTGGATAGCGGCCCTCACCTTTGCGGTTTATGGGATGAGTATGAATGCGGCTTTGCAGAATCAGGTCAGTATACTGACGGAGCAGGGCTTTGCGGCTACAAGTGCCGTGGCTGCCATTGGTATTTCTGGACTATCCAGTGGAGTGGGCAAGTTACTCTTCGGTTATCTCTGTGACCGTATTAATCCCAAATACGTCGTTGCTATCTCGAGCGCCATGATAGCTTTCTCACTTGTCATCATGATACAGGCAGGCTCTATGGCCCATCTGTGGCTCTACGCTGTACTTCTCGGTTTGGGAATGGGGGGTTGGGCCCCTAACCTGGCGATGCTGGCAGCCAACTACTTTGGTCTGAAGCATTATGGTGTGGTGCTGGGAACCCTTTATCTCGTTTTCATGGTGGGAGAGGGAATTGGGCCTATGGTGGCCGGTTTCGTCTATGACCAGAGTGGGAGTTACCATCTGATACTGGCAGTATTAGCCGGGCTGTGCTTCGTTTCTGTCTTTGCCATCGCCGTCATCAGAAAACCCCAAATTGCCTCTAACTGAAAACTGTAGGTTTTAGTGCATCACCGGTAACAACTAGATAGCGTTGACTGCTCAAGCTTCTTGGAGTACACTAGTTGCTAAGTTACTTGAACGTCACCCTTTGCCTCAGCAGGATAATTTTTGTCCAGTCGACAGAAGTTAGGCGCAAAGCATATTGTAGTCGGCCACATGTGACTTCTGGATAAAATCGAGGAGGGTAGAGATGGTTAAATACAACGGGGTAAACCACCTTGCTGTGGCCACTGGAGATATGGACGAGACTATCCGTTTCTGGAGGGATTTACTGGGCATGCGGCTCGTTGCCGGGCTTGGTCAGCCGGGTTACAGGCACTACTTCTTTCAGCTTTCTGATAATGACCTTGTTGCCTTTTTTGAGTGGCCGGGGGTTGAGCCCGTGTCACAGAAGGAACATGGCCGGCCGGTGAGGGGCCCTTTCATCTTCGACCACGTTTCCTTCGGTGTTGACACTGAGGATGACCTGTGGGAACTGAAGGACAGACTGGAGGCCGCCGGATTTCCCGTATCGGATGTGATTGACCACGGTTTTATCCACTCAATCTATGCCTTTGACCCGAATGGTATCCCTATCGAGTTTTCCCATAATGTGGAGGGAATCGACATCCGAAATGAACCTCAGATGAGAGACCGAGCACCATCTCAAGTAGCTCTGGAGGGAGCAGAGCCCCGAATGGAGGTTTGGCCTGAGGTCAAAATTCCCACGCCAGCATCGGAACGAGTGGTGTACCCCGGTGCCGGGAGCGAACTATTCCATGGTAAGAAGACGTCATAAAGGAAACTGTAGGGACGTGTCTATGGAGAGCGCTAGAGACGCATCGGCTACTGGCCTTAGGAATACCGGCAACGGGAAATATACGGTCAAAAGAGGGGGCAGATAGTGGGTATTCGAGAAGAGAAGCAAGATGTCGTCGTAGTTGGAGCGGGCATAGCCGGGTTGGTAGCGGCAATTGAGGCATCTGGCAATGGTGCCCGGGTCACAGTCCTCGACAAGTTGTCTCGTACGGTTGTATGGGACAATACTAGGTCTACATCACCTTGGGGCAGCGGCAACGATACCAGCCGAGCTGCCGGTGGAGGATTGAAAAGATTTTCCTCTGAGGAGCCTATCGATGAGCTACTCAGCCGGCATGCGGAAGCGAGCTGGGGCAGAGTTGACCTAAATCTAATTAGAACCTATCTGGAGAGAGTTGCTGAGGATTGCAGGTGGTTGAAGGACGAGCTAGGCTTGCCCTATGAAGGCATCTGGGTAAAAGGGAATGGAGCAGGTTTGTGCTCATTTCTATACAAGATTGCGCAAAGGAGAGGGGTAGATACTCTGTTTAATACGAAAGCGATAAAGCTGCTGACTGATGATCTGGGGGCGGTAACAGGGGTCAGGGCAAAGATAGCCAATGAGGTCATAGATTTCAAGACTAAGGCTGTGGTACTAGCTACTGGTGGTTTCGAAGGAAACCAGGAGATGATGATTAAGTACGTTGGTCCTGAGATAACTTATGGGACGGTGCTTACAGGTTGCCCTACCAATACCGGGGAAGGCCACTTAATGGCTTCGGAGATAGGAGCGCAACTCATAAATCTAAGCATGTGCCATATCCGCACCACAGACCAGTTTTTCGATGTTGGTCCCTCGCGGCATTTACGAAATATCTATCCCATGGGCATCTACATCAATAAGGATTGCAAGCGGTTTGTCGACGAGGGGACGGCTGACAGTGATACCATCGCCAATGCCATCGCTTATCAACCAGGCCACAAAGCAGCCTTAATCTTTGATGAGAAAGCAAGGGCCATGCACCCGGAGGAATATGAAACATACCCTAGGAAAGAGGAGACTATAAAGGTGGCCCCGACAATTGAGGAGTTGGCAGAAAAGATAGAAGTGTCGTGGAGCAGTTTGCAGAATATAATTGAAGAATTTAATGCTGCTGTCAGCGGAGATAAAGCCTTAAGCCTTACTATTCCTAAGACAGACAGGGCATTCAAGATTGACACGCCCCCCTTTTATGGTTTTTACCCAGTAATACCAGGTCTCAACCATCCTCTGGGCGGATTGAAGATAAATACCGAGACTCAGGTACTGGACAGGGAAAACAACCCAATCTTAGGACTCTATGCTGCCGGTTCTATATTAAACTGGTCATTCGGGAGGACCTATTGTGTTGCTGGGGTTACAAGCTACAAAGGAAGTTACCATGCCGGAAATTCTGGTGGTTTACCTATTGCCCTTGTTTTGGGTCGTATTGCTGGCAGGAGTGCAGCGGCGGAGGCGATAAGGCCTTAAGGCTGAAGAAGGTTGTGAATTAGGCAGAGAGGTATCGGGCTCTTATGTTCGGAGGCTTGACAAAAGCCAGTAAGCCATCTAAAGTGTCCACTACTGAGTTGTGTGATGTTCCTGACAACACACAACTTATGATCCGACGCAATATAATTGAAAGGAAATGTCTAAGACAGGTGCAATTAGATGTCCCTGTTTATAAGGAGGAGATAAATTTATGAGAATCCGTAGTCTACCCCGAATAGTTGGCGGCATCTTGGTTATGGGAGCACTTCTTTCAGCCTCATGTAGCAGTCAAGCACCAGAGCCAGCACCGACACCAAAGCCCAAGACCTATTCATCACCACCACCGATGACAATTGATACCAGTAAGCAGTACAGTGCTACCATTGAAACAGAAAAGGGGGACCTGGTGCTGGAGCTGTTTGCCAGTGATGTTCCGATAACGGTCAACAACTTTGTCTTCCTCGCCCGTGAGGGATTTTATGATAATACCACATTCCACCGTGTTATCTCTGGTTTTATGGCCCAGGGAGGAGACCCGACTGGAACCGGAAGGGGGAACCCGGGTTACCGGTTTGCTGATGAATTCACCGGGCATACCCATGTTACCGGGGCTCTATCAATGGCTAATGCCGGCCCCAATACCAATGGCAGTCAGTTTTTCATTACTTATGCCCCCCAGCACGGCCTTGATGGTAAGCACTCGGTATTTGGTCGGCTAATAAAGGGTATGGATGTCCTAAAAAAAATTGAGGCGGGTGACGCCATAATACGAATAACTATAGGGGAAAAATAACTGGCTTGAAATAGCACATGGTGGAATTGAGCTGGGTTTGTGTCGGTCTGCCTGTGCTACAATAGGGGAAAATGCAGAAGCTCGGGTAATCATAATATTGCTACCTTGGGGGGTGCAAAACGATGCCGCAATTCGCGTCAGGTTCTCCGCTTCTGGAAGGTATGTGGGCGGGCGGAATATTCATTGCCTCCATTTTGGTGGCGTGGTTGGTTCTGTTGAGCATGAGATACGCAAGGCGCCGGTTGGAGAAGCGGCGTAAAACCAACCTCATCACACAGCTTTTGCAGAACCTCTCCAGGCCCATTTTCCTACTGGTAGTAGCCCAGGGGCTTATCCTGGCGCTGAGTTTCTTGTCCTATCTAGCGACATGGCGCTCCTACCTGGGACAAACCGCTGTCGCCTTTGTGATAATTCTCGTTACCTACGGATTGGCACGAAGTGGACGACTGCTGCTGGGCTGGTACCTGCACCGGGCAAAAGTACGCCAAAGCCTTGTTCGTCTGGTACAAAGGACTGCGGTGCTACTTGTATATCTAGGTGGTTTACTCGTGCTGCTTGACTACATGGGGATTTCTATCAGCCCGATGATAGCCGGATTGGGGCTTGGTGGTCTGGCGATAGCATTGGCACTTCAACCTACTCTCGGTAACTTCTTTGCCGGTGCCCAGCTTGTGTCCGACCAATCAATACGCGTGGGGGACTACATAGAACTGGACAGTGGCGAAAGAGGATATGTTGCTGACGTGGGCTGGCGCAGTACGCGGGTTCGCACAACTTTCAATAATATGATGATAATTCCTAACTCCCGGCTACTCAATAGCATAATTACGAACTATAACAGCCCTGACATAGAAATAGCCGTCATTGTGGAGTCAGGTGTCAGCTATAGCAGTGACCTGGCTCATGTGGAAGATGTAGCCCTGGCTGTGGCACGAGAAATAATTGAAGAGCTGCCCGAGGCTGTAAAGACGCGTGAACCGTGGTTCGCGTATGACGAATTCGGAGACTCGAACATTAATTTCTGGGTTTGGTTGTATGCGAAGGACCGACTTAGTACCTTCCGTGTAAAAAGTGAGCTCATTAAGCGCCTCCATGCCCGCTTTGCCCGGGAAGGGATAACAATCAACTACCCTGTCCGATTGCTCACCTACGAGGATTCTAAAGGTAACAAGCCTCCCCTCCCTGGAGATGTCCCCGATGTCAGGGGTACCACTGAAAATAGCTGAGGCAGCGAACTTACTTCATAGCTTGACAGGCTTGCGATTGTATGGCATACTGGGGCGAACGGTTAAGAGTTTGTAATTCCAACCTGAGCGATTCCTTAAAAATCCCATGGGCCATGGATGACCAAGCTATGACCGGAGTCCTAAACAAAGGAGGTTATCCATGACCTACGTGGACAAGACTCTTGAGTGCGTAGAGTGCGGTGCAAGTTTCACCTTTGGTGCTGCGGAGCAGGAGTTCTTCGCAACTAAGGGCTTTACGAATGAGCCCAAACGTTGTCCTGACTGCCGACAAGCCAGGAAACAACAGCGCCGTGGAGATAGCTACGGCTATCAGAGGCCGCGGGAGATGCATGACGCCGTCTGCGCCTCCTGTGGCAGTGATACGCAAGTACCTTTTGAGCCCCGTGAAGGGCGTCCCGTGTACTGTAGTGACTGCTATGCTAAAGTTAGACGTGAGAATAGCGTGTAGCAAGGCCAACACGAACAAAAGGATGGCATAGCGAACACCACCCTCTTTGCTTTTCGCTCAGCTTAACCAGGCTTCATAGCAGATTCATAGAGCAAATGTCGAGCAATGACGTTGCTCCCATTGTCATGGAGACTTCTGAGAAATAGTATGCCTTTTTCAGCCGTTAATATGAACCCTTAAGCCAATGCCATAAATCTTATGATAGTTCGGGCATATAAATCTCCAGTAGAAGTCGTTACTACCCCCGATTCTCTCGAACATTGAGTGGAAACCATCTTTGTACTCGCAGTTCGGGTAGACTTTGAACATCTTGTCGACTTTGATTTCGTCAAACTGCTCAGTCATTGGGTCTTACACCTGTTGCTTAAACTTATTGAGTATAGCTAGGGCTCTGTTACGAGCAGCTACTTCCAATTCTGAGCCTTCCGCCGGTGGCAGCCTATCAAGAAAGGCGGTGAGTTCCTGCACTGTTTCCTCAGTCTTAAATTGAGCGTGCTGGCTATTTAGTGTCTTATAGCCCTCCAGCTTGCGTGACCCCTCACTACCGCCTTCAGCAAAGTGCCAATCCTTAAAGCCAGCGCCACAACCCACTGAGAATAGCACGTAGCACAGAGGTGTGGCTGATGGGGGAATACCTAAAGCTAGAGAACGGGCGGTATCCTGCTGCTCCGGGCTATCATATTCAACCATCATGTGACCACCCGGCGGAATCAGGTCGGCTAAATACTGAAACAACTGTTGAGTTAACCTGTTTGAGGAAATATATAAGACTTGCTCCCCGGAACCAAAACTCACCCGTGACGAAAGGCTGATAATCTCAATCCAGTTGTAGCTGGGGTACCTACCCTGGTTGTGGAGGCCCATAACCACTGGCTGCTGACTAACCTCACCGGAATCGGTTTGCAGAAATAGCTGAAAGTAACTGGCGCCAATTCTATTCTTTGCCCCCAGCAAGACGACCAGCTTATACGAGTCTAAACCTTTTCCTTGAAGGCTCCCTAAAGGATGTTGCTGACTATCAGCCAGGGTCCACTTCTTTAGTAAGCTATCGATGGTAGACTTACTGGATGACACTAGACTCCTTGTAACTGGGCACTAAGTGAAGATGAGTCAATGGCACTAGGTAACTTTCCTGTGCTATAGCTCTTTGCGGAACAAGTCTTTTGCCTTAAGCTTAAATGCCAGGCACACATCCTGGGGCTCGAACCATCAAAACCGGTACGCAGGCAGAGCGGAGAATCCGGTCGGCTACGCTCCCCCAGGCCCAGCGGCTTATACCGGAGCGCCCATGAGTAGCAATAATGATAAGGTCAACATCATTTTTCTCGGCGTACTCGGCGAGACTTTCGGGTGCCTTTCCCACAATGACCTCAGTCTCTAAATCGGCGCCATCATATTCGAGTCGGCTCGCTACCTGGCGCAGGTATTGTCCAGAAGCTGACTTGTAGTGTGATTCTATTCGTATCCGCTCGTGTTCATAGACTCCACTACTAGGAAAGGTAGCGGGGTCGACCACACTGACCAGTACGACACTCTTTACGCTGCATCCCTTAGCAATAGATTCTATATGAGGGAGCACACACTCGGCTAGCTCTGAGCCGTCCAATGGGGCCATAATCTTTTGATACATCTTTTTCCTCCTTTTCGACATCAGCTCCGGGTAAGTGAGCCTTACCATGAAAAGTCTCCATTGTTTACCTCCTTGTTTAGGGCAGTGCTACTTAATCATACCTTTTGGGCTATTATGCTGGCAATAGCTTTGGGGCCTTCCATGATTCCCTCACGATAGCGAAGACAGCGGAAGTCACGAAACATATCAAGAAGCTCATTATGCCTCAGCAAGTAGTCTGGGTTCCGTGGTTTGCCAAACTGAGCCTGGTCAATGATAAAGGTTTCGTACACTACGATTCCTCCTTTTCGCAGTCCATCTTTGATTTGTGGGATAAGGGAGCGCTGGAGGTAGTTGAAGCTGATAATCACGTTATAGTTACTCTTTGTGATAGAGTAGTTACCCTCCAGGTCAGCAATCTGTGCCCTGATAGTAACACCAATCTTGCGCGCCGATGCCAAAGCGCTGTTTATTGCTTCGGGTGATATGTCAATACCCTCCACGTCGAAACCCAAATTAGCCAGGTATATTGCATTCCGCCCGCTACCCATAGCCACGTCCAGAACTCGTCCCTTGGGCAGGAGTTCTATATTCTCTGTCAGGAAATGGGCTGGCTCAAGACCGCTTTCATGAATATCGGTCATCTCACTATATTGAAAGGCTCATTTCTCAATAAATCTCAGGATAATAGCACCGCCTGTTGTGGTTGGTAGATTTACTTAGCCCAAGTTCTCCAGTCCCGGGAGAAGCCTTCTTTTATGTCCCGGCCAGCTTCTTGGCAATAGTGGCTACATGGCGGCCCTGGAAGCGGGCCATGGCCAGTTCGTTCTCACTGGGCAGACGGCTGCCATCACCGGCGGCAATCGTACTGGCACCATAGGGGCTGCCACCGCTTATCTCGTCCAGGGTAAACTGGCGTGTCTCGGTGTAGGGTAAGCCCACGATTACCATCCCAAGATGAAGCAGTGTGACGTAGGAGCAAATGATAGTCGTCTCCTGTCCGCCATGCTGAGTGGCACTGGAAACGAAGACACTGCCTACTTTACCGACCAGGGCGTTTTGTGCCCATAGCCCTCCAGTCTGGTCCAGGAAGTTGCGCATCTGGGCGCACATATTACCAAAGCGAGTCGGTATGCCAAAGATAAGGGCATCGGCATCAGCCAAATCGTTGACCTCGGCGACCGGAATATGCGCGAAGGCTTGGCGCGCTTGCTTTGCCCCTGACTTTTCCAGTATCTCATCAGGAACCAGCTCCGGAACTTGAAGCAATTCGACCTCGGCTCCCTCAACCTCCCGAGCTCCTTCGGCTACGGCTTCAGCCATTCTGTAGATGTGGCCGTACATGCTGTAAAAGACTACTTTTACTTTCATCACTACACCTCCCTTTTTGATGACTATAACCCTGGTACAGGATTATCAAGTAGCATAGGTCAGTATGGTTGCCTTAGCATCTTTCCTGAGTTCTTATCCGCCATCAGTCTGAGGGAAAGCAACCTCCGTATATAGAAATTCTACCCTGTGCTTGTGTTTCAGCTCTTGTGACGCTAGCTCTTCGAGTATTCTTTTCACTTCTCCCGCCGGATGGATT
>SDBU01003380.1_pt1 | contig 20341 bp, 49 predicted proteins | sample 2277071 | NCBI WGS metagenome assembly SDBU01 (sample SAMN10397929, study PRJNA504765) | marine sediment metagenome | isolation source: marine sediment core GS08_GC12, 126 cmbsf | place: Arctic Ocean: Gakkel Ridge, Loki's castle | collected 2008
ATTCCAGTTCACTTTACTTTGCATTCTGGTGGTTGGAAGAATGGTTTAATTCTTGATCTAAATGAAAAACAATTAACATTAGTCCTTCAAGAATTTGTTGAAGGTGAATTATCTTTCTTATTGGAAAATGTGATTGTTGATTCTATTGTTAAATTTAGGGAGAAGAGAGAGTGATATACGCAAGAAAATGTTTGAAGTGTGGGAATCATTTTGACCAAGATACTTCTAAAGAATTATGTCCTAAGTGTAGGAGAAATAAGGATATGGTAATTCAGGAGGAGTTGGAATGAAAATAAGACCTGAAGAAAAAGTAGAACTTATGTTATGGGATTGGTTAAAACAAGATGAAGATGTTGAAGTTTATTTTAATAGAAAGAATAAATTAGGTTGGAAGAAATTTAATGTTAAAGGAAAGTCAAAAGAAAAACCAGATTTGATTGTTAAATTTTTTAATAAATTTAAAGGAATACAATACATTGCAATTGAAGTAAAAGATGGTGGAACAAATAGAAATGTTTTAGATGCCTATAAAATATTTAGTAAATATTATTTAAATTATATTAAGGGAAAAACAGATTACCTTATTGATGGGAATAAGATTGTGATGAATCATTTTATTGTTGCAACCCAATTTTCTCCATTTGGAAAGATTATGTTTGATGATACAAATATTGTTGATAATATCAATAAGGGAAACAATGACGCATGGAGAAGAATGTCGGCACAAAATAAAACATTACCAAGATGTGAATTTGAAAAGACTAGAAGTTATACAAGAAGTCTATGGGCTATGTTAAGAGAATTTAGAAATAAGAATAAGTTTATTCTTAAACCAAGTCTTGGTGTGTTAGTAAGTGATGTTTTAACTAACTTCTCTCCAGATGAACTAAGAATACAATCTGGTATGAAAGGGAAACCAATGCTTGAAGTAATGGGATGGAAAGATTGGGGGTTAAAACATCAATGGCAACAAAATATTACAAACATTTAAAATGAAAGATTTGATAATACCTATTCAATTATGTAATGATGAATTTAGATTTCTTAAGATTCGGGGTAAAGGAAAAGAACCAACTTATGATATGAAGGAATGGCAAAAATATAATTTCATATTTAATGATACAGAATTATTAGAACATCTAAACAAAGGAGGAAACTATGCAATTATTGGAGGTTATGGAAATCTAATTTTAATTGATTCTGATAGTCAAGAAATTGCTGATTTAGCAGAAACCATGCCAGATACATTCACAGTAAAAACAGGAAGTCCTGAAGAATACAAAAAACATTACTTCTTTAGAACACATAAACCAATGAAAGCAATTAGATTATCTAAGGAACATATCGGTGATTTAGGGGATGTCAGAAGTGTTGGACAATATGTTGTTGCTCCAAATTCAATTCATCCTTCTGGAGAAAAATATTATGTTCTTAAGGACTTACCAATTACAAGAGTATCTGAAGAATTTGTCAGAAGTATCTTTAAGGAATATACTGATCCTAATGAATCCTCAAAAATAACAACCTTTGAACCTGAATTGAAATTAAGAAACTCACGATTCATTAAGTTATGTAATGTTCCTGATTATTGTATGAAAACAAAACTTAAAGGAAACACTGGAAAGAACTGGAAACTATTTCCTTATGTTGTAGATATTCTTCATAATAGACAATCATTAATTGAACCTTATAAAAATATAATAGAAACTCAAGGACATAAACAAGGAGCAATTAAAGGGTGGATGAAATTAGCAAGAGAAGGAAAACTTGCCAAATCTTCCTGTAAAAAAATGAGGGAATATTTAGATAGATTTCATAAGGAAGATATTGAAAAAATATGTGGTGAATGTCCTTTATACAAAACTTATAAAAAAATTAAAGATATTGAAAAGAGTAAGAACTATTCTAAATTACAAAAGAGTGTCTTAACTAGTATTGCTTTAAAAGATAAAGATGAAGCAACAGAATTGATTGTAAAAGAAATTGAAAAAGAAAATTATATTTATACTACAAGAGATGATAAATCTTCAGAGATGTGGATATATAAGGAAGGGATTTATATCCCTCAAGGAAAAAGTTTTGTTAGAGAAGTTTGTAGAAAAATATTAGGAGAAGCATATACTCCTCAATTAGCAAATAATATTATTTCAAAGATTGAAGCAGATACTTTCATTGACCATGATACTTTTTTCGGAACAAATTACATTGACGAAATTCCTTTATTAAATGGAATATTAAATATTAAAACAAGAGAATTAAATGATTATGATCCTAAGAAAATATTCTTCAATAAAATTCCTGTTACTTATAATCCTTCTTTAGAATGTCCAAACATATTCAATCACTTCAAAGCAATATTAAATACTGAAGAAGAAATAAAAGTTCTTCTTGAAATTTTTGGTTATCTTCTTCTAAAAGAATATAAACTTGAGAAGGCATTTATGTTTGTTGGATTTGGAAGAAATGGAAAAAGTAAAACTATTGAATTAATGAAAAAATTTATTGGTGCAGAAAATACTTCCTCACTTCCATTAAGATCATTACATGAAGAATCTTTTTCTTTATCTGAATTATTTGGAAGGATGGCTAATCTTGCTTCTGACTTAAGTAAAACAGATTTAAAAGAAACAGGAATGATAAAGGGATTAATTGGTAGGGATACAATTCAAGCTAAAAGAAAATATCTTAGAGATTTGAATTTTGTTAATTATGCTAAAATGATTTTTGCTGCAAACGAACTTCCAAGAATTTATGATACTACAGATGGCTTTTGGACAAAATGGATTCTAATTGAATTTCCTTTCAAATTTATTCAAGAAGAACATTTTAATTCTTTAACTGAAGAAGAGAAAGAAAAACATAGAATTATTGATATTGATATTATTGAAAAGATTTCTGTGGAAGATGAATTATCTGGATTATTAAATTATGCTCTTGATGGTTTAGATAGAATTTTGAAACAAAAAGACTTCTCTTATTCAAAAAGTACAGCAGAGGTAAAGGATTTATGGATTAGAAAGTCTGATAGTTTTACTGCTTTTTGTTATGATCATGTTGAAGAAGAAGGGGATTCTATAATAAAGAAAGATGCTTTAAGAAAGATGTTTTTTAGATATAGAAAGAAACATAAGAACCTTCCAGGAGTTTCAGATAAAGTAATTAAGATAACTTTAGAGAATATGTTTGGTGTTTCTGATGCCCAAGATTCTACTTATGATAGAATTTGGAAAGGAATTAAATTCAAGAAGGAGGAATTATTAACAGGATTAACATAGTTATTTCACCTTTAGTCAAAATTTAAATTTACATATAAGGGCTAAAAACTATGTTTAAGCTGTGAAGATTAAAAAATGACTAAAAAACACCTCCTACCAACAACAAAAGAAAGATGGATTGTCAGAATAAAATCCACAAAAGAAGAAGTCGCAAGGTTTAGGTTAAGAATAACTGCTACAATGAACCTTCCAAAATTAAAGGATATGTATCATGCAGAAGAATTGGAGGTAATTTGGGAATGAAATTTAAAAAAAAGAAGAAAGGAATGTCTACAAAGTTTAAAGTAACTAATGTTTATGCAGTTATGAATTGTGGATTTCCTATTAATTTAGAGAAATTATGGAAAGCTCCAGAGTGTAAGGCAGTTCATGATGAATGTAATATTTATACAAATATTCAACCTAAAGGTACTGATTCTTATATAACTGTTTTTTATAATGGGAATATGATTAGTGTTGGGAATAAGAAGATTATTCAAGCAAAAAGAAATCTTGAATTAACTAAAAAGTTTTTGAAGAAATTTAGAAGTACTAAATCTTTTTTAATTAGACCAAAGAAACCAAAAAAATGAACAAAATAATACTTCAAAAAAGAGTACAATTACTAATTGCACTAAAATCAAACCAAGTAAAAGGAATCTCTCATATATCAAAAATTACTAATACTACCTATTCGTATGTTTCATTAATGTTAAATAATTTTGAGAAACAAGGTTTTTTAACATTATCAACTGGAAAAGATCCTCGTTCAAAAGTTCCAACCTTAACACAAAAAGGTAATGAAGTTGCTGATTTATTAATTAAATTGAGGGAATTGATATGAAATCTTATGAATGTATAACCTTAAGCTGCAAGAACCAAATAGGAGTAAAAGGAGAAATTATAAAGATAAAATGCTTAAAATGTGGAGGAACAATGCAAGAACAACCAAGAACAGTTCCAGCAAGGAGAACAATTAAAACAAGGATTGTAATTGGGAAAGGTAGTGCTTCAATAATAAGAAGAGAAGGAAGGAATACTTCAAAAGCCAAATCTAAGCGAAATAAAGGTTTCCCCTATCGTAAGAGTAGTGGGAAGGATAAAAGTCGCTCACAATCAAAGTGTGAGCCTAAGAAGGGGGTTTCTCAATGAACCCAACCCCTAGACAACTCATGAGAGAAAGACAGGAATTAGCAAGAGAGCGATTAGATAAAGAGTGGAAAACATGGAAAAGAGACCCTGCAAGGGGATACATAAGACAAACACCATCTAAAGCAAAAGCATGGCACATTAAAGCAAACAAAGAACTACTCAAACCTGCAACTCCAAAATCAGACAAACATCACTATCTCAAAAGGATTTTCGGAGATAATATAGAAATAAAAGAAATATCTTATACTGATAAAGCAAGTAAATATTGGTTCAAAATAGCAAAAAAATGAAAGGAGGTGATTGAAATGGAACAAAAGAGAACAGTTACAAGGAATTATATTTTTACAGAGAAACAATTAAAGGAAAAATTGAAGATGGTTGGAGATATTGAACAGATGGGATTATGGAAAGGGCGTTCCCCACACATGATTAAAGAAGGAAAAACAACCCAAGAAGAACATGATTGTTGGTTTATAGAAACAGAGAATATTGAACTTGAAGAGGAGGAAGAAGATGAAGAATAAAGAATATATAGAGGACTACACAAACCTTAACATGAGTGAAGATGATGTTGCTATTTGGAAAAAGGGAAGTGGTGAAGAGTTGATGAAAGTAATTGGGGAAGGCCTCTTCGATTTAAAGTTTGAAAGAGATGGCACAAAAGTTACAATATCTTATGAGAAAGAAGAGGGTGAGAAAGTACATGAAGCAATAAAAGATTTCCTAACTGATGAACACTTTGATGAACTATGTGATAACTTTGTTTGGTTAATAATGAAGAAACAAGAACTCCAAGCAGAAATGATGGTTGCACTAATCATATTTGATGAAATCGATAATTTTCCAGAAATTGCAAATGATTATATTAAAAGAAGGTTATTAAGAATTAGGGAATCCACGCATGAGGAGAGTTACAAATGACAACCAAAAACTGTATAACTTGTAATAAAGAGTATGAGACTTATGATAAGAATCTACTTGGAAAGAGAAGTGGAAAAGCAAGTGGAAGAGGTTTAAAGAAATATAAAAGAGGAATCAACACAATAACTTGTTCTAAAAAATGCTCGCGGGTTTATAATAATTTCACAAGAGAAGAAAGAAAAGAATTAAAGGAGATTCATAAAGAAAAGTATAAAAATGATAAAAACATATAATAATATCCCCCACAATCATATTCTGCAATTTTTCTGCGAAAGCGGAACTCGGCGGATAACGATACAGTTGAAAGGAGGTACAAAAAATTATGGTATTTGAAAGAGTAATAAAGGGTGGACATTCATTAGGTACAATTCTTCCAGATGAAGTTTCAATAAGTAAGAGTTGCATTGCTTTTGGGAAGGGTATAATAAAAACCCTTAATGGGGGTTTTGTTGAAGTTTACATTGATAGAAAGAATAATCTTATTGGTTTTGTAGATTCTAAAAATCAAGTTTTAGGGTATAAGTTAGGTAAGTCAAATAACTTAACGGGGGTTGTTGCTAAGAACTTGAAGAGAAGTATTTACAAAGCTAAATTACAAGATGGAATTTGGGTTATCAAGGTTGATAAAATTCCAGAAGATATACCAACAACAAAAACAAAATGAGTAATGAAGAAACGAATATTGATTTGAACATTCAAATTAAAGAATTTGAAAAATTAAAGAAACAAGCTCAAAAGAGATTTAACGATAATTATTCTAATGATATACAAGATTCAGTTTATCAATTTGAAGATTTGTGGTTAGACCATCTTGAAGAAGAAGTTGAAGGAAATACTTTGAAAGTTTCAGGTAATGTGAAAACCCAAGATGATGAAGATTTAGGTTGGATTACATTGAGAGTTCCTTTAGACTTAGAGAAACTTATTGAGATATTTCAGAGTTACATAAAGAAACTTAACAAAGTTAAGACAGTTATGGAATCTGTTAAGGACGAATAAATTATTATTTTGCCCCAATGTTGTGGGGCCTTATATTCAAGGAGAAAAATATGAAAAGTATAAAAACAAATGACAATTAATAATCATAGTAAGCAACCAAGAGTTTCACAGAACAGAGGGGGAGAGTTAAAGCCAATAAGAGTCTGTGCTGAAGTGGATAACGGCTCTCCTGCTTACCCTTATGATATAGTTACAAGGAGGTACAAGTTAAAATGGACTACCAAGACGAACTGAAAAGGTTAAAAGAAGGTGGAAACTACTGGAAACCAAAAGTCGGTCAATACAAACTTAAAGCATTGACAGAACTTGAAGATTCAGATCCTTATGTTAGAAAGACTAAGGATGCTGAAGGAAAGGAAGTAAGTGAATCAACCCCACAAGCTAAGGTAAAAATCGTAGTTAATGGAACTGAAGAAAAGACATGGACTTTTGGAAAAGGAAAAACACCAGCATCAACCTATGGACAGTTAGTTGAACTTGCAACTAAACACGCAAACCAACTTACAAATGTAGAGTTCTCTGTTGTTGTCAAATCTGATGGCACAAAGAACGATTACACCATAGTTGAATAACTTCCGATAATTATATATACTTTATTTATTTTTTATTTTATGTTATCACATGAAGAATTTTTAGTTCTATTCCTCAAATATTTGTATGAGGGCTTAACCCACGAAATGATGATTTACCGTTTCATGTTACTTCTTTAGGATTAATATAGCATTATAGAACTATATACTATACCACCATTAAGTTTATATACTATAATACTATATAATTATATGACAAAAGAAACAACAACAATCCAAGTAAGCAAGGATAATCGTGATGAGTTGGTATTAATTAAGGTAAGTTGTAAGGCAAAGGATTTGGATGAAGTAATTGGAAGGGCGATCATACTATTAAAAAAGGAGTTGAAGAAATAAAATGGGGTATAAACAAAGAGTTGTATTTTTACATAGAGAGATAATGGAAATTAAGCTTGGTAGAAAATTGAAAGAAGATGAGGTTGTTCATCACATAGATAATAATAAACAAAATAATGATGTAGGTAATCTAATTGTTATGAATAAACGAGAACACTTATCCCTACACAATGCAGGAGTTCCAAAACCCAAACCTATTGGATGGAAACCTAAAAACACATTAAGTGTAAAAAAGGTGAATATGATTAAAAAATTATTACTTGATGGATTAAATAATTCTGAAATAGCAAGGAAAATAAAAGTTTCAGACTATACTGTTGGAAGGTACAAAAAGAAATTTGAGGAATTTAAAAAATGACCATCTCATTTGAACACATATTTGAAAACTGCCAAACAATTCAAGATGTTTTGGATTTATACCCTAAAGGGCATGAACAAAAGGAGAGTTTCAAATGACATTTAAATTAAGCGACAAGATTGAAAAGAGATATATGAAGCTTAAACCAATTACAACAGATAGTATAAAGATTTTATATATTAATGGAAAAGTTGAACCAAAAGAAGCTTGGGTTAAATTAAAGGATGTTAAGAAATTAATATTTAATCAAAAAGAGAACATCAAAGAATTCATACGATTATTGAAAGAGAAAGCTAAATTGAAAATAAAATCTTATAAGGAAGAACAAGTTAAGATACAGAAATGTAATCTTGGGAGTTCATATACAAAGGAAGAAAAGGAAAAAGATAATCTAAAAATATTAAATAGGATAATTGCTTTAAAAGATTTTATCGTAGAGATTGACAAAATTAAAAAAGGAATGGAAGTTGAGGAGGTAGAAGTATGAATGATAATTTTTTTGTACTGTATTTAGGTTTAGCATACCTTATTATAGGAATTACTGTTCTTTTAGTTGGTAAACTTTTTGAATGGTTAGAGAAGGTTGACAAAATTAAAAACGATATGAAAATTAAGGAGGCAAAAGGATGAGTAAAAGTTATTATTATCTTTGGGTAGTATTAGTTATTATATTTGGGGCTTGTGTTTTTTATAATTTAAATGATTATGATATGGAATGGATAGTAACTTGGATATTGATTAGTATGATTGGTGTTACTTTATCAGATAAGGAGGTAAAAGGATAATGATGTTTCGTAGAAGAGACAATAAGACGAAACATTTAAAAGGATTGCTTTGTATATTAAACTATAAGTTTTCGTTAAAATGGTAAAAAATCATAGTCCCATGGGGGTTGGAGGACAAAGGGGGTTATGTTTTCCCCAACCATACGAGACCCCCACTAAGAGCCCTAGACTAGGCGTGGGGATAAAACCCTTCTATAGCGTCGGGGCAAAGCAGGTTCGAATCCTGCAGGGCTCATTTCCCGTTTAGTAAGAAAGGAGCAGCCTCTTCGGAGATGGCAAACAGCTCTGAAAGACGGGAATTTATGATACAATGGAAAAAGAAAGAAGAAAACATGGTTGTGATGGTTGTAGAAAAGATACACCTACCGAAAAGTTTGATGGATATTGTGGTAATCACCTATGGCTTTGTAATTTGTGTTTCAAAAATCTAATAAAAGAGAAAACTTGAGGATGATGAAGAATGACAAAACTACCACCAACAATCACAGAGGAGGAGTTAATTAAGATAGTGAAAGCAACTAAACTTCCAAAATACAAACTTGCTTTTATGTTAGGGTTTTATCAATGTATGAGAGTTTCAGAGATTGCAAAGTTAAGAGTAGACAATATTGATAAGAATTTAAAACTAATTTATATTAAACAAGCAAAAGGACATAAGGATCGTAATATTCCAATATCTCCAATGGTTTTATCTAAGTTAAGATATTTACCATGTGGTTCTGATAAAGCTAAGGATTTCGGTGTTAGGGCCATCCAGTACGCTTTTACTGCTGCAACTAGGAAAGCACTAGGTAAATCAAGAAACATCCATATCCTTAGACATTCTGGGATAACCTACTATCTCACAAAAAAGAAATGGAACACAATGGAAGTTCAAAGAATGGCAGGACATTCAAGAAGTTCAATAACAGAAATCTATACTCACATAAATCCAGAAGATCTTGTTGAGAGGATGTGGGAATGACATCAATATGTAACTACTGCCTATGGAATGATTTAACCTTTGATGAAATAGGGGTAATAGATTATTGTTCAATTAGAGATATTTATTCAGACAAGATGGAGTTCATAGAAGAGTGTTATGATTTTAAAGATAATAGAAGAGTAGGTAGAACTCAAAATCGCATTGATGTAATAGGAGTGTCCTTAAAATAAAATGAGATGCGTTACAGGACGAGTAGAATGAGAAAATATAAACACGATTGGGTGAAGATAACAAACATAGATAAGACTAAAGTTTGGTACATGCTCTTTATTTATTGTAATGAACTTAGACATACTGAAAAGTTTGTTTGTTTAAAATGTGGGAGAGAGTTAAGATGAGTAGTAGAATATTTTGGAAAGGGTTTGGTGTTGGAGCATATACTATTTCTTTGTTAGGGGATATTTATTATGGATTTCATTTTAAAGGATTTTTAGTTGGAACATTAACATTATATTTTTATTTATTAATTATAGAGAGGGTATTAAAAGAAAAATGATTAAAATAATTCACATACTTGTTGTAGGATTATTCTTAATGGATATGATCCTATGTTATAGATATGTTAATGCCTACAAGAAGATGTATCCAAAGAGTGCATGGTGGTTAGCAGAAGCCAATCCTATTCTTAAATACTTGATGAAGACTTTTGGTTTATTAGATGGAATGGTATATGGAGGAATGATTATATTTGGGATTCTAATTACTTCAGTTAGTTTGCTCCCAGATTATTATGGAGTATTCTTACTAGGAATGTACTTTATGAATAACACTTATCACTTTGTTAATTGGCAAGCATTAAAGAGATTACAGAAGGAGAAGGAGGTGAAAGATTAGATGAAAAATTATAGGGCAGGATTTTACTTTTTAATTTTTTCTTTAGTTATAATTACTCTTGTAAGAATTAAGGTAGATTTTTATAATTCATTATCTTTTTTAACTCAAGCAGTTATATTATTTGTTCTTTTAGAAATATTAGAAAATTATGAAAAGGAGGTGAAGGAGAAATGAGTGAAGATGAAAAAAATGGAACTATATTATATGGTGTTAGGGCAATCCTTTCATATTTTTTTGCATTTTGGGTAATCATGGTGGGAGTACATTTAGCACCAACATTTGATACATTAAAGAATAATTATGGGATGTTAGTTTATCTATTTAGCATACCTTGTTCAGCGATATTTATAGTTTTAAATGGAATTGGAATATTTGATAATTAAAATGTCAAAACTAAATAAATTCAAACAAGCAATTCAATCACCTCCACCTGAAAGGTTGGCCAAGATAGAATATCAAAGTCATTTCCTTCAGATGTTGGGAGTAGCTGTTGTTTGTTTTGTTTTAATAATAAAAGGTTTGTGGTATATTATATTTGCTTTTATCTTTAGTTTAGGGGTTTCATATTCGCAAGGCATGAGTGCCTACACAAAATACAGAAACATATTAGAGATGGTTAAACCAGAACATCCTTTAAACTTTGAAGAAGACATATCACCGACGAGAAGAAGAAGTAAAATAATAAATCATGTCTTTGGAAACAAAGCACATTGGAGTGCAACACTTTTATCTGTTGGAATCTCTTGGGGTATCATCCCAATAACATTAAATAGATGGTTGATGATTCCAGCTTATATAGTATCAATCCCAACAATTTATATCCTATCATATTTCTTTATCTTTTATTGGATTGCTTATCCAGCGTATAAGAGGGAGGTGAAGATATGAAAAAAGGAATAATAGAATTAGCACATAACAGGTTAAGTAATATTGAATCGTTTTATTTTGTGTTATCAATATTTGGATTGGGGATGTTCTTTTCACATTTTTTAAATATAGATTCTAAAATCATTGGATTAAGTTATCTTATGGTTGGAACTTTTTTAATGATTGTAAAGAGATTTACTAAACCCATTAAATGACAATCAAATCATCCCTAACACCTAAAGATACTGAAGAACTTAGGCCTAACTTCTTTGTTCAACAGCGAGGAGAAACTTATAGACAAGTCAAGCCCTTAGTATGGAATGATGAATGGAGATTGAAAGGACAGATAGGATGGCAGAATGTTTTAATGATTGTTTTAATGATACTTTTATTTTATAAGTTCGCTGGTTATGTTAAGTTCTATGAGCAGTTTCACTCAAGACCTTCAGAGGTTTGTACAGATTATATTACTGAATTAGCGTCGAGGGGAATCTTTCTCCAAGACTTTAATAAAGAGGTTTACAATGGAAATACCTTTACCCTACAAATTAATAATAAAGAAGATTGATGAAAAGAGCCATGATAAAACTATGGAACTTCGCGAAGCTAAGAGACTTGTTGCTGTTTGTTTTAGAGTACAGGGGATCAAAGTGAAAAGAATGTTGGATGAGATGCGAGATATGGGCTTAATAAAGTTTGAAAATAACAGGACGATAAGGATTTTGATAGTTCCAGATTAATTCTGATGGATTTGCTATAGTAATAGGAGCAACCTATCAATGTCAAAAAATTTCCAAATATATAAAGTAAATATGTATATATGGAAACTAGAAAATGGAATATTTTAGGGGAATTAGGGGAATCTTAGAGGGTTAGAAGAGTTTATAAGTAACAAAGATGATACTTTTATAGGTAAAATATCAAAGGATAACTCAAATGTCTGAAGAAGTAACAAAAAAACAAGAAAAAGCTAAGTTATCCTTCAATATGGCTATCGACTACACCGAAAAAATTTCTATATATCTTGATGAGTTCGAAGGATATTGGTGTGGGGGGGAATTACAAAAAGCTTTGTGGCATTTGAAGAAAGTTTGGCACGCTCTTAGTCCTTTTTTAGATGGGGATGAGAATAAGACGATAAGAAATGAGTTTAATAGAACGCAAAAATGGGTTGTATTGAATTATCGTATTGCAATCATTAGTTTAAGGTTAGAAAATTTAAATTTACATTTAAGAAAGAAACTAAATGAATGTGGTTTGTTGATTCCAGCTTCATCTGACCCAAGATTTATGTTCAAAAAGAAATAATTAAGATGGTAATGTTAAAATATAAAGGATACGATGAATTTAGTATGGATAATTGGTTCTATGAGAATTTAAAAGATGTTATGAAGATAGTGGAGAAGAAAGCACAATCATTTATACTAGCGAATGATGGAAAAACAGGGCTAGGAAAAACAACTAAGTCAATTCAGCAAGCAATAGTTTTATCAAGAGGAAACAAGAATAGATTTAATCTTAATCATATCCTTTATGATCCTTATCCTTCTTTTGAGATGATAAATAACTCAAAGAAAGGAGATGTTTGGATATTTGATGAATCAATATTGTTTAATTCTCGTTCAGCTATGTCAAGATACAATAAATCTTTGTTAATGTTACTATCTACAATAAGAAGTAAACAGATTTATGTTATTTTAAACATCCCTTCTATCTTTGATTTAGATAGAGCGATTGTTTTAGATAAATTAAACTTGTTAGTTCATTTATATGGTGATCATTTTGGAGATAGGGGAAAATATATGGTTTTTGATGAGGATAGGATTAAACAATTATATTTATATGGGAAAAAAACTTATTCTTATAGTTATGCTAAGTCAAATTTCTTTGCAACATTCTCTTCAAAGTTTTTAATTGATGAAAAAGAGTATGATAAGAAGAAATTAATAGAAGTTAAGAAGTTTATGAGGGATTTTGAGGTAGTTGAATCTCCAAAGATTATTCAAAGAGATATTTTGGTTTCATATCTTAATCAAAAACATAGAATGAGTTATAAAGATATTGTAGAATTGTTTCCACAGGGTTTTGCTATGAGTCTTTCTGGTTTAGGGTTATGTGTTAATAGAGTTAAGGAAAGATATAATCCAAAATGGTTTAGAAATAGGATTCCTGATAAAGAAGAGTTTATAAAAAATGAAAACTGAAGATGAATATATTCCAACTGAAGAGGAAATAGAACTTCTTAAAGAAGAAGAAGAGGAAGATAAAGAAGATTCTTTCTTAGATCAACAGGAATATGTGGAGGATTATGGTCACCCCTCCACAATAAAGATAAGGGAATATAGGGATGAGGAAATAAAATCAATATGGGAAGATACATTAAAAGAAAAAATGGGTAAGTTAAAAAATTTATTAGGGTTTTATAAGAAGAATGGAACTAAAATTAAATTTAGATTGATAGATAAACCATATATTGAATTAAAAGGGGAAGTAAAAGAAGTTAAAGGAGAAAAATTCTATAGGGGGAATAGTTTTTTAGTAATCAAAGATGAAGATAAACCAAAAGTAAAAGTTTTCTTGGAGGATATTGATTTTAATACAGTTCTTCCAATAGAAATTGAATATGTTATGAGTGATATTTTGAAAAAGAGAATACCTTTACCTAGTAAGTTAAGGTTTGATGTTTTAAATAGAGATAATCATACTTGTAAGTATTGTGGGAAGCAACCACCAGAAGTTATATTAGAAGTAGATCATGTTCAACCTGTTTCTAAAGGAGGAAAAGATGATATGGAAAACTTATTTACTTCTTGTAGAGATTGTAATCGTGGGAAGGGTGCAACTCCTTTAAGTTAAGAAGACTTTATAAAGATAAAATTGTTATACCCTTTTAGAGGAGGAAAATGATTGCATAAATTTTAAATGGGATTAGGAAGATTACTTGAAGGATTCATTACGATTTTAATCGGTGTTAATTTAATTGGGCCAGTAGCTGATTCAGTAGTTGCTGCACAATCAGGAAATGTAACAGGTTCTGCCTCTACAATTCTTGGATTAGTAACACTGTTCTTCGCACTAGGTATCATGATTGCTGGTGTGAATATCGCTGTGGGAGGTCTTCAAGATGTTGGACTTATATAGTTCACCATCCTTGATACATTTTGCAGGGGGTTTTGTTTAGATGAAACCTTACATTAACTTTTTTTTAGTTTTAATACTAGTTGTGTCTATGGTTAGTGCTATCGACACAGATGTTTCTTTTCAATTCAACACTAAATACGATTTAAAACGACCTTGTTTTAATAATGGTGCTTTTTGTTCTGATGGAGCAACTTGTAATATTACAATTATATATCCAAACAATGGGGATTTTCTTATTAATAATAAATTAATGACTAATCAAGGTTCTATTCATAATATTACTGTTCAACAAGTATCAAATAATCGTTTAGGAGTTTATCCAGTAATTACTTCTTGTACCGACGGTGCAGTTTCAGGTGAAGATACTTTTAATATTGAAATTACAGGTGATGGAAAACCTTCTCAAACATTCCCAACGCAATTCTTCGCAATAATTTTATCTTTTGTTTTAATTGGAATTGGTTTTCTTTCAGATAGATTAAGAATAATGAAACACGCAGGAGGAATGTTATTAATGATTATGGGGGTTGTAACTTTATATCCTGGATATTCTTTTATTAACTATTCTACTTTGATGGGTAAGGGTATGGGATTCTCATTTATTGGTATGGGATTTTATTTCTTGGTAGAAGATAGTTTCTCAAGAGATAAACAAGATGAACATTTTGAACTAGGTGAAGGAGGGGGTGAAGATGAAGAAAAGGAATAAGGGGGTGGTAGATTAATGGAAATATTCGGAATGGAGGTGAAGTTGGTTGGTTTCTTAATTGCTTTTTGTCTTTTGATAATAGTACCTATTTGGATAATAGATATTGTTGAGATAGGCTTATTTGATAAAGTTATTTTTACATTAGTTGGTGGAGCAGCAACATTTTATTTTGTTCATGTTGGGGGGGCTAAACGAGGATTTATTTCAAAATGATTCAATTAGGATTTGTTCAAGGAAGTAGGGTAAGAAGAATAAAGATAGATGGCAAAGAGGTTTCAATTATGTCATCTGAAACAGGATTTGTTCCTTTAAAATTCAATTTAGATAAATTAGAAGAGAACAAAGATAAGTTTAAAGAATTTAAATTAACAGAAGAAGATATTAAGGTATTAAATGAATTAAAAGAATTAGGAAGTGAGCAAAAAATGGCTAATGATATTAAAAAAGATTTTAAAAAAACAGGATGGAAGGTAATTTATGAAAGATAAAGGAAAAAAATATAAAACAGCAAATGAAAATCCTTTGTATTGGATGTTTTGTATAGGAGGGTTTATATTTGGGATATTCTCATCTTATCTTTCTATTAACTTTGCATTTGGAGTTGTTGGTTTAGGATTTGGGATGATGATTTATATGCTTTTAAATATTAATGATAAACTTATTAGGATTTTAGATGAAAAATGACATTAATGGATGGTTTGATTGTTTTAGGAATCTTCGGTGCTTTAGGATTTGTTATCCTTTCAAAATTAAATGAGAAAAGACCAAAAAGTGTTAAGAAAATTTATGATTTATTCAAAGGAGAGAAAGAAGAAAACATGAAGGATAGGATTGAACAACTCCACCCACAAAAAAGACAAATAATGTAAAATGGAAGAAAAAATAAATGAAAATTTAAGGGATATTAAATTTACTTTAGATATCTTACTTTTATTAGGTGTAGCTATCTCTGCTTTTTTATTATATAAATTTAGTTTAATGATTTGGGTTATATTAAATTTAGTTTTTGTTGTTTATGCAATAAAAACATATCAAGAAACATAAAATGAAAAATCATATTGAGGGATTAAATAAAAGGCAAAGCGATAACAATTGTATGATATGTTATTATGCTCCTTAAATGTTTCTTATTTAATCCCTCTCTTTTAAAATGGAACAACCACAAGAATACATACCAACACCTGAAGAAATAGAACTTCTTAAAGAAGAACAAGAAGATGCAACTTCAGAAGGGACCGAAGATTCATTTCTAGACCAGCAAGAATATATGGAAGCTTATGGACATCCTCAACCTGAAGAGAAAATTAATCAACACGCTTTCTTAAACAAGGCAGCATTTGATACTCATAATACAATTAAAACAACTTATTTAACCATTGAAGAACTAGGAAGGCCTTTATTTAATGTTAGATTCTTAATGGATATGGAAGATATTGCTAAACATTATCTTGATCCTTTTATTAGTTTATTTGAAGAGGAAAAGGAAAAGAAAGTTGTGGAAAATAAAATAGCAAACTATTTCCTTATGAAAGCTTATAATATTTCTGAATCTGGAATGTCTCATGAAGGTTTTACTATGAATTTGAATGTAATGCGACAAGTTCAGATGACTAGGAGGAGAGAAAGAAATCCTCTTGAAAACTTGAAAGGGGGTAAGAAGAAATGATAATAGAAATTGGAAATAATCTATTAAATGGAGTAATGGTTGTTTCATTTTTTTGGTTAATAGGAAAGATTTTTGAATATATTACATGAGAAGATAAAGATGAGTAAACAAAAACTAGAAAAGGAAGAGAAGAAGAAGAAAAAGAAAGATACAGAAGAGAAGTTAGCTTGGTTTGATAAATTCTTTAATAAAAAGAAAATAAAGAAACCAAATCATGTGGCAGTTATATTTTTGAGAAATAATGGAGTAGCTGAAAGAAGGTATGAAATAACAAGGAATGGTTTCTTTGAAATTGAGGGTAAAACATATCACCAAAGAAGAGATTGTACTTATACTATTACTAAAGATAGAATCCCCCTTGCAATTATCCCAGAATACAATCTTACACCCATTGGAACAAAACAATGGGATGAGATGGCTATGCAAAGCAAATTTAATGAATTACAAGACCATACTCTTAGAGGAATTAGACACGCAGAGTTAGTAAGGGCTAGAGGAGGAGCAGGAGTGAATGAAAGTACTAAGAAATTAATTGGTTATGGTATTTTAGCATTGATAATCATTGCAGTTATTTGGAACTATATTGGTAAGTAATAAAAATAATAAGAAAGTTTATAGAAGAGGTTCTTTAACAGCGAAGCTTACCGTATATGATTGGGGTTGGAGAGATAACATTCTTTATAGTTCAAAAGGTAATCAGAATGAAAAGGAGAAGGGTTTAATGATGATAGAGAAGCTAATGGAAGTCTTTGGGATAACAGTTCATGATTTACAGAAGTTCAAAAGAAGAACATTAAGATTTTTCAGAGAAAAGAGTACAAAAGTTCCTTCACCATTTAGACACATAAGAGAAAGGGAAGAGAAGGAGACTTTATAAAGATAAATGTATTACATTTATTCATGGCAAGACCAAAATTACCTTTTAATTCTAGGAAGAGTATTATAATTTCAATTAGGGTTAGTCCTAAAGAAGAAAAAGTAGCTAAGAAAGTTATTAAGTCAGCATTAAAATCTTATAGATTAAAAGAGAAAATTAATCAATCATTCAAGAGGAAAAATGGAAAGTAAGGAAAAGAAAATTATGATAAGGAAAGTTTTTCTTAATAGTAAGAACAAGCAACTTACAATTCCACTTTCTAGAAAAGAACTGAAGAGTACTAATCCTAAACTAAAAGAGGGTGATAAGTTATTCGCAAGAGTTGAGGTATTTAAGGAGAAAAAAGAGAATGGTAAATAACTTAACAGCTTCTCAATTAAGAAAACAAACAAGAGCAAGTATAGCAAGAGCACAGATACAAGCAAGAAGACCTCCTAAACCTATTTCTCAAATTCCTCTCACCCAAGCACAATTAACTCAACAACAAATTCAAACTAACCAACCTCAAATCTCACAATTAGAACAAGATTTAGAGCGTGTTAAAGAAAAACTTGTACAAAGACAGAAAGTTGGAGATATAACAACAATAAGATTTCTTAATGCAGAAAAGGGAGCAATTAATGAGGTTCTTAAATCATTACAGAGAGGTTTTGTAGTATCTCAAAGTGAAGCTGGACAATTTATTCAAAGAAGAAAGGCATTAACTTCATTCCAGTTTGAACCAAAGTTACCAACGCAGAAAGCACAAATATCTCAAGCACAAAAACAGGGATTAACCCCAATATTTGATAAGGGTGAAATAGTAGGGTTTGATGATGCAATAAGACGATTAACAATTCCTATAGAAACAGCTGTTGCATCAATAGGAAAATCGCGATTAGAACGAGCAGGGTTTAAGGTTACAGAAGTTAAAGTTCCAACACCAAGGGAAGAATTAATTTCCCCCATAATAGAACCTCAACAAGAAAGTTTAATTAGGGAGGCATTATTTGGTGAACTTGGTAGAGAATTTGTAGGAATTGGGAGGAAGGGGGCTTTTGATTTAGAAACACAATTATTACAAAGAGTAATCCCCATCTCTAAACCAGCGATAACAATTACAGATATTCAAGAACAATTAAGAAAAGCAGGACTTCCCGGAAAGGTTACTGCTGAGTTATTAGAAACCATTGCAACTCCGGGAGGGGTTTTAACAACTGCTGGATTAGGACTTTTATTAGGTGGTAGTGCTGGTTCACTTGCTCAAAAAATAACTTCTGGAGTTGTGACAGGTTCAGGAGTTGCAGTTGCATCTAGTAAAGAACTTCCTAAAGAAACAAGAATAGCAGGGGGTTTAATTGCTTTACTTCCTTTAATAACTAAGTTAGAGATTCCAACAAGTAAGAAAGGACAAGCAAGATTTGCTTTATTAGAAAAACAACTAAAGAAAGAAGGAAAACTTAGAAAATTAGATATTGATTCTATTATTCAGGAATTACAATTTAAACAAAAAGGAAAAGTTATCACACCAAAAACTAGAGGAGAAAAGATACAAGACATAAGAAAGATAATTACAGAGATAGGAAAAACTAAAGATCCTGCTTTAAGAAAGAAACAAATTATTGAAGCAAGAAATTTATTAGAAAAAACCCATGGTAAGGCACAAACAGAAGCTTTACTTAAAGATTTCTTAATTCAAGAAGGTGCAACTTTTAGACAGAAGGTTCTAAAACAACCAAAAGTAACCCCAATTAAACAAGTTCCAACTACTTTTCAAATAGGAAAACAAATAAGTGTTCAAAAACTTACTCCAGTTCAAACGAGAAATCAACAAAGAGTTCAAAGAGCAAGAGATTTAAGTCAAAATAGATTTCAAATTGTCCAAATTAGAAATGAAATCTCAAGAGAAAGAAATAAACTTCAAGTTATGATAGGACAAAAGTTAGATCAAAGAACCATTCAACAACAAAGAAATAAAATAGCTACCTTACAAAGAACCCAACAAAGAACAATCCAACGAACACAACAAGCATTAAAAACAGCACAAGCCCAAAGGTTAGCCCAGAGAACTGCTCAACGACTTGCTCAAAGACAAAGATTAAGGCAAAGATTAAGACAAAGATTAAGACAAAGAGCAAGACCAAGAAGAAAATTATTTCCTCTTCTTCTTTTAGGAGGGAAACCTAAAAAGAAAAAGAAACTAAAGAAAATCCCCCCATCTAAAATTGGACACAATGTTTTTGTTAAAAGAAAAGGGAAGTTCAAGAGGGTTAATATTAATCCTCTAACTAAACCAAAGGCAAGGGATTTAGGTGCTTTCTTAACTGACAAATCGGTTGCTAGAACATTCAAAACAAAACAATCAGGAACTAAAGCAAAGAAACCAAAGTTGAAAGTTCCTTCTAATTATTTTAAAAAACATCAAAGTAAATTTAGAGGGAGAAAAGTGAAAGGAAAGATTCAACCAATTAAAAGAGTAGCAATAGAAAAATCTAAGTTTGCGATTGATTCACGAGGGGAGAAATTAGGATTATCTGCTGGAAAAGTTAGAGCCAATCTATTGAGAAAATTGGGGTTGAAGAAACCAATTAAAAGTAGGGGGAAGAAAAAATGAAGAAACAAACTTATAGAAATATTGGGATAATTTTTTTAACTTTAACAGGGGGTTTACTTATAACCTCATTTGGAAAACCTACAACTCTTGAAAATAGGATTGCATTAGGGATTGTTTTGATTCCTGCAATAATATTTCAATTATTAGCTTACTTTAAAGTAGAGGAAAATCAAAGTGAACAATAAAGGACAAGGACAGGGAACAATAGGATGGGCGTTGTTAGTGGTAACAATTATACTTGTAATGACAGCTTTTGCTTTGATTCCAATATTTA
>SDBU01003381.1_pt1 | contig 20341 bp, 16 predicted proteins | sample 2277071 | NCBI WGS metagenome assembly SDBU01 (sample SAMN10397929, study PRJNA504765) | marine sediment metagenome | isolation source: marine sediment core GS08_GC12, 126 cmbsf | place: Arctic Ocean: Gakkel Ridge, Loki's castle | collected 2008
CGACGCTGTTGTGGCAATGTACCACGACCAGGGTATGATACCTGCAAAACTGCTCGCCTTCGAGCAGGCGGTTAACATCACAATCGGCATACCTATTATCAGAACGTCACCAGCCCACGGAACGGCCTTCGATATCGCCGGAAGGAATCTCGCCAACCCAGCCAGCATGAAATCAGCAATAACAACAGCTGTACAGATGGCCACAACAAAAAAGAATTTGGAATTGCCTGCCCCCGCGTCTTCCGACGCAAGTCGGGGCGGCGGGAAAGTTTAGTCCCAATGCAGACTAAAAGACAAATCCAGCAGTTGCTTACCTCTGCGGGTATCACTGCAAATAAGCGCTTCGGCCAAAATTTCCTCATCGACCTAAACCTTATGCGGTTGCTGGTGGATTCAGCAAATATCAGCAGCAGCGACATTGTGCTCGAGGTTGGATGCGGTACAGGGTCACTAACAGAAGCAATAGCCCGGCTCGCCGGCAAAACAATAGCTGTTGAGATCGACGGTAACCTCGCAAAAATCACAAAAAGGCAACTTCCCGCTGCTGGAAACGTCACTATTCTCAATACCGACATTCTCAAAAACAAAAACACCCTCAGCCAAACTGTCATAGAATCGCTTCAGACAGCTCGCGAGAAACACTCGGGCCGGCTTCTATTAGTTGCGAATTTGCCTTACAATGTCGCCTCCGCGGTAATGATAAACTTGGTTACGGGCCCGATTACAGCAGACGCCATGTATGTCACTGTCCAGAAAGAAGTGGCGGACCGAATGACAGCCGCGCCCGGAAGCGGTGATTACGGAACGTTAAGTATTTTCCTGGACGCAGCCGGAGACATAAAAACAATAAGGACTTTGAAGCCGACCGTCTTTTGGCCACAGCCGCAGGTAGTCTCGGCAATGGTGAGCTTCGTCCGCAAAGAGGGAAAGGCAAGCCGGATTAAGAACTTCAAACTTTTCAGCGAGGTGGTAAATCTCTTTATGCAGCACCGCCGAAAAATGTTAAAGGCCTGCACAAAATTCGCCACCGCCAACCTTGCTGAAATCAGCAATTGGCCTGAAATATTTGAGCAATGTTCCATCGACCCCCGGCAACGCCCCGAACAGCTCGCACCGGAAAACTACATCGATATCACAAACCTGTGCTGCGAACATATAACATTGAGAAGCTAAACTGTAAACCCTCCAGCTATGTTTGCTAAATAACCGCAGACTTGTACCTGTGGCTGTGGCATTCGATATTTACCGCCACCGGCAGCGATGCAATGTGGCATGGAGCAGTCTCAACCCCAACAGCCAAAGCGGTAGTATCACCGCCAAGGCCCTGAGGCCCCAGGCCGAGCGCGTTGATTGCCGAAAGCAAATCCGTCTCAAGGTCGGCATAAAACTTGTTGCCGTTTTTCTCCCCCAGATTTCGCAGTAGCGCCTTTTTGCTCAGCAGGCAGCTAAGCTCGAAATCACCGCCAACCCCAACACCGACAATAAATGGCGGACAGGCGTCAGCGCCGGCGGTTTTGACAACACCTACAACCCATTCAATTATCTCGGCTCTCTCAGCTGTGGGTTTGAACATCTTAAAGCTGCTTTTGTTCTCACAGCCGCCGCCTTTGGCCATAACGGTTATCTTCAACTTGTCACCGGGCATTATTGTATGATGAATTATTGCAGGAGCATTGGTGCCTGTGTTCTTGCGCTTGCTTAAGGGCTCGGCCACAATGCTTTTTCGAAGATACCCTTTTTCATGCCCCGCCGCGACACCGGCGTTAATCGCGTCCACCAGAGTTCCATAGTTTTGAGTTTTGAATTTTGAATTTTGAATTATCACATCAGCACCCTGCTCAACAAAAACCACTGCCAAACCTGTATCCTGACATAGCGGTATCTTTTCCTCTTTTGCAATGCGCGCGTTCTCAATGAGTTGGCTCAATATTTTCACGGCAGTCGGATTGGTCTCTTTCTGGGCAGCCTTCTCAAGAGCACTTAAAACATCGATGGGTAATTCATAAGCAGCCGCTATGCAAAGCGATTCGACCACCTCAGCAATCTTTTCAAATTCAATATAACGCATACCAAAAAAGTGCCTAAAATGCCTAAAGTTTGAAGTGCCTAAAGTTATGGAATTTTTTTAACTTTACTCAAACTGACCGATTTTAGATCAAATACTGACGTAAGTATTGCTTTAATAAAAACAGAACATAATTTTCTCCGTATGACATCCCCAGCAAAAAGTTTGAAATTGGGTTTGATTGGGTTTGTTTGGCTTTGTTTTTGCGGCGTCCGAGGAGATGAACATTTTCGTAATCCTTTGTTATAAATGAGCTTACGGTTATTTGAGCGTTCAGTAAATTGGGTTTGTTTTGCATAATTTGTCATAATTGGTCGCTCGTATTTCGCCACGGATTGCACGGAAGGAATAAACACGAATAAACACGAATAAACACGAATTTTCAATATAATTATGTTTATCATCGCATTTTTCCCGGTATTTTGTCATTCTGAACTTTTTTGTGGCTAAAACGGCCTGATTCCTGGAACTGCTGTCCCTTTTCGTGCGGTTCTCCGCTGTCTTCCCGCTCCTGGCGGGAGTCATTCCCCCCATATCTCGGCTATATTATACCAAACTCACACTATTTGTTCAATAAAAATCCAATAAAATAATGAAAAAAATGAGCCGCAGAAGGCACAGAAATAGTTTTGAATTTTGAGTTCTTAGTTTTGAGTTGCGGAGTCCGCCGTTGGCGGATGGCTGATTTTATTATTGTTTAACTTGTATCGGTAATGCCGTTGTGGTGCCGTTGTGGGGCATGCTGTGCAGGCATCCTGTGGATGGAAACTCTGGAGAGAATCCGAAGCGATTCAACGTGAAAAGAGCGAGAAAAAGAAATAACATCAATACTCAAAGCTATTTTGATCCGTGTTTTCTTCTCAACATCACCGTACCGAGACCATGCAGGAAAATCGAGGCTGTCAGTTCTTCGAAGCCTAAAGTTCTTGTTCTATCAAACTTACTTTATCGCGGGATTCACGGAATCTTTCCTTCAAAAATGACTTGATTTTGTTACTCTTTACGAGTCCAACAAACTCTTCAGTTGAAATGTTGAGACTTCTAGTACATTCTGAACCTACCGTCGCTGGTGTTACTTTAAGCTCTTTAGCCCGTTGCTTAAAAACATCGGTATGACTCATGCCATTTTTTATGAGTTTAATAACAGGAATCACGTAATCAGGTAGCTGCTTATAACCTTTACGTCCCCGAGGTCTCTTTGTTCCCGTGTCTGCTGTTGGCTTTGATTGAGAAAAGTAAACGAAGTATTTCTTCTTGAGGTTCTCTATTTTCTGCTCTTTCTCCTGCCTTAAATCGACAACCTCTGCTCTCTTAGCGTCAATCTGCGACTGAATCGATTTAAACTGTTCCTCTAAACTTCTTATGAGAGTATCAAGTTTTTGGATCTTTTCTTGATGTTCTGAACCAAGGGATTGTATTTCTTTTTTGATGTTGTTGATTTCCTTCTCACGTTCTTCAATGTGCTCGATGATACTGCCATCCTCCAAAAATTCTTTACACAAAACGCTTTCAATTTTTTCAATTACGGTGTCATCTGAGAGTTGGTTCCTTTTAATTGAAAAGATTAGCGTTTCTGTGAAATAGGCTTTTCTCCAAAAAGGTGAGTAAAACCTGATTTCTTCACCATTCGATATAATGGCAAGGATTGGTCTCTTCTCATCGCAGTATCGTTTAAGTTGTTGTAGTATGTAATTATCTAGGTTTTTGTCATAGCTCTTTGCCTCTATCAGAATGCTATGATCGGAAACTTTGTCAATGAGAATATCTATCCTGTTGCCTTGCGCTGAATATTCGAAATTAAGGCTTTTGTCATAGCCAAATGCTTCAAGAAAAGGTATTATAAACCTGAACTTTACATTATTCTCGTTGTGACCTATATCACCAACAGACATTTCTGCCAATCTTTGCAGTTTTCTTTTACGCTCTGGATTCATATAACTACCATTTACCATATTATTAAACGCCTGACTACACAGCCAAGCCCCCCAATTTAATGATTATATCAACCACCTGTAGCGTCAAGAAAGCTTCACACTTTTGTTATTCATAAGTCTTACACTGGTCATGGTTACTGTCCAATCAACCCTTATCGTTTGTTTACGGCGATGATGCGGTATTCAAGCTCTTTTCCCTTCGCCTGTTCGACTAATTGTGGCTATTTTTACTTAACATCCCTGAAATATACAACTTATATCATTTTCTTCAATCGTTATGAGACTTTTGCTAATTTACCCGCCTTCGCAGAAAGCCACGCTTCGGCGGGTTCCGCCGAAGATGGAGGTGCCACGGGCTATGCCCGTGGGGCTCCACTTTGCGACAGGTAAAGCTTCATTTGCGACATATCACGCTTAATACCAATTGTAATTAAATGTTGCGCTTTACATAAGGAGCAGCGAGCCATCCCCAAGCTGCGCTTGAGGCTGCCACCCATCGATAGATTAAACTTCATATATGGCAATAATTCGTATCTCGCCGTTCGTATATGGATACATACGCATCTAACAGGCGTCTCGTATCTCGCAATAAAAATCTGTGCTCTAATCTGGGGAATCCGGGTTTAGATTAACCTCGAAGGTTTTGTAAGTCGTATTGCCAACATCATCACTGACTCTAACAGAGATTACGTGCTCGCCGGGCTCTCCGCCTGCGCGTGCCTCTGCGTCTCTCGACGCAAGACGAGGCAGCAGGGCGGACTCAATCGTAATCGTAAAATCCTCTTCCATCGTGTCATAGACCAAATCGTCCGGCACAGCACCTTTCCACTTGGCATTACTGTCAACCGTATAATCCACTTTGCCAATAGCACTTAATTGGTCCGACACTTTCAGTTTTAACGTCACGCTTTTATTATGTTTTTCGATTGAATATCTTGCGACAATCGGCCCTGTATTATCAACAACTACCGGCTCGCTTATCCTGCTGCCGGAAAGACGGGTCTCGGTGCTATTATCTCGTTCATCACTTGCGGTAACTCTGATTTCGTATCGACCATCTTCCACAGTCTTTCCATCCCATTCGAAGCTGTCCTCTTCGACTTCGTCCTCAAGTTCAATCCAGTTGCTTCTGCCGATTTTTCTAAAATCCATTTTGTAAATCAAATTGTCGTTGTTGTCATCTTTGGCCTTGTAGCTGATTTTAAAGATTCCCTTTTTATCCGCTGCTTCTTCCAGTTCAACTCTGACCTCTTCGACCTTTGGCGCCAGATTAGGAATGGTATTAGCAACGGCCACCTCCCTTACAAGGGGACTTTTCTGACCATCCTGACTTTGCAAAACCAATTTGTACTGACAGAATCTGCCTACCGGACATCGAAGTTGCACCGGCTCAGTGACTTCCACCAGCTCGCTCCACTCTGAAAAAGTCGAATCATTTACATCGTCGACGTTTCCACTGCGGCAAGCGACCGTAACTTTGCTGCCCTGTGGAATATCAGCCTCAATTTGCAGCTTGCCCCACTTGGCAGGTTGGCCGGCATCGATAAGCTCAGAAGTATAAGTGCCTTCTGTTGCGAAAACTTTACGCAACTTTACCAATTTCGCCGGATTGGCCATCCCAAGATACACTTCCTCACCGGACACAGCCACCGCTGTTATCTGAGAGGCTTGTTCATCTTCATAGATAATCGCCTCCTCTTCTGAGCCGGGCTCAATAGTGAAGAGCTGCCCACTGTTTCCCGTCCCCACAAGTAGCCTGTTATTTTCTTCTGCCATACAGAAAAAAACCACAGCTTCGCTAAATATATTGGTCACGAAGCCTTCCGGAGTTATCTTGTGTATATAACTAACCTGGCCCGGTTTGGCTGCCTTGGAAGGTGGTTTACGTCTCAGGGGCAACTTGTCTTCAGCTCTTTTGTTCGTATTCGCGATTGTAAGCTTCAGCTCCTCAAGTATCGCAGCAGCATTTTCTTTTCCTTCTGACTCTGTATCGGTCTCAGGCCGACCGGGCGATGGCAGCTTGGATGGTAATTTCATCTCGGCCTCAACAACCTCAGCCGATGTCCCCGCCGCGTATAGCTCATCTTGGCCCAAAAAAAGTAACGCCGTAATCTCCGGCTGGTCACTGTCGTACAAAACAGTCGCTGTCTTGGTACGTGGGTTTATCTTGTAAACAAGCCCTCTGCCATCACTGCCCGCATAGACATGCCCCTCCCTCCCAATTGCCAGCGAGAGTATGTTTTTATCCCGGCTATCGTAGATAAGCTCGGCATTTTTACAAAAAGCATCGAGCTTGTAAACTTTACCCTCCGGCCCAGTACCCAAATAAATATCACCACCATCATCTACAACTATTGCGAAAATATATTTGGCGCCGTTTGGCTCAAAAACCGCCTCCACCATCTCCTCTTCAAATCGTATCAGCTCGCACTTCTCACCGCTTATACCAGCCAAAAGCCTGCCCGCCACATCAGTTGCCATCGCAAAAACATGCTCGTTAGACAGATACCGCCCCGTCTCAACCGCATTGGGTTCGTCGCTCGTCGCTCGCCGCTCGTCGCTCGAGTTACGAGTCACGGGCGACGAGCCACGGATTTTTGTCAGCTTGCCGAGACTGTATTTGTAAATGCCGCCGTTAGGGCTCGTCCCTGCAAAAACTGCTTCACCGTTTGCAACGATACTGTTTATCGACCAAGGCTGGGACTCCCATTTTGCTCCCTTTTGGAAATCGGAGGTCCCGTGGAACTCTTCGACCAACACCTTAGCAGTCCGCCCGAGCCCAAGAGTGCCCTGTGAACCGATGACAATATCCTGGGTCTGGCCCTTTAAGAAATCTGCGCTGCTGCTGTGACGCGTAATCTTACTGCTAACCGCCAACCCCGATCTCGCCAGGAAACTCAAAATCATACAGACCACAACCGCAGCAATTAAAACACAATTAACATTAGCTTTGTCTTTCATAATAAACCCTAAATAATATGGATACATACGCTTCTAACAGGCGTACCGATAGCAAAAACACAAAAGAAAACTCGGATGATTTTCCCGATGTCTGTTTCCCGATGTCGTCTCGGACAACTCCGGCGTTTTTCCGGATGTCTGTTGCCCGATGTCGTCTCGGACAACTCCGGCGTTGTTACCGGATGTTTGTTGCTCGATGTCGTCTCGGACACCTGTCCGCCGCGGCGGATTACCGCACGTCTGGGGCCCGATGTCCTTTCGAAAAAATCGAAGATTACCAGCTCGAGCTACAGCTCTTTTTGTTTTTAGATTTTAAGTTCTCGGTTTCACTCCTCGACAGTTATACGCATAACCTTCTTATCGATAACAACTGTGCCGGTTTCAACTGTCTGTTCCAACCAGTGTGGATACGACTGTGTACTTAACGTCCTTTTGCCGTCCTGCAGAATCAACGCCTTTGTGGCCGGCAAATCAGGCAGCTCTGCTTTCTCTATCGCTATACCGCCTGCCGGCAAAACCAACAGACAATACAATTTATCCCGCTTGACCGACAGAACATTATTCATCGCCTCGACCAAACCCGGCAGACTTTGAGGAACAAATCTGTACGGCACAGCTTTCTTAAGAAACTCTCCATAGCCGCGGCCACCTGAAATAATCAAATCGTACTGCCCGGGCACTAATTCATCAGGTATTCTTAAGCTGCTCTCATACTTTTTCCTTCCGCCTAAAACAGACTCAACAACAACTGTAATTTCAATTGTCTGACCGGCCTTGACCCTCGAATCAGACAAATCAACCGACCATATATGCGCAACCGCACTTTTTGACATTATACTAATATCAAAATCAAGCGACCTTATCTCAGCCACTTCGTATGGATTGTTCATAAGCATTGCAACCGGACCGACACTATCTGCTATCGCCTCAGCTAAACCAAACCCGCTTGAGACATTCTCAAAACTAATGGGCCCAAACCCTGCCACGTCGATCAGTCCCTTATATGCGACTGTATTCTCCGGCGGCAAGTTCCCTCGCAAAAGAGCTGCGCCTGCTACAACCGACCGAAGCACCAGCGGAGTAAGCAGCCGATTATTGGCAATCTGACAATTATATACTCTTGGCTCAGTATCATTGTAGCGCGTCACCCTTATTGTCAGCGGTATCATCTTGGCCTTTCTGCCAAGCTGACCAAGGACACCTGTCGATTCATCCACCGTCAAGGCACCGACTATCTTGACAGAGCTGGCCAACTTAAAAGAACGATACAAATTTGATACTACAGCATGCACTCGCGCCGTCGCTATAGGCAAATCTATCTGCCCGTAACCCAGCAAACCGTGCCCAAAGCCATAAACTTTATCACCCAAAACCTCGGTTACGGTCCCAATAACTTCTATTTTTATATCGCCGGTCACCAGAGGTACGGCGAGGCAGGCCCCCGGAGCTAACTTGGCGTGTTCGGTCTCTCGTGCCCCGGTCCCTCCCTGCGCGCCGGGAACGGATCCACCACCGGAACCGCCAACAGTTACTCCCGTAAGGGATACTGCGTAAAGTCCAAAAGGTTCGACTAAGGCACCTAACTGCTCACAAACTTCGGTTGGCAATCCGTAGGTAATCAATGGACACGGCAAAGCAATCTGCCGCGGCGGACTCGTCTCGGCGAAGCGTCGAGCCGCAGCCGGAACTCCCGATAAATCGGGATGCCCTTTAGAGGCAAGACCGGGGTCGGTTCCCGGTCCGGCCGTAATACGCCCGTCAATCTCAGCAAAATCAACCGGCTTGGAAAAATCAAACACGAACCCCATTCCATAGTTTTGGGTTTTGAGTTTTGAGTTTTGAGTTTCTTGGCCTACCTTGAGTATATCCTCGATCGGTGTCACGCCGTAGAGTGGGTCCTTACTGAAACTCCACGTAAAGGCCAGTGCCCCAGCCAATCGACCGTCGATATACACTGGCGAGCCACTGCAACCCCACACAGGCCCCGTATGGATGAAACGCTCGTCTGTTCCCTGAACCAAAATCGCATCCCGACCCGGTCGTATATCACGTACTACACTCAAAACCTCCAGGGGAAATTTCTCAATCTCGGCGCCCTTATAGCCCGTCAAGCAATACGCGTCCATCCCGGGCTGAACTTCGTCAATGGTAATATACCTGTCCACCGCCAAAGCAGCATTGGCTGCGCCTGCCGGATAGGAATCGCCTAAAACCAACAGGCAGAATCCGCCTAAGGCGGACGCTTCTAACAGGCGTAAAAAAAACCCCCTTTTTAGTTTTACTGCAAACGATGTCATCTCGAAAAATCTTAGTCGTCAGACTTTAAGATTGCAAGACAAAAGCAATTTTGCTAAAATTCCATAATGAACCGGCTGTTCGGTCCTGCAAACTCGGACGCTTTTTCTCCGCTTGGGGACGCCTTACGGCGGATGTCTGTCTCCCGATGTTGTTTCGGATAACCAGGACTAACAACCGCTTGTCCATCAATATGAAACGTACGCAGTATCCCTTACGGGAGAGAAGACAATGAAGTCCGAACATCGCCACGAACTAAAAACTAACGAGCTGGCCGATTGGCTATCGAATCTGCCGCAATGGGCCCGCAAAAATCTCACAACGATTATCTATGTCTCAGTAGTTGCTGTCGTCATCATAGTCTACTCCTTCTGGCACTATTACCAGAAGAACGCCGCCTTAGTTAAAAAACAGCTTGTGCTCACGAAGCTTATCCGCCAACTGCCCCACAATAAAAGGCAAATCCTCCAAGCCCAGTCGCAGGGAATGGACATCTCCTATATGCTCATCCAGACCGCCGATAGCCTTCAGGCAACTGCGCAAGATATTAAAGATCCCTTAGTGGCCGCATCTGCACTTATCAAAAGGGCAGACGCCCTGCGAACAGAATTACATTATCGCCTCGGAACTGTAAGCAAATCCGCCGTGGCGGACCAGATAAACCGCGCAAAAGCAGCCTACTCCGAAGCAATCGAAAAGGCCGCGTCCAACCAATCATTAGCAGCGACAGCCAGGTTCGGCTTGGGACTCTGTGAAGAAGAAATCGGAAACTTTGCCCAGGCACAGCAGATATACCACAGTCTCGCCACAGACCCCGACCTCGAATACACTACAGCAGCCGCCCAGGCAAAAATACGCCTCGATTCAATAGCCCAGTACCAGCAAAAGGTGGTCTTTAAGACACCCCCGTTTCTGTCTCCGACAGAAGACACGGGGGCAACCACCCTACCATCAAGGCCACAAATCGAACTAAATCTCCCTGACTCCAATGCGGAGTAAAAAGCAAACACATGCCCCTGCGTCTGGCCCCACGTCTTCTTGTCGAAGACAAGCGTGGGGGGGCAGCCCGCCGCGGCGGGACGAACAGCTGACACTCCATGTCGGAAGCTCAATCAAATCCGCCGCGGCGGGCAGAATCGATAAATACCTGCACAGCCGGTTCAGCAATCTCAGTCGCGCTATGATTCAAAAGCAAATCGCCGCCGGTGCCGTCAAGGTCAACGGCAAAGTAGTAAAAGCCAGCTTCAAGCTAAGCCCGGGCGACAAAATAGAGTTGACCTGCCGCGGCGAGCCACCCAGCAAAGAAATTATACCTGAAGACCTCCCGTTAAATATCATTTACGAGGACGACGACCTCATCGTGTTGAACAAACAGGCGGATATGATAGTGCACCCTGCTCGTGGCAATACGCACGGCACCTTAGTAAACGCCCTTGCTTTTTACTCCGACGAATTATCAAGTGGTCTCGGCGAATTCCGGCCGGGCATCATACATCGCCTCGACAGAAACACAACCGGCGTTATGGTCGTCGCAAGAAACGATAACGCACAGTGGAAAATCGCCAAGCAGTTCCAAAATCGCCAGGTCAAAAAGACCTATTTAGCCGTGGTGCACGGCACTCCTGAGTTGACAGCCGACCGTATAAGTGCGCCGCTCGGCGTCCATCCGAAGATAAGAGAAAAATACGCCATTCGGCCGAAATTAGGCAAAGAAGCAATAACTTTTTATGAAGTTTTGGAAGAATTTCGCGGCTTTTCACTATTAAAGCTGACGCCGCAAACCGGCCGAACTCATCAGATACGGGTGCACCTTTCCTACATAAAGCACCCAATCGTGGCCGATGATATGTACGGTGGCAAGCTCATCTATCCCTGGCAGTTGCAGGATGCGGAATCCGCCCTACAAGAGCCTATCATAAACCGAGTTGCTCTTCACGCCTCAACACTTGAATTCAAACACCCCACAACCAACGAAATAGTAAAATTCGAAGCCCCCTTGCCCGAAGACATGCAAAACCTTCTTGATATGCTGCGAAAATATCGAAAATAGTAATCCTATTCCTGCGGCAGTTTGGCGAGGTCCGCATCGGAGCCGGCCACCATCAGAATATCATCTTTATAGATGACCGTATTCGGCATAGGCACGTTAATAATTCCGCCTTTTTCACTTTTGTCGCTCTTTTTGCTTCTGCTGTGCTCAGCACGTTTAATGGCAACCAGGTTGACGTTGTACTTTTGGCGAAGCTGTAAATCCATAACTGTTTTGCCATCGAAGCTGGCGGGCGACTTTATTCGAGCTAAGCTGTAGCCAGGCGCAAAATCTATCTTTTCGCCAATCTGCGGCGCGATGAGCTTATAGGCCCATTTTTGGGCCGACTCAATCTCAGGGTAAATTACTTCGGTAGCACCGACTTTTGAAAAGACCTCGCCGGCAATCAAATCTTCTGCCCTTGCGTATATCTGCGGCACCCCCATCTGCCGAAGGTTCACCACAGTCAGAATCGCCGACTCAAACCCCTTTCCCGCACCGTCGCCTTGGCCAATGCCGACAATTACGACATCAACCTTATCGATTCCCTGGGCCTTAAGGGCCTCTTCATCTGTGCTGTCCAGGCGAACAGCCAGGCTGACCTGGTCGCGAATCTGCTCTATCTCTTCTCTGTTTTTGTCAATGGCAACGACTTCCGCCCCGCTCATCGCCAGCGCAATAGCCAACTTCTTACCGAACCGACCCAATCCTATTACAGCGAACCGCTTCATAATTCCACTCCTGCTAATATTTAGCCCCCCGTTTTATCGGGGGTCTTTATTCTTACCCGACAATTAGTGCTTCATCCGGATAATCGTATTGAACAGGTTTTAGATTAAATGTCAGTGCCGCCAATAGTGTCAATGGCCCTAATCTGCCGACAAGCATCACAGCAATGATAATCAATTTACCCACAGTTGTCAAAGAAGGCGTTATCCCGGTCGTTAGCCCCACTGTCCCAAGCGCAGAACCCACCTCAAACGCAATCCCCGCCATAGTAAAGCCGTTTCCACTCTCTGTGATGGTCAGAATCAATGTTGCACCAAGCAAAACCGCAACAAAAAGCAGCGCAACGGTAATAGCCCTTCCAACGATTACTACCCGAACGGAGCGCTTAAACATTTCAACTTCCCGACGCCTCCGCAAAGCCGCGACAGCGGTCATTATCACTACCGCCAATGTTACCGTCTTGATTCCGCCGGCGGTCGAACCAGGTGAGCCTCCGACAAACATGAGTAACATCAAAATAACTCTGCTCGAAGCGGATAATTCTGCTATTTTAACAGTATTAAACCCGGCCGTCCTGGCCGTTATCGACTGAAACAGAGCGTCAAGTACCCCCGGATTTGAAGCGGCATCGCTTTTGCCCGCGTAGCGCTCAAACAAAAGAATAGTCGCCATCCCCACAACAATAAGAAAAACGCTAACACTTAGAACAACTTTGCTTTGCAACTGCATCCTCCGCGGCGCTTTCATTGAAAACCGATAATGCTTACTGAGCAGCTTCCTGAAGAATCGTTTCACCCTGTCGCTGGCAATGTTGCACAGGTCATAGAGCACACCAAACCCAAGACCGCCCAGGATTATCAACGGGCAAATCACTAAATACATACCCCGGCTCCTGTTGTACTGGACGAAGCTGTCGTTGAACAAACTAAAACCCGAGTTACAAAAAGCACTGATCGAATGAAAAATACTGCAGAACCACTGCTGCTGAACACTGGTTATTCTGCCAGGCACATCGTCCCACATCCTAAATGCGCCGACCGCACCGATAACTTCGATGAATATTGTCCCAAGAAAAATAAAAACTATCATATTACTTATGCGACTGAGCGTCCGTGCACTTAATAAATCCTGCATCGCCACCGACTCACGCAAACTAAGCGCCTGGCCCAGGAGCAGCGCAAAGACCGCACCGAATACTACAATCCCAAGGCCGCCCAATTGAATCAGTGACAGGATAACCAGCTGCCCCATCAAACTAAAATCCCGCCCGGTATCTTTTACGATAAGGCCGGTAACACACGTCGCACTGGTCGCCGTAAACAAGGCATCCACAAAGCGGATCCCGATATTATCGGGAGTAGCAGCCGACCTCGGCAGCATCAGTAAGCTCGCTCCTGAGACTATTAAAACCAGAAAACTCGCGATTAATGTCCTCGTCGGATTTCGACCGGAAGCGGCGAGGCTAACGCCCGTCCTGCAAACCTTGATGACTACCTGTAAGACAAGATAAACACCCACTGACAAATACCGAGTCGCAGAAGGTTCCGCCACCCCAAACCAACGACCCGACCCGAAAACAGCTATCCCGAGCGCAAGCAAAAGCGGAATTTCAAACCAGTTGCCCCACAAGTATTCAACCTTTGAAACTGAATTAAACAGCCGAATGATCTTTTCTGTTATAAAGATAAAAACCAGAACAGCCTGGGCAATACGCAAAATTCCGACAGGCAGCAGAGGTCTATCAAACCCGAACTGTGTAACGAAAGACGCCGCCACAACCGCCGCTGTCAAAGCGTTCACGGCGATTAACACCCTTTCCAACCGCTTGTTTTTATAAGCTATCTGCACAATTAACCTGCAACGTTGTATGTTCTCTCATCAATTATCAATAATCGGCAATCAATAATCAATCCATTTTTAGGCCACGTCCGCCAGGCCCAGTGAGGCGCCGAATTTAGCTATCAAAGCCTGTCGAATATTTTTGTGCTCAGCTTCTGTCAACATCGGGTCAGCGCTGACCATCTCGAACGCGTGTCTCCTCGCCATAACCAGCAGCTCATAATCGTCAATGATATTTGCAATCTTCAAATCCGGCAGACCGTGCTGCCTCGTGCTGAACAACTCACCTGGCCCACGCAGCCGTAAATCACATTCCGCTATTTCAAAACCGTCATTACTTCGGGTCATTACCTCCAGCCTGTTTTTTGCCGTCTCACTATCGGTCTCTGCAAACAAAAAGCAATACGATTTAGCTTCGCCTCTTCCGACCCGCCCACGCAACTGATGCAATTGCGCCAAGCCGAATCTATCCGCTCCTTCTATAACCATTATTGTCGCATTCGGCACATCCACGCCTACCTCTATCACTACAGTAGAGACGAGCACATTTATTTTCCCTCGTCGAAATTCTGACATAATTTGCTGCTTTTTTGTGGAGGGCATCCGCCCATGCAGAAGCCCAACCGTAAATTCCGGAAAAACTTCCCTCGAAAGATACCCCCATTCATCGGTCGCAGCCTTAATATCACTATCCTGCTCGGTGCTTGTAATCCGCGGATAGACAAAATACGCCTGTCTCTTGGCCTTGAGACGCTCACGGACACCTGTCCGCCGCGGCGGATTACCGCACGTCTGGGGCCCGATGTTGTTTCGGATAAACTCAAATGCCTTTTGCCGATTGCCTGGGTCGACCCATCGGGTAATAACGCTTCCTCTTCCCGGCGGACAACGCTTTATAACAGAAACATCCAAATCGCCGAAAGCGGTCATCGCCAGCGTCCGTGGTATGGGCGTAGCCGTCATAACAAGACAGTGAACAGCAGCATCTTTGCGCCCCCGTTCTTGCTTTCGCAAGAAAGCACGGGGGTCCCGCTGACGAACGCCAAATTTATGTTGCTCATCAATTACCACCAACCCAAGCTTCTTAAACTCTATATCTTCCTGCAAAAGCGCCACTGTACCAACTACGATGTTAATTTGACCTGTTGCTATCTGCTTTAAGAGTTGCGACCTCTTTTGGCCGGTCAACCCACCCGTTATCAAAACCCTTTTGACTTTACTGTTTCTCAGGTATCTTTCGATACTTATAAAATGCTGACCAGCCAGAATCTCTGTTGGAGCCATAATCACTGCCTGCGCCTTATTGGTAACCGCCAACAGAGCAGCATAAAGTGCCACCACCGTCTTGCCTGAACCCACGTCACCCTGCAAAAGCCGATTCATCGGCTCAGAACTACTCATATCAGCAGCAATCTCAGCTATTACAGTATCCTGGTCCTGGGTGAGCAGAAACGGAAATCGCTTCCTAATCCGACTATCTATCTTTTCACTGCAAGTCATCGGCACCGCCGCCGAGAAATGCTTGCACCTGAAACGCTGAAGTGCCAGCCCCAACTGCATCAAAAAAAATTCATCGTACTTTAATCTGCGCTTCGCCTGAGCCAATCGCTTCTCGTCCGGCGGTTGATGTATCCAGGCAAAAGCATCTTTCCTGCTAACCAAATCTGTTTTTCTGAGAAAATCCCGGTTGTAGAACTCACTCACAAGCTCATCCAGACCGTCAAGCACAGGCCTTATTATCCGCTTGATTTGCCTGCTGCTGAGTCCCGCAGAGGCCGGATACACCCCGCCCCCAAAATACTCAGCCGGGTCGGTGCTTTTTTCATCAACAATCATAAACTTCGGATTGGTCACCTGCAGCTGATGTTTATACAGGGAAACCCTGCCCGAAACCATTATTACCTGGCCCACTTTCAACTGATTGCGAAGGAATCCTCCATGGAACCAAATCACTCTGCACATCCCTGTATCATCAGCAATCATCGCCTCGAAAATCGCAGTGCGGCTATAGCTCGCATAATCCGCTGATTCAACCAGGCCGATAACGGTAGCGGATTGACCCTCCCGCATCTGATTTATCTTTATAGCGTCCGGCGCGAAGACCCAGTCCCGCGGAAAGTACTCTAACAAATCCCCAACTGTCTCAACACCCAACTGCGCAAAGGTCTCTGCCCTGGCCGGTCCGACACCCTTTAAAAACTGAACCGGCATCGACAAACTGAGATTATTCTGTGATTTCGTGCTTACAGATTGAGTCATAAGCTTTTCTTACGGCTCTTCAAAACTGTATTCGCCTAACAGTTTAACAAAGCGAACGTCGCAAATTACCCTTTCAGCAATCCTGCCCGCCTTCTTTTCACAGACCACCAGCCTCTGCACCCCCGAGAGGCCAACCGGCGCCACTATTAGCCCGCCCTCGACAAGCTGCTCTATAAGCGGCTCAGGAATACTCGGAACAGCTGCGGTGACGATAATCCTGTCGAAAACCTTATTTCCAGGCCAGCCGCAGCTGCCATCACCCACGCAAAACTCCACATTTGCAACGCCAAACTCACTTAAAACCACCTGAGCCGATTCGGACAACTCACCAAATCTCTCTATCGTGTAGACTTTTTTGACCAGCTTACTCAATACTGCAGTCTGATAGCCACTGCCCGTTCCAAGCTCCAGAACCTCACAATCACGGTCGACCTTCAGCTCCTGCGTCATCAGCGCGACAATATAAGGCTGAGAAATCGTCTGTCCCTTTCCGATAGGCAGCGGCCCATCTGAGTATACCTGCGATTGATACGCCTCAGGGACAAACTGCTCCCGTGGAATCTCAGCCATTATTCTTAGCACATCAGGGTCGGTTATATCCCGCCCCTGCAGGTCATTCCTGACCATCCTCTCCCGAGCCTTCGCAAATCTATTTTGCGGCTTCTGACTGTACATAGCTGTAATAATCGCTTTTTGACCCCTGTTTTGCAACTCAATTTTTGAACTGGATTAAGCAACACCAAATGGTAGAATGTCATATTGACGCAGCAAATAAACAAATTTCAGACACCTGCGGTGCCGTTTCCGCACGTCTGGAGCCCGACGTCGTTTCGGAAAATTTTAAGGGGACCGAAAAATGAAGACCAAAAAATTTCTTTTCTACGTATTAGCTGCCCTTTTAGGTGGCTGCATCCCTGTTATGTCGCTCCATCCACTTTTCACTGAAGAAACCCTTGTTTTCGAAGAGAAGTTGCTCGGCACTTGGGTCGATGACTCCAACAACATCTGGGAATTTAAGGACCCCAACGAACAAGAAAAAATATACAAACTGATTTTTATTGATGATGAGGGCAAAAAAGGCTCGTTTGTGGTGCATCTGGTGAAACTGGAAAACAAACTTTTCCTGGACGTTTACCCAAGCGAACCGCCATGGGACGAAGAAGACCCAAACAAAGTAGAATGGCCATACAACACTTTATTTCTCATGCCTGTTCATACATTTATAAAAATAAATGGCATTGAACCTGAGTTAAAATTACAACTCACTGATGACGATGAATTGAAGAAACTGCTTAAGGAAAACCCCAATGCGGTAGAACATACATCGACCGAAGACAAATTTGTTTTAACAGCCTCGACCGAAGAACTTCAGGCATTTGTAGTCAAATATGCCGACGATAGCAGAGTATTTACCACAGAAGGCACTCTGAATCGCAAGGAAACCAAAAGTCCACAGCCATCACCAGAAAAAGACCCAAATGAGGCCCCAAAAGGGAAGTAAACAAGACAAAGGCAGAAAGCTTTATGACTGGTCAGCTGGAATTTAGACGCTACCTGGTAAATATCGATTCTATCTCAACCAATCAGCTTTTCACTGACTGTTTGGTCGTCGGAGCCGGCATTGCGGGTCTTCGCGCCGCCATTGAGGCCGCCGAGCACTGCAATGTTACCATCGTCTGCAAACGCAACCTGGAAGATAGCAACACTTGGGAGGCGCAGGGCGGAATTGCCTCGGTGCTGGACAAAACAGACTCATTCGAATCACACACAACCGATACACTTAATGCCGGCTGCGGCATAAACGATAAAAGCATCGTTGATTTAGTCATTCGCCAGGGCCCACAGCTCATCGAACAACTGCTTGAGTGGGGCACTAATTTTGACCTGGTCGACGGCCATATTGCTGCCACCATCGAAGGTGGCCATACTCATGCCCGTGTCGCCCACGCTCACGGCGACGAAACCGGCAAAATTATTGCTGAGACTCTTATAAAAAAAGCACAGTCGAGGCCTAACATAAGAGTGATAGAAAACTTCTATGCCGTCGACTTGCTCACCAACGACGAAAATAGCTGTATAGGAATAATCGGCCACGACAATCGAGGCCCACAGGTAATCTGGGCAGCGAAAACCATACTGGCAACCGGCGGCGCAGGAAAAATCTATCGGGAAACCACTAATCCGGATATCGCTACCGGCGACGGAATCGCTATGGCCTACCGGGCAGGAGCCATACTGGCTGACTTGGAATTTATGCAGTTCCACCCAACTACTCTCTACGTGGCGGGCGCATCACGAGCCTTGATTACAGAGGCTCTCCGCGGTGAAGGAGCAACGTTGCTGGATAACAAAGGCAATGCATTTATGAAAGAATATCACAAGGACGCTGAACTGGCACCACGCGACATTGTCAGCCGGGCCATTCTTTCACAAATGCTCAAAACCAATTCTACACATGTCTATCTGGATGTCCGCAAATTCGACAAAGAATATTTCGCGAAAAGATTCCCACATATCAGCGAATTATGTGAAAGTTTCGATATAGATGTAAGCAAAAACCTCATTCCCGTCCGCCCTAGCGCACACTATATGATCGGCGGCGTGAAAACCGACAGCTCAGCTAAGACAAGCATCGAGAATCTTTACGCCTGTGGCGAGGTAGCTGCGACCAGCCTGCACGGTGCAAATCGGCTTGGCAGTAACTCTCTGCTTGAAGGGTTGGTGTTCGGCAGGCTGGCCGGCCAATTCGCCTCACAGAATGCAGGAGCAGATACCTCTCATATCAAACATCCACCCATAAAATATCAAATCCCACATTCAGACCGCACCCGTCTGGACGCCGCCGACGTCGGAAACTCGCTGCGGGCCCTTATGTGGCGAAATGTCGGAATCACAAGAAAAGAACAGCCCCTCAAAGAGGCGCAGGAGATTATCAAATTCTGGCAGCGGTACGTGATGGACAAGGTCTTCGATTCACCTCAGGGCTGGGAATGCCAGAATATGCTCACCACCTGCCTGCTTATGGCCCAAGCCGCCCATCAACGCCGGGAAAGCAGAGGAGTTCACTTCAGAAGCGATTTCCCACAGCCCGACGACAAAAACTTCAAAAAACACATTGAAATCACCCACTAAAAAACTGGAAAATAAAACGAACTTCTGTTATAATAATCAATAGTCAATTGAAAAGAGTGGGTCGGGCGGTCGCCCCCGCTGCTTCGCTTTTGCCTGCCCCTGCGTCTTCCAACGCAAGTTGGGGCGGCGGGCGAAGCAAAACGGCGGGGGAGGAAAGTCCGAGCAGGAAAGGGCACGGTGGTGGTTAACAGCCACCCGGGGCAACCCGCGGGATAGTGCCACAGAAAATACACAGCCGATGGCCCCCTTCTTGCTTTCGCAAGAAAGCAGGGGGGAACAGGCAAAGGTGAAATGGTGCGGTAAGAGCGCACCGCGGTGTCGGTAACGGCGCCGGCAGGGCAAACCCCACCGCCTGCAAGACCAAATATGCCGGTCAACTCGGCCCGAGGCTTAACCCGGCGGGTAGGTCGCTTGAGCCGACTGGTAACAGTCGGCCTTAGATAAATGGCCGCCAAAACAGAACTCGGCTTACTGACCCGCTCTCTTTTCAATTGACTTACGACTTGAAAATTAATTATTGTTTGCTTTGTGGAAAGCAAACAGCCCCCTTGTTGTGTTAGATATCGCCTGGGACCACTTTATTGCTACCTAAATATCTCTTCGATGCTGACTTTCCACCTTTTCGCCCGAGACCCCAACCTGATTTTGACAGCGGCAACATCGTCCTCGATAATCATTCGTATCCTGCCCTTGTCAAAACTAATATGCTCAAACTTAAAGCCGCGTTCGTCGCTTAGCCTTGTCGCCAGCGCAGGCACAGAATCCAGCTTGACCAAAACCGTCTCAATCGCCTGATTGACAAGCGCTCCGCAAACCTCAAGGTCTTTATTATCCGGGATAACCTCATCCATATCTTTACGGAAACTCGTTAACATCCACCGCAATATCTCAATACGCCGTGCGTTCTCATTCGCGTAGGGCTCATCAAGTATCTCCGCCGTTAGCACTTGTTCGCAGTCAAACGCAAGTGCCTCCCACGGCTCAACAAACAAAACCTTGGGCCTTTCATCTTCAATAAACAAATACTTTCGCTGCACTGTCAGCTCATCCTCATCGAAAGCGACCATCTTGAACCATCTCTTGAACCCTTTTTTCTTT
>SDBU01003382.1_pt1 | contig 20340 bp, 10 predicted proteins | sample 2277071 | NCBI WGS metagenome assembly SDBU01 (sample SAMN10397929, study PRJNA504765) | marine sediment metagenome | isolation source: marine sediment core GS08_GC12, 126 cmbsf | place: Arctic Ocean: Gakkel Ridge, Loki's castle | collected 2008
TATCGATAATTCTTCCGGAGTCTGCACTATCGGATTTTCAAGTACTGATATTGGCAAAGGGATTAAAGGAACAGGAAGTGTCGCCACCCTTATCTTTCAAGCTGTGAGTAAGGGTGAGAGCACAATCCAGGTCACCAGTGTCACGGCAAATAAGCCTACAGGCCAAACCCTGATGTTTGAGACAGGCCAAAGCCGCGTTGTTGTCAGGTAGGAGTCCGCATATCCCTCTCCCATAAAATTATTAAATAAAAAAATTAATCGATAAGGCCAGAGCAACGCAAGTAACATTAACGGCATAAAGCAAAAAGACCGTTTTTCTCTCTGAAAGTCCTAAATCAACAAGGGTATGGGAAATGTGGTCACATCCTCCCTGATAGAATAGTTTACGGGAGGAAGTTCGTCTTAAAAAGACAAATAATGTATCAAATACAGGGACAAAGAAAACTAAAGAAAGGAATAAAATCAGAGGAAAGATTTGAGTTTTATTATTGGAAAATACTCTGATGCTGATAATGCTAAATAGAGTCCCTATGAAATAGCTTCCTGAATTACCCATGAAAATTTTTGCTGGAGAAAAGTTGAAAAGTAAAAAGCCAAAGGCACAGGCGCCTATAATTATAGATATAAAGGCTCCAGAACTGTTATTTTGAAGTATTGAAAAGGAAAGAAGGGCGAGGCCGCAGATAAAAGCTATTCCTGCCGAGAGACCATCTATGTTATCGATTAAATTGAAAGCATTAATAATTACTAATATCCAGATAAAGGATAAAGCAAAATCTAATAATTTCGATCCGGAAACTGAGAAAAAATATCCTTTGTAGATCAAAAAGAAAGCCACAGCTATCTGAAAAATTAGTTTGGTATGAGGTTTAAGATTGATGAAATCATCTAAGAGTCCCATGGCAAAGATTAAAAAGAGAGGAAGCAAAAGATAATAATTATTTTTAAATTCACCTTGATATAAGGAGAATGGAATCAAAAAGCTGAGGAAGATGCCAATACCACCCAAATTTGATATCGGCCCTTTGTGCCAGCGATCTTTCTTTTGCCCGACTAATATATTGAATTTTTTTGAGATTTTGATCGAAATCCAGGTAAAAAAAAGCGAAAAGAATAGAGGAACAAGAAAAAATTTCGTAAAGATTAATAAATAAGGAGTCACTTCACCCATCCCTAAATACGCTTGAGAGAAAAAGGGGGCAGGCCCCATTTTCTGATGTTCTATCCATAAGTTGAGAATATCCTCTCTCTTACAAAAATGGGGCCTGTCCCCATTTTATTTTTTATTCAGTTCCCGAAAGTAAATATTTCTGATTGATTCAATTGATAGAATAGGGGCAGAGATCTCGTCCAATAAAGGAGGATAGTGGGGAGCTAAATTCAGTATATCTTTGTCTGAAATATTTTCATTCCTGGATTTTTGGATTTTTGCTCTTGCCAAGAGCAGTTCAGGAAGCTGGGAAAATAGAGAAAAATAGCTAAAAAGATAGATTTTTAGCATTCCAAGGTTGAAGGTTTTAAAAAAATGCATGAAATTCCTGATATCTTCTCTCAAGTAATTCTTAAGAAAGCCTTTAAGGTAATAGAAAGAAAATATTTTCATGGCGAATCGAAGTCGATTCCTTACGATCAATTTTGATTTAAGTCCCGGGAAATCTTTAAAAGAGGTTTCAAATTTGTGATAAATTGTCGCTCGAGGTGCAGGGACAATTTTCCAGCCCTTGAGCCTGGCCCTGTAGCTCCAATCTGCATCCTCATAATATGCCTGGTAACGGTTATCAATCGGACCTATATCCTCCAATGCTTTTCTCTTGAGCATGACAGCTCCAAAGCAGGCGGATGGGACTTCCGTTAGATTATCGAACTGGCCAAAGTCGAAGTGACCCATGAAATTATCAGATCCCCATTTCTTAGGGGGTATATAATTTCCGATACTGTTGATGCATGTAGGGAGTGAATATAGCAGCATTTTGGGAACTACAGCAGCTGCCTTTTTCGATGCTTTTGCCTTCGCCAGCAACTCTTGAATAAAATTTTTATCCAATACAGTATCTGGATTCAAAATAACCAGATAATTGCCCTTGCATTTCTCAATAGAGAGATTAACAGCTTTAGCAAAGTGGATATTTTTTTTGCTTTGCATGACTTTAACTTCTGGAAACATTTCTTCTATTGTATTTAATGAATTATCCGAGGAGTTGTTATCCCAAACCAGGATTTCTTTATTTTTGTGGATTTGTTTTCTTATCGAATTCAAGCAATCAGCAACGAATTTTTCCCCATTAAAATTAACTATGACTACTGAAACCAAATCATTGAAAAGAATATTCTCTTTCTCTTCCTTTATAAGCTTTCTATCACTCCTGTTTTTATTTTTAATTATCCCTGCCATTGCAAGAAGAGATATATAGTTTTTTAATAGATCTTGCGGGCAGTTTAATTTTTCCCCTACACGCTTTTTTACCTGGCTAAGGTTGGAGCCATTGCAGGATTGCCAGATTAAGATGCCAAGCTCATCTGTTCTTATATGTTGACCATTTTCATGGGTAAAATACGTTTTATTTCCATTTTCACCTTCAATTTTTTTTATATTAAATTTTTTGTTTTGGGTATAGGTTTGCATCTAAGCCCTTTTATAAATCTTTTCGATTTCATCTAATATGTGAGGCCATGCATAATTACTTTTTACTTTTCTATAGCCTGCATCGCCCATCTTCTTTCTTGTCTCACTGTCATTTAGCAGTTCCAAGATAGCTGTTCCTAATTCTATGTGATTATCATATTCAACATGAAGTCCATCTCGTAGATTATTAACCAATGCACTGGAAGCACCGGATCTGCAGCTTATTACTGGGATTTTGTTAAGCCAGGCTTCTAGAAAAACAATCCCGAAAGATTCATATTTTGATACGCTTACAAAAACATCTGCGGATTTATAAATTGATTTTTTTTCTTCTTCACTGAATGAATCTATCATGTAAATTTTTTTCCTTTTCTCATGTTCATACTTTTGGATTAATTTAATGATTTTTTTTGAATTTGCCGTAGGGGAACCGGCTATAATCAGAGCAGTATCCTTATTTTCCTGCCAGACATAATCCATGGCTTTTACTAAGCTGTCTATTCCCTTATGAATTCCATGTTGTCCGACAAATAAAATTATATCTTTTTCTTTTATTCCGAATTTTTTCCGAATATCTACTTCCGCTCCTTGAAAATTTTCTTCAATCCCCACTCCAGAAACAAAAATCTTGTTTGAGTCAATTCCCGCTTTTACTAAAAAGTCCTTTTCCAATGAGGTAAGAGCAATTACAGCCTCAGCGTCCTTTAAGATTTTGTAGAAGAGTCGATTATGATAGCCGAACCTGTCCTCAGTATGGATGCAGGGAATTATCACTAACGGACATTTTTTCTTCTTTTTTAATAGGTGAGCATAATAAACATTTCTGGTAGGCAACGGGCAAGCACAGATCACGTCGCAAGGAAATCGAAGCCCAGCCTTGATGTATCCTTTTGTCCGCGGTCCCTGCCACAAGGCCCTAATCCAGCCATTTCCCGGAAGTTTTAGATACCAAAATATTCTGTATAAGTATTTCCATAAGGTTTGATTCCTGGTGCTGAAGGGAACTCTTTCTACTTCTACGTCATTTATTGTTTCTATTCCTACAGGAGGCAGTTTTTTTTCATTTTTAGAAAGAGCGTAATCCTCTACTGATAGAGCATTAGAAGCGACAACCTTAACTCTGTGACCTTTCTTTTGGAGTTTTTCTGAAATATTTTGCATTAATTTTTCCACCCCACCTATGGCTGGATAATAGTTGTGAACAAGATGAAGTATGTTTAAGCGGTTTTTATCTATCTTTTTTATTTTTGGGATTGCTTTTTTTTTGGGGAAAGTAACGTTTAAGGTAAGGAGGAGAAGTACTCTCAGAGAAAGGCACGTAACTGCCAAGAATTTTTTTAGAAGATTCCATTTTTTTATGCTGTATTTTCTGTAAAGCGCATAGGCACTTTTATGAAAATCAATGATTGATCTTAGTTTTCTTTTATCAGTACTTCCTCCGATTGAATGTGTTGCCCTGGCTAAAGGATAATAGATTACTTTCCATCCCTGGTGTCTGAAACGGGTGCACCAGTCAGCATCTTCCCAGTAGAGGAAAAAATTTTCATCCATCAATCCCACATCTAACACAGCCTCTTTTCTTACGCCCATCAGAACCCCAGAAACCCAATCCACCTCTATTGGCTTCTTTATCTCTGGTGAGGTTATAATGTTTTGGCGCGTAAATTTATTCCGAGGGAAGAGGCGAGAGAGCAGAGAATTCCTTCCAAATAGCGCTGTCCATGCATTGGGGAAGGCTCTGGCTGAACCTTGGATACTTCCATCCGGGTTTAAGATTTCAGGTCCGACGATTCCAACCTGAGGATGGGTTTCAAAATAACCAATTAACCTGATGATTTCGCTTGATTTAACGTAGCAGTCAGGATTTAAGAGAAGAAGATATTTTCCTCTGGCATTCAATATGCCCAAGTTAGCGGCTTTAGCATATCCAAAGTTTTTTTCATTAATTTTAACTGCGGCCTGAGGGAAAATTCTTTTTATTTTATCCAAGCCTGAATTTTCAGAAGCATTATCGACTATGATAAGTTCAATTTTGCATTGAGGCGCTAGCTCTTCCAAAAAAGAGAGGCATTTCTCGATGTATTCCTCTGAATTATAAGTGACGACGATTACACTGAGCGTAACTTCAGATGGTAGGGAAGGCCTTAAATCTGCGAATGCTCTTTCCAAATGGCGTCCAAAAATTTCGATATTTTCAAGGCCGATTGTTTTCCCTGGAGCTTTTTTGTTGGTCATTGAGTAATGATCTTTTGCTTCCAAGAAAGCTTTTACAGGCTCTTTCTTTGTACTTACAATAATATTTCTGTAGCAGGGTTCTTTAAACTCAGTTTCATAATAATGAGTGTTAAAATAGGTATCCATAAATCTATTTATAAAAATCCAGGAAAACTTATGCATGAGGGAATACCTTAGTGTCATAAAAAATAACCAGTTTTCGATGTTGCCTAGGGAGAAATGAAACGCATCTCTGCTTGATTTTTTTATCCTATTAAAAGTCGATTGGAGATCAGGCAGTCCTTTTTCTAGATGGTCCTTTAGTTCCATCTGGCTTACGCCTAAAGCTCTTTTAATAAAATCTCTTAAGATCTTCTCAGCATTTTTTGTTGTCTTGTTCAGGAAGGGAGAAGAAAGAATGACTAAATCTGAGCTTACTCTAAATATTTCGTCTAAAAAAGAATTCCTCTGTTTTTTTTCTAAATGTTCTAAAATGTCAAGAGCACATACTGCCTGGAATGAGGAGTCATCGAAGGGAAGTTTTAGGCTGTCGGCCTGGACAAATCCTGATTCATTGTTCCATTTCAGATCAATAGTAAAAGTCTCGTTTTCTGGAAGAAAAAGATTTATTAGCCGGGATGTTTCTTCAGAATGCCATAAATGGGATAATCCGCCTATATCGAGAACCTTGATTTTTTTGTTCTGGAATATTTTTTTTATTACCTTAGAAGTTTCAAGATATCTGCTGTATTGATCAAAGGGAAGGCTTATCTTATCCAGGTCTTCAATCATTTTTCTCATGGACCCATTGACCTTGCAGATCAATGTGGCCAAAATCCGAGGGATCTCCCCCGAATACTGTAAATTTGAATTTTCTCTCTAAATGATCATAAGGTTTTTTCAGGTTGAAATCATACACAGCAGCACTAAAAAAGTACTCGCCTCGCGAAAGAATTAAATCTTTAACTTTATATAATAGATAGCCTGATTTCGATATTTTTTCTAGCGAAAGACTGGATTTAGTATTCGGTCCGCTGACCAGCAATCCATAAGGTGTATAAAAAGCCACACCAAACACAGGATTTTCAATCTCTTCTGATGAAGTATAGTCAATTCTGGCAGTGAATGTCTCACCGCATTTGAATGTATTTGTTTCCTTTAAATGCTCGTTTAAAAAAGTTACCTTAGTAATCTTGATCTCGCCTGATCCCCATCTTAGCGGGTCGTTTTCTTTCATAATCGTCTCTGCAGAAGGATGACTTTCGACATTAATTTTTTCTCTATCTTCCCCAGAGATGCTCTTAATTCCTTTTAAGAGATTTCTATAATGATCAATACCCAGGGAAGTCTCTCCGCAGAATTGTATCTTTCCTTCATCTAAAACTATGACTTTATCGCAAAGCCGAGCTACTGTGTTCAAGTCATGACTGACTATCAGAAGAGTTGAGCCTTTCTCTTTAAATTGTAAAATTTTTTCAAAGCTTTTCTGCTGGAAAGGTTCATCACCGACAGCAAAAACTTCATCTATGAGGACAATATCCGGTTCCAGATTGGCCACGATCGAGAAGGCCAATCTTATAAACATACCCGAAGAATAATTTTTTAGCGGAATATCAATGAATTTGCTCAGTCCTGAGAAATCTACGATCTTATTATAATTTTTCCTTATTATTTCATTGGATAAGCCCAGTAAAGTTCCCGATAGAAATATGTTTTCACTGCCAGTAAGTTCAGGGTTGAAACCAGCCCCGAGTTCGATCAGGGGCGCAATTTTTCCTTTGACCCATAGTTTACCCTCAGATATGGGTAAAATCTTGGCCAGGCTCTTGAGGAGCGTGCTTTTTCCAGAGCCATTAACTCCTATTATTCCCAGAACTTCTCCTTTTTTTGCTTCCAAATTCACATTTCTTAAAGCCCAAAATTCTTCTTTTTCTATCCTGCTTTGGAATATTTTCAGCCCTTTTTTTCCTTTTTGATGTTCGTGTTTAAGGAAAAATCTTATTCCTAAGTTTTCGGTCTTGATAGAGATGCTATTATCCATTGTAATAATCCGCTTTACCGTAGCAAGAAAGTATTTACTGTTCCGTGATAAAGAAAAGAGTAGGCTCGGTGATTGAAAAAACCGTTTGAAAGCTGAACGGGCATGGTTCCTCGACGGAAGGAGAGGAGAACGAAGCCTGGGGAATAAATGGGGGAATAAATGGGGCCAGGCCCCATTTTCTGTATGAGAATGTCCTCTTTCTTACAAAATGGGGCCTGGCCCCATTTATTCCCTGGGGCAAAGCCTGCGTGTTTTCGAAACACCCAGCCTGATCAATGTTTTTGTTTTCTGTCACGGAAAAATAAATATTTGATTCTCCTTCAATTTATTAAAAATGAAAAATAAAGCTCTCTTTTTTTCTAAGGAAAACATATATTCCCAAACTAAAGGTCAAAAGCGTGATAGCACAGACTATGACTGTCAACTCTCCTGAGGGCATTGTTGCGTAATAAAACGGGTGCCTGAAATATTCGATAAAATAATAGAAAGGATTCAACCTTAAAAATTTTTCTATATTGGAAGATAGAAGAGATAAAGGATAGAGAATGGGAGTGAGGAAAAATAACGCCTGGAATCCTATGGCTATTATATGAGGAGTATCTTTTACATAAACATAAGTTGTGGCAAAAAGTAAAGAAAGACCCAAGGAGAAGAAAAAGATCAAAATAATTATAAACGGAGAAATAAAGAGCACAATTGATATTTTCCCTTTAAGTATGAACAAAAAGATAAAGAGGACAAAGACCAGTGTCAGGTGATCAATAAACTGCGAAATAACCGTTGCCAGAGGGAATACGAGCTTTGGAGAATGTATTTTTTTTATCAACTCTTGATTGTTAACTATGGAATGAGTGGCAATAATACTCGTTTGTTGGATCATCCTCCAAGAAACGAGTCCGGCAAAGAGAAAAAGAACATAATTTTCCATCTCGATTCTTATAATTCGAGAGAAAACCAGGGTTAAGATGCCAAAATAGAACAACGGATTGAGCAAATGCCATAAAAATCCAAGAAAGGAGTTTTTATAACGGAGCTTGATGTCAGCTTTAATAAGATTGAAAAGAAGATGGCGGAAAGAATAAATTTCACTGATTTCTTTTATAAGTTTATTTAGCATAACGGGCTAGATTCAAATGGGATAGAAAGACATTAAAATAGTTTTTGGCAATATTGTAAAATTGAATTTTATAAAGAGAAAAAAGAATAAATACTGTAAACCTTGTTACAAGTCCAATATTGGAAATTATCCAGAGAAAAGGTATCCATACAGGGGAATAATGCTTTTTAAAATAATAATATCTTGAGGCATAATCGGCCTTTAAAGAAACAGGAGACATCTTCCTTCGTTCTGTCCCCAGGGAGTGGATAATTCGCTGCGAACCCCAATAGAAAAGTCTGTATCCTTCATTTTTTAGTCTTCGGCAAAAATCCATATCTTCAAAGTAGGCCAAAAAATTTTCATCAAAGCCGCATAATTTTTGAAAAATTTCTTTTCTAATTAGAAAGCATCCCCCGCAAATAAATTCCGCGGGATGATCGGTCTTGTATCCTTTTAACGGAAAAAATCGAGCATTAAACGTTCTTACTGAAGGAAGAAGTCCGTAAAGTCCAAGTTGCTCTGCGAAATGATCAAGAGGTTTGACGATGTGCCCGGCGCATATTCGCTGAATTTTCCCAGACAGATGGATGTGAGTAAAGCCGCCTCCCGCATAATCTTTATTTTTTGATAAGAAGATGAAAATTTTGTCCGGAATATTATCTTCAAATTCGATGTCAGGGTTAGCAAAAAAGAGATATTTTCCCGAAGCAATTCTTGCTCCTTGATTGCATGCTCTGGCGTATCCTTCGTTTTTTCTGTTTTGGACGAGTATTATCTCTTTTTTCTCTTTTAATAAATGAATCGTTCCATCTTGAGAACCATTATCGACGATTATTATTTCATGGTTAAAGCTTTTAAAGCATTTTGAGATTGATTCGAGACATTTGCTGAGAAATTTTCGAGAGTTAAAACTCACAATTATTATTGAAATCTCAGCCATTTATATTTTTATCTCTCAATTATAAAATTATGACTTTATACTTTCAAATGTCTTCAACATATCTTCCACTGTTCTCTCCCAGGATAATTTTTTTACTCTCTCTAAGCCTTTATTAATCAATTCGTTCCTCTGATTCTTATCATTAATTATCTTCATGATCGCCTTTATCCACTCTTCCTCATCAGGGCCACAAAGAAGGGCTGCTCCTCCTGCTGATTCAAGAATGGCAGTTGAATTAGAACAGACAACAGGACATCCGCAAGCCATGGCTTCTACGACAGGCAAGCCAAAACCTTCATAGAGAGAAGGAAAGACCAAACAGGAAGCGGTATTATATAAATAAAGCAAATCTTTTTCAGGTAATTCTTTAAATTTGTGGATATTTTTCCTAAAACGTGACGCATGTATGAGGTTTAGAATTTCTTTTTCTCCATCTCCAGGAGGACCAGCCAAGACTAAATGCAGTGTGTTTTTTTCTTTTATTTTTTCAAAAATTTTAAGCAAGAACGGGATATTTTTCCTTCTGTGAGTTTGTCCTACATGTAAGACAAAATTTCCGGGAATGTTAAATTTTTTCATTACAAAACTTTGAGCTTCGTTCTTGTCAAGAACTTTATAACATTCATCTACCCCAGGGGGGATAATAACGATTTTCTCTTTGGGAATTTCCAGGGTAGAGATTAAATCATTTCGGGTGAACTTGCTTAAAGCTATTATTTTCCTTGCTTTCTTGGCTGATGATTTTATGAATGTTTTTATATAACTTAATTTATGTTTTTCCTCTTTTGGAAATAGATTTTTTAAATTATACCAATGCAAATCAAATATGGTTACAACAGAGTCGATTTTTAAAGGTATTGGCAATATGTTGGACGGGGAAAAAAATAATGAATTTTTTTTCTTTAGTTTAAAAGGCAGAATAAATTGTTCATAGAACACGCGAGAAATTTTCTTATGAGGATTCACGCAGCATTCTATATATTTAAATTTTTTGCCTGAATTAAAGAAAGTTTTATTTTCTGGATTTAGGAGAAGTATTGGTTCGAAATTTGTATTGTTGAATTTGCTTAGATATTTAATGAAATTTAAAGAATATTTTTCAGCTCCAGCTTGCTTTGATGTGAAAGGAATTAAGTTTATGTATAGATTTATCTTTTCTCTTTTCATTATTCTAGCTCAATTAATCAGGTGCATTGGAAGTCGATAGGGCAATTCTTAACTTGCTTGTTGATAATCCTCATCTGTTCAAGGAAATTGTCTTGGTTCGCACTAATAACAAGGTTCTCAATTTCCTCCCTCTTTTCCTTCAGTCTTTTTTCTTATTGCAAAAATATTACATTCAACGAATGAATGGGATTTGATAAATTTTGAGGTCAAGACTTTTCCCTGCTCTCTTTGGTGAATTTTCAGCATAAAATGCTGTTCTGGAGGCATGAAATTCAACTCCTCACAATATGCCTTTATATCCTCTGTTTCTATCCCTTTCTCTAATATTCCATACTTTTCCATCACTTCCATCGAGACCTGGGCCTGTTCATGTTCTTTTCCGGGTTCAGCCAGAACAACAAGCCCCTCCTTTTTTAAAGACCTGAAAAAATGAGCCATTGCCGCCTTGCGATTCGGAACATGATGAAAAGAATCATAGCAAAGAATCGAGTTTAAGCAGGTATCTTTGATCGGTAAATTTTCAACATCAGCAACTATTAAATGGGGGCGAATATCACCCATCCTTTCTATTCCAATATCTATATATGTTCGACAGATATCAACACCTATAGGTTCAAATCCCATTTTCAAAAGCCATTCGGTCGTCCAGGAATATCCTGAACCTACGTCTAAGACAATATGATTTTGTTTTAACTCCAAAAGAGGCAAAACCAGTGAAAATCTCTTAATTAAATTCTGAGTAAATTCTGGATCATCCTCATTAAAAGGAGAAGAATAGCCGGGTTCGAAAAAATCTTCATCAGTTATTTTATCTTTTATCGAGATCTCTGCTTTTTTGTATTCCTGCGCCTCATCAATAATTTTGTTGCTTTCCTTTCGGAAGAATTTAACTATTTTTGCTAATTTTTTATATAATTTTTTGGGCAAGCTTTCAGAAAATTCTGATAAAAACTTAAAATCTTTTTCCCAGTCACGAAGATGATCAGGTAATAATTCTGGAACAAAGTTTGAAACAGGATACCAATGTCCGCATTCACCGCAAACCAATAATCCTTTTTTAATATCAACATTATCTACATCTTGTTTTCTGTCTGGTAAATAGGGAGAACTCGAATGTTTAGTCAGGATTTTGGCTAAAGTTGTTTTTCTCCTGAAATGAGGAACTGGGCCGATGACAGCACTAATATTATTTGTTTTGTTAAAAACTTCACTTGAATCATTGATAACTTCGGTAATTATTTCTTCTTGTTTTTTATTTGTTCCATTAAAGACTTCCCTAGAATCGCTGTTGTCTTCTGTGATTATTTCTTCGAGGGCGACACTGGTTAACTGTCCTCCACAGGATGGGCAAAAAATAAAATTTAATAACGAATATCTCATATTCTTTATCGTTTTTTGGCAATCGCCACAAGCGTGTCTCCCCTCAGACATGTTTTAGACCATTTGTGTATTAATCTTTTCATTTTTCTCAGGAGACCCATCTCAGGGCAAATATTCTTGGTTTCGCTTTGGCTTTTATCTTCAATATTCATTATATCGGCGTATTCAAAAAGGGTGGTTTTTTCCATTATCTTTAGTTTTTTTATTCTTTTATGCAAACTTTTAAATAAAAAATAGCCCAATTTTTTTTTATCGTGAGTGTATTCCGGGTTGAACTGCAACAGATTACGAATACCCAACACACAAAATTCTGCCTTTTGAAGTATACGAAAAAGGGATTTTTGGGTGAAGGCAGAAAAATGTTCTTCAGGCGATAAAACAGCCCAATTTTTCCCCAAAAAAAGTCGGCTTAGACTTTTGTAATCAGGGGTGCATATGATGAGGATTCCTTGTTTTTTTAAAATTCGATTTATTTCCTTTAACGTCTCTAAAGGATTCATCAAATGTTCTATAGTTTCAATCAAAACAACAAGGTCAAATTTTTCTGCTGGTAAACGCAGGTCTTCTAATTTTCCCTCCAGAACTTTCACTTTGACGATGTTTTGGGCATAGTCAGAAGCAACGGGTGAAATTTCTATGCCTTCTGCTTCCCACCCTATCTCTTCTGCTGCTTTCAGAAAGAAGCCAGCACCACATCCAACATCAAGGAGTCTTTTCCCAGGCGTGTAGTATTTGGTTATTAATTGAAGAAAAAGGAAGAAGTGGCTTCTAATAATTGTAAGATCATAGCGCTTTGATGTGGCCTTAAAAGCCGGCAAATATTCATCGAAGAAAAAAGAACTCGTGTATCTCCTGAGGAACTCTGATTCATGAATTCTTGGATTGGCGTATATCAGGCCGCATTTCCTGCATATAACCAGATCCATTTCAAATTTGGTGAGGAATTTTCTGTAGTCGTTACTCTGACATAAGGGGCAGTTTATGGATTCTGTTTTAGGTCTTCTTTTCATGCGAGGAAAATACAATACGGCAGAAGAGCTTTTGCTTTAATGTTTCACAAATTCTTCTTGTAGATTGATCTCTTCAACCAAATCTTAAATCTTAAAGGCAAAATCTTTTTTATGAGTTGAAATCTATTATGATATTTTGTCAGCCTCCTGGAAGGTTCATTTTTCTCTTTAATTTCTTTTTCAGAGAAGATCTCTGCGCCTTCTATAATCCTCAGTTCAGATTGCATTTCTCGATCACGCAGCTTCTCCTTTAAAGGCAGCAAAAGAGTATCCCAGTAAAATTCTTTTTCCACACTCATGATATTTCTTTTGAAATTTTCTCTGAGCTTTTTATCTCCGAACGATAAGATTGCTTTTTTGAGCTCTTCTCTGTCAGAGGGAGTGACTGTGATGCCGATTGAGTTGTTTTCTATGTAACTTTCGAAGAAGTCACCTTTGGAGCATAAGATTGGGAGGTTAAAATAAATATAATCAAGGATTCGGGTTCTAAAGGAAAATCTAGTCTCGAAATGTTCTAGGTGAGTCGAAACTCCCACATCTGATTCGAGAAAATAATTATGTCTTTCCTCGTAGGGAATCCAATTTTTGTTGAAAAAGATAGATTGATTCAATAGTTTTTTTCGGGATGCCAGTTTTTCAGCTTCATCGGCCTTGGGAAATTTCATGAGCAATGGATTAGGGTGTTTTGTGGAAAGAAAAAAAAGTTTAATGCTGGGATTTATTTTAACGACCTCTTCCATAGCCTCTATGAGGATAAAGGGATCAAACCAATTTGAGATGACACCGCCCCAGATTAGAATAACATCGGATTCCTTTATCCCCGGAATTACACCTCTAAGAACCTTGGCGTCCTTTTTCTTTTGTTCCTGCCTGATTCCGTAGGGGACAATTGTGAATATTTTCGAAAGCTCCTTGTCAAATTTCAACAGGTAAGGATTAATTTTATTGATTGAAGTTAGCATCCCGGAATAAAAATCTTTTTGTCTTTGGTTAGCACAGAGAAAATGGTGAGAATTTAGTAGTAGATTCGTAAGAACTCCAAGGTCCCTGTTGTGGATCAATTGGCGGTCTTCTAATTTAAACTCCTTTGAATCATAGACGAAAAGATTTTCTAAAACAAAAGGAATATAGAGGTCGGCAATGATGAATTTTCGAAGATTAGCCAGGCGAGGAAATTTATGAAAGATGTAGCCGCTGAGGATAAAGATATCAAAGCGAGAAGCAAAATCCATGAGTTCATTTTCCTTTTGCAGGGAGTATTTAAAAATATCTAATTCAGGATGATCTTTGATATTGATCTTTGAAAAATCAGGGCAAGCCAGGCCAACTTCGAAATCTTCTTCCTTGGAGAGCGAAAGAGCCATTTCCCATACCCGGATTCCAGGCCCCGCCATGTTCTTTCCGATTATGTCATCGCTTATTAACAGGGTTTTTATCTTTTCCATTGTCTATCTGGACAAATATAATATAAATGAAAGCCGCTTTCCAGTTAATGCAGGGGTTTGACTTACTAAGTCCGTATTATTTGTAGGGGTATGATTTATCAAACCCACATTTTTAATAATACAGATAAATTGATGGATTTGATTCATATTGTGCAGGGGCTTGATGAATCAAGCCCCTACATCATTCTTTTTCGAGCTTCCTGTCAATCAATAAATACTGAACTTGGGAAGAATCGTAATTCTTGTCTTTATCTTTGTTTTCGCTCCAGCCGCATCTGTCTTGATGAACACAAGATAATATTCGCCGATGAATCCAGCACCAGGCTGCCAGGAGAATGTCCCCTCTTCCTTGTTCAAGGTAGAACCGCTGGGAAGAGGTTTGAGTCCCCCTCCTACTATCATATATCCCTCGTAATCAGCTCCTTCTCCAAGCTCAACCTGCACTCGCTCTATTTCTCTTATAGCTATGTTGGCGACACCATAGTTATCTACTTCTGTTATAATTGGCTCTACGTTCCTTCGATTTCCGCTCCTGACTCTGACAGACTTAAAGCTTGTAGGTAAGTTGTCAACATATCTAAACGCTGGTGCAGTGCCTAAATTCACTTCATGACTTCCAATTCCCGCATTAAGTGAGCCCGCTGCATCCACATTGACTATCGTAAAATATCTTGTCCCTATATAAGCCGAGTTTCCTCCGCTGTCTTCAACATTCCAGCTTATGAGATGCACGCCATTCCTGTACACTGTTGTATCGAGGGAGAAATAGCCTACTGCTCCATCAGTGTTGGCATATCCAGGGAACAGATTCGCTACGTCACTTCTGTTATGACCATAGTCAGGATGCCCTAAATCTTCTCCGTTTACATAGACATTGATGGTTGATCCATCCGTTGAGATAGAATTCGGTTGCGGCGTCAAGGCCCAGCCAAAGTTGATAAAGGTACCTCCTGAGGCTTCTCCTCCCTCAGTTGGCGTGTCAATCGTACCAAAAGGCTCTGAAGCACTCGCATTGTCACAGCTTATCGTCCTAAAACCCAGGTCTGCTTTGTTCCCTTCCTTGTCATAGGCTACCGCATAAAGAGTGTATGTTCCGTTTCCGTCATTGGGAAGATAGTTTGTCAGGAGCATGTAACCCCAACCTGCCTGGTAATTTAACGGGTAATTAGGATGCCTTTCCGCTATATCCGGTCTTGCCCCTTCGACAAATCCAGCATCTCCGATATAAACCATTCCATTTCCTGCTGTTGGCTCTCCTCCAACTGGATCTCTCCAGATCTCAACCTTGGTTACCTCAATATCATCAAGTGCCCACCCAGTCACCGGTAATGCTCCTACAATCCCTTGGGTTCCCTCTTGGGGCGTCTCAAAAACGCCAAATGGTCCTTGCACTGAAACCGAACTGTAGATCGTCAAGTTCACTGTTATCCACTGCGGTGAATTTGATGCGTTGGGATCCCTTATCGTAATATTTCCTGTATATGTCCCGACTGAGAGTCCGGACGTGTTTGGTGAAACCGTTATTATTCCGGATCCAGTTCCGCTTGTCGGCGAAACTTGTATCCAGTCCTGTGTTACAGTTGCTGTCCAGTTGAGAGGCGCGCCTCCTGAGCTTTCTATCACTAACTTCTGATCGGATGTCGGACTTGTGCTGGTGGATGCTGCAAAGTCAATTTTATTTGTGCTCAGGACGATCTCTCCGGGTGTCTCATTATTCACGATCACCGATATCTCATGTACTGCTGTCTGGCTTGCTTTATCATACATTTTTACTTTAATGGTGTGGGTACCTTCAGACTCAACTGTCGTATTCCAGTTATAGCTAGAAGCAGCTGTTAACTTTGTCGCTTTTAACTCTCCATCTATGTAGAATTCAACTTTGTCCACTCCCTCTGGTGAAGATGCCGCAGCCTGTATCTTTACCACTCCGCTTACCGTTGATCCGCTGGAGAGATAGGCAATAGATACTGCAACTACTTCTGAGCCGCTTACTTCCTTAAACACTCCAAAACTCAAAGGCCTGCCTCCGAGCTCTGCCAGTTCCTTAAATCCATAGCCACCAAGAGCTCTTACTTTGCCTGCAGATGAACTTGTAATCGGTTCCAGCATACCTACCACAATCTGGCTGTCATTCATTCTTAATCCGTCAAAGATAATGTTACCGTTAGAAAGCACATCCAGGTGAAAAATCTCTATGTTCTGATCTAATAAATTGGTTTCCTCTCCGGTCGATATGTCATATAGGATTAACTTATTCATTTCACCTTTAAAGCCCGCAATAACTATTTTATCCTGCCAGACTCTCATCAGTGTTGGTCTGTCTAAAAGTACGGTCCGTGGTTCGATAATCTCCGGTACCGGATAGAGTCTCATTACCGTCCTGTGTGTTTCCCACCATCCTGCCATAAGACCATAGACATTATTAAAAACATCCTCCTCGCAGTACAGCATAGATCCTCCGTGCCACATGCTGAATCCTTGATAGTAATTCTCTGTATGTCCTTCTGTCAGCTGCCCAGCATCATATTCGGGCTGATAACCTTCTTCATTAGGTCCTATATATGGCGTCTTTCTATCTTCATCAGTCATATGCGATAAATCCGCAGGCAATCTGTATACAGCGTGGTGCCACTCAGAGAATCTCATTCCGGCATAAATCCTGTTATCTGGAAATTCTGCAATCCATCCTATCTCAGACGGCTCAGCTATGTTAGCCAAAATATTATCGGGGTCATTCGGATTCAGTCTTCTGAGCCATCTCGTTTTTGTCGTAGTTGTCTCGCCTCCCATCACAACAGTCCCATCATCTCTCACAAGCCAGTGCCATATATTCATGTTCTCATTGATCAAGTCAAAAATATTTCCTTCAGGCGTGTATTTCCTTAAAACTAAATCCCAGTTTTCGTCCCTGGCTAAATAATAGGTGTTGTCATGTTCATCAAATTGGATGTTTGGACTGGAAGTACTTTCATTCCATTCCATATAAGACAGGGTTTTGTCAATTCCAGTAACCTCGTTCGTCTCAGGATTAATCTTTACTAATAAGTAGCTGTTTTGATCTCTTAATTCCTGTGGGTGCCAGAAAAAGATATAAAGGTTCTTCTCCGGACCGAATTGAAATTGAGCCACTCTAGGATCCGTATTGATAACTTGCCTGGGGGGATTGCCTTCAAGATCTATTTTTCTCAGCTTGCTTTCAGTATCAATGTAAACCACTGCTGCCTCGCTTAAATCTGCTGAAAATATGCTATTTGCGTTGTCCACGATGACTGTTATGCTTGCCCAGGTGCCCTGGCCGATAGTGTCGTAAGCCACGACTTTCAATGCTTTTTGGCCATCAGCCTCTTTCGTTGTATTCCAACTGTATTCATAGGGAGATTCCGTATCAGTCGTCAGAAGGATCTCATCCACATAAAATTTAACCTCCTCAACTCCCAAATCATCCGATGCAGTCGCCTTGATAAGCACGGTGCCTCTGATGACCGCTCCATCATTTATATTTGCTATCGATACTGTGGGAGCCACATCTCCTCCGTTGTTCACCACAACCGATATCGAAGTATCTGTGCTCTTCAGATCTGCATTATAAGCAATTGCTTTTATTTCATGTGATCCGTTGGAATAGGATGTGGTATCCCAATCCCATCCATAAGGAGACACTGTAGGGCTCGACTTGAGCACATCGTCTATGTAAAATTCAACTCTGTCGATGCCAAACTCACTTTCAGCGGTGGCTTTAATCGAGACCGTACCGCTTTTTGAGGAATTATCTAATGGGCTTGTAATCTCAACAGAAGGAGTTCCGATTACCCTGAATATCATTATCCTCTGGTTACTGTGATCTGCAACATAAACATTGCCGGCAGAGTCGACAGCAACATCCCTTGGATTATGGAGTTGATTATCGCCACTTCCGCGGCTTCCCCATTTGGTTATGAATATACCTTCGGAAGAAAATTTGGAAATTTTGTTATTACACTCATCAGCAACATAAACATTTCTTTCGCTGTCAAGAGCTATTCCCCTGATACACTGAAACTCACCATCGCCATAACCCCAGTTTCCCCATTTCCTTACATAATTCCCGCCAGAATCTAAGACCTGAATACGGTTATTCCATTGTTCTGCCACATAGATATAGCCTGCATCGTCGACTGCGATATCCACCGGATACTGGAAATTCCCATCAGCATGTCCCTCGCTTCCAAATTTGTCTAAAAATGCCCCATTAGAAGTATATTTTACGATCCTGTGATTCCATGAATCACAGATATAGACATTACCCGAGCTGTCCACAGTGATACCTTCCGGAGAATTAAACTGCTCATCCCCGTCTCCCTGGCTTCCCCAACTAGTGATAAAAGTTCCACTGGAATCGAATTTTATGATTTCATGAACATCTCTGGCTGTAACATAAACATTACCGGAATCGTCAACAGCTATGGACATACCTCCTGTTAATTGATAATTGTTGTTGTTTCCTTCATTATTGATTTCTGATAGAAAACTTCCAGTCGAGGTGAACTTCAAAATTGAATCCCCAAAAGTAACATAGAGATGCCCGTATTTATTTAAGGCAATGCTCTCGGGATTGCCTCCGTACCAATGATGTTCTGTATTCCATTCTGTATCCCAGTTAGTCACAAACTCATAGGCTTCTTGATTGGCCACTGTAACCATGATGCTGTCCAGCGTGTTTTGGCCGATCGTGTCATAAGCTATTGCTTTTATCTCTGTTTCCCCATCTCCTACTGTCGTTGTATCCCAGCTGTGAATATAGGGATATTCCATAACAGTACTCACGAGGGTGTTTGCTACATAAAATTCAACTCTTTCAATTGTATTATCAGTTGTTGCTGTTGCTTCGATGTCCACCCCTTTTCTTATAACATCGCCATCTTGCGGACTTATTATGGATACAATGGGTGCCACACCAGTGGTGTTGTTCACTATTACCGAGATTTCAGGTGTTTCTATACTTTTTTCTTCTTCTTCTGTATTGAAGGCAATCGCTTTTAGAGTGTAAGTCCCATCTGGAAAAGATCCTGAAGTTGTAACCCAGCTGTATTCGTAAGAATTGGTTAAATCTTCACCGACTTTGGCTCCGTCTATATAAAATTCAACCTTGCTGATTCCTATAGCACTGGAGGCACTAACTTGAATCGTAACAGTTTCCGATACTGTGTCATTGTCCAACGGATTCGTCATTTCAACTGTTGGCATCCATGTGGATTTAAATTTTACTACTCTGTTGTTGCGGCTATCTGCGACATAAACATTAAAATCAGAATCCACTGCAATTCCTTGCGGGTCTTCGAATTGAAGGTCACCGTTTCCCTGGGTTCCCCATTTGGTTATAAATGTCCCCTCAGAAGTATATTTCACAACCCTGTAGTTACCGCTATCAGAAACGAAAACATTATCTTCGCTATCAAGCGCTATTCCTCCAGGCCAGCGAAATTGATTATCCTCATACCCATAGCTTCCCCATTTTCGTAAAAATGTCCCGTCTGAACTGAACACCTGAACTCGATGATTATGATCCGTGACATAAATATTGTTTGAAGAATCGACATCAATCGCCATTGGATTCTGAAGCAGTCCATCACTACCTCCCTGGGATCCCCATGTGGCTATGAATGTTCCGTCAGAAGCAAATTTTGATATTCTGTGATTATTATGATCACAGATATAAACATTTCCATCGCTATCCACTGTGATGCCATGAGGGTCATAAAACTGAGAATTGCCACCTCCAAAGCTTCCCCATTTGGTGATGTAGTTTCCGTTGGAATCAAATTTTATTACTGAGTTACTATCACTGTTCGTAACATAAATATTTCCGTTAGTATCAACGGCTACATGCATATTCCATGATAGATAATAATTTCCGTCTTGCTGATCCTCGATTTTAGAAAGAAGAGTTCCATCAGGAGAATACTTCGATATACTGTTTCCGCCTGTTACATACAAATTCCCATAATTATCCAGTGCAATATCTCTGGGGTTATCGGTGCTCCATTTTCTAATATAACCAATTTCCTCCTGGTTTTTCACAGTGACTGTGATAGTATCGGATGTATACTGTCCAATTGTGTCATAGAATATAACCTTTAGCACTTTCTCCCCATCGTTCACTGTTGTCGTGTCCCAGGAGTAGGAATAGGGATAAGGAGATAGAGAAGCTACACTGACCGTATTAATCAGAGTGTCATCCATATAGAATTCAACCTTGTTAATTCCTAAGTTATCCGATGCGCTTGCTGCGATAGTTTCTGTACCCCTGATTTCTTCCTGATCTGCTGGATTTGTTATTGAGACTGCGACGGGGGCTAAATCGTCATTGGCCACGATCACCGATACTTTTTCTCTTGTTTTTGCACCAGCTGTATTGGAGGCAATAACCCATACTGTATAGGAT
>SDBU01003383.1_pt1 | contig 20337 bp, 14 predicted proteins | sample 2277071 | NCBI WGS metagenome assembly SDBU01 (sample SAMN10397929, study PRJNA504765) | marine sediment metagenome | isolation source: marine sediment core GS08_GC12, 126 cmbsf | place: Arctic Ocean: Gakkel Ridge, Loki's castle | collected 2008
TTGCAGAGATAATCGCCGGAAACCTTGATCAGGTGCAAACGTACCGCTCCGGCAAGGAAACGGTAATCGGCTGGTTTGTGGGGCAGGTCATGCGTGAGACAAAAGGCAAGGCGAATCCCCAACTAGTCCAGCAGCTTTTAGGCGAAATGCTCGCTGGGGAATAGCAGGCGCGAGCTTCAATACGTAGCTCTGTGCTCGAATGGGTGGGGACTTATGGCGGGCAGAGCGAAAAGGATCCAGCAGCCGGACGCGGATTACGCTGCCCATCGGGTTGGAAACTTTCGTTTGCAGACTCATACAGTATCCGCCGGAACCGTACACCGGCTTCAAGCCGGTCTTCGATCGTAAGGCGGCGCTGACAGTGTCCCTGTTATCCAGGAGATGTGTCCAGACGCCGTGTTCGTTTTCAATGGGTAACGACTCAGGCTCCTCGAAGTATTGTCATCCCTTGGGCGTTACTTTCCACTTCCTTCGGTATGGGGCTTCGGGCTTCGCCTCCCAAACTGTGTGGGACTTCGCCCCTCCATACCTCTCTCCGCTTTGCTGCGGGGACGCGTGGCGAAACAGGGGACTTCGCAGGATATGGCGTAGGACAGATCTGATGAGTGGAGCGATGAAGAAACTTGCCCAACCACAGTAGTCTTTAAAGTATGGCCGAGATTCTTCGATCCCCACAGTTACTCGGAAGGACACACTTGAGTAGTTACATCAGCTGAGAGTAATTCAGTAGGGGTAAGGTTCCAATCTGGAGAGGAAGGCATGGATGAAAAGACGGAAGCGGCCATAGTACAAATCCGCCCTGCACGACGGGATGATGCATACAGGATTGCAAGCATGGTAAAGGCTGCCCGACTGAATCCTCTCGGGGTCCGGTGGGAACGCTTCCGCGTTGCAGTTGATAGCAGTGAAGATGTTATTGGCTGTGCTCAGGTTAAGGGGCATCGTGACGGATCGAGGGAATTGGCGTCGCTGGTTGTCAGCGGAGAATGGAGGGGGCGCGGGGTGGGGCGCGCCCTGGTTAAGGCGCTTCAGAAGGAGCATGGTCCGCCTCTTTGGTTGACCAGCCGTTCCAGTTTGATTCCTTATTACCAACGATTTGGTTTTCTGGAGCTTGAAGCGGATGGGTACAAACCGTTCTATTTTCGGTGGGTGAGCCGTTTGGTGAATACGTTAGGTTTCTTAGCGTCGAAGGGTGAGTATTTAGCGGTGATGCTATGGGAGGGGAATAACTAATCAGATTATTTGAGGTAATGCTGGTCGAACCCGGTCAGAACATCTTTGTCGGAGAGATCAATAGGCAAGCACGGAAAACTGATTGAGGTCACCAATCTTAACGTTCCGAAGGGCACAGGTCCAAATACCTCCACCGTCTTGGGGGTAGCATTTGAAGGATCCCTGATCGGTACTGTCAAACTTGATCGTCACTGATGTGGGTGTTGATCCGTCAGGAATACTTACGCGAAACTGCACTTGGCTGGCCATCGTTGGGTTTGAGGGGTTCAGGTCAAAATTCAGATTGGAGACTTGGGCGGCTGCAATCGTGTGCGTGTCGCTGGCAGCTTCAGCGGTCTTAATTAAAGGAAATCCTCCTGTCGCCATGAGGAGTAGATTGCTGCCTACGACACCGACTGTGATCATAATCAATGCGTCTTTGATGCGATTGAGTGAAAATTGAGCGATCCGATTTTTCCGAATTCTGGAGATAAACACTGATCAAACCTTCCTTCGATTGTCTCCCAAAATACTTTCGCTTTGAACCTGGCATTAGCATACGAAATAAAACCCGCGGCTCCATCGCAGAACCGGGGGATTTTCACCTCATCCGATCGGCGGATTACTGTCCGCCAAGTGGGGGAGGTGGATGGATGGCAAGAATCCAAGGATGGTAGATTTATGCGTAATGAGGGTCTGTGTTTAAAGTTGCAGGAGATGATGCTCTAATGCAAAGCGAACCGCTTTGACTCTATTGCTGACACCAAGTTTTGAGAGAATATTGCTCACGTGGGTCTTGATCGTGCTTGATCCAACGACCAACTCTTCAGCAATCTCGCTGTTGTTTTTCCCCTCGACCATTAATCGCAGGACGTCGAGCTCGCGCGGGGTGAGAGGGACGAAATCTGGGGTCTCTCCAGCCTTATCCGTGAAAGGCTTGTACGCTTCTTCTTGCCTGCTCGCCTCAAGTTGGTGGAACCGCTTCAGACAACCGATGACAGCAGCCAGAAGATCCTCGGCATCAATGGGTTTTTTTAAATAATCCTCGGCGCCAAGTTCCTTGGCAAAGCGGACATCCTCCTCTTTCCCTTTAGCGCTGAGGAAAATGAAGGGTACCCAGAGCCATTCAGTATTGCTCCTTACTCTTTGGTAAAACTGATAACCGTTCATCTCCGGCATCATGATATCGGAGATGATCAATTCCGGGATGGTCTGTCTCATTGCTTCGAGTCCTTCGATTCCGTTGCTGGCAGTTAAGACCTGGTAACCATGCAGGCGCAGGATCTCAGCGATGCTATCTCTGATAACCGGTTCGTCGTCCACAACGAGGATTTTGGCGCTTTGATGCATAATGATCCTTTCCCCCAGGCTATCAAGCACCCTGGATAGGCGTGTCTATTTTACATTAATGGGGAGGTGAACGATAAATCTGCTGCCTTGGCCAAGTTCTGATTCTGCGCTGATCCTCCCACCGTGGAATTCGGCTAACCGTGCTGCGATCGCCAAGCCGAGACCAAGCCCTTGCTGCTCCATCGATTCCCGGTCTATTTGCTGGAATAGTTTAAAAAGGAGAGCCATTTTCTCGGGTGCAATTCCGATCCCGTCATCCTGGATAGTAACCTGAATCTCCTCGGGGAGGGAATTCGCTTCAATCTGGACCGATCCACCAGGCCTGCCGAATTTAATTGCGTTTTCGAGGATGCGTTTAAAGAGATCGGATAGATAAGGGGAATGGCCAACAACAGTCAATTCATCGTCCATGTCCAATTCAACGTTGATATTCCGCCGTTCGGCATCGCCGGACATTCCAAGAATAAGATTCTCTAAAATGTGTTTGATATAGATTGGCTCATTACCGCTTTCAAGGGCGATAGAGGCAACACCGCTGTCGAGGTAAACCATGAGCATAAGGTCTTCGGAAAGTTTAACCAACCTGTCAACACTCTCTTGCATGACCAGGAATATTTCATCGGTTGCCTTTTTGTCTAAGGCGTCTTGGGATTGTTCCAGTATCTTTGAATAACCGTGCAGAAGAGAGAGTGGGGTCCGAAGTTCGTGCCCGAACACGTTCAGCAATTGCTGCTTCATCTGGTTTATATCTTCTTCGATAGCTCTTTCAAGTTCTGCCGCGCGCTCAAGTCGTGTCTCGACTGCGATAAGCAGATCTTCAAGTTCGAAGGGTTTGACTAAATAGCGGTCGGCGCCCATCTGGTAGCCGCGGCGAATATCCATTTTCTCGCCCCGGGCGGTTAGAAAAATAAAGGGGATGGTCGACCACTCGCGAATATTTTTTAAAGCCTCAAAAAACGCATAACCGTCCATGCGCGGCATCATGATGTCTGAGATGATGAGATCGGGTTTGTGGGAGGCCAGGAGCTCAAGCGCCTCGACTCCATCGGCAGCCATGAGTGATGTATAGCCTGAGAGGGTGAGAATCTCGTCAACGCTATCGCGTATGCCGAGATCATCGTCAACAATCAGAATGATCTTTTTTGGGATGGATTGTTTTAGGTTCGACATTCTCTGTTTCCCCTCATGAGGATAATGCCGGCAGCCAAACGGTGAAAGTAGCCCCGGCCCCCTCACCTCCGCTCTCTACTTCGATGTGGCCATGATGCTGCCCTATGATTTCTTCAGCAATTGCAAGCCCGAGTCCCGTCCCGGGGATGTTGCTGTCTTTGGCAGCAGCGCCGCGGTAGAAGCGTTGAAAGATAAGAGACTTATCTTCAGCAGATATTCCTGGACCGGTGTCTTCTATACAGAAACAGGACCAGACGGTGCGTTTCTCCCTTTTGAGCTGCGTACAAAGGCGAACTTGACCTCCCGCTGGTGTGTAATTCAACGCATTCGTGAGGAGAACGCTGAGCGCCTGCCCAAGAAGCTCTTTGTCACCGCTGACCTTCGGCACACGTGGGTCGACCTCATAGATGAGGGAGATGTCCTTAGAACGAGCGACCAACTCACGATCCTGAGCGTACTCCGTGATCAGTTCGTTAAGATCCACGGTTGTCATTTGATGAGACACCTTTTCTTGATCCAACCTGGAAAGACGCAATAAGGATTCAACAATGTTATTCAAACGGTCGATTTCGTTATCCAAACGTTGGAGATACACATCCTGTTTTTCCGGGTTCATCCTGATGAGGCCCTGGTTCAGCTTCAGGCTGGTGATAGGCGTCCGCAGCTCGTGGGATACATTCGAAACGAATTCATCCTTCATCCGTTCGACCTCTTTCAAAGCGCTGATATCCCGCACCGTACTCACGATACCGTAAACAATTTCATCGTGTTGAATGGGGACCAACGCCAACTCGACATCGAGGGGTGTACCATCCTTGCTCTCGGCGGTTAGCTCTAATCGCTTAGATTCATGTCCTAAGACAACCTCTTGTAGAATTTTGTTGCATACAGCCTTCGATTCGGGCGCTGCGATTGTGCTAAGCGACTGCCCTAATACTTCTTCGCTGGTGAATTGAAAAAGATCTCCAAAGGTCTTGTTACTTACCTCGATCAATCCTTCAGGGGATAGCAGGAGGATGGCATCCGGGCTATTGTCGAGGATGGTCTCGAGGCGCTCTTTGGATTGTGTTAATTCTTCTGTGGCAAAATTAACTTCTTGCTCCAGGAAAAGGCTGTGTTTTTCCAGCTCTTGATACAACTTCGCGTTCTCAATGGCGATAGCAACTTGATGCGCGAAAGCTTCGAGACTCACAGCGTGTGCCGAATGGAAGAAATTCTCATGCGCGCTGTCGAGGTTGACGAATCCAATGACAGTGTCCTCGATAATGATGGGCACGCCGAGGTAGGAGTTTATCCATGCTGTTTCAAGAAAGCGCGTCCAATTCTCATCTGTGCGCACATGCGAGGTGATATGTGGCTGCCGTGTCTGGAGCATGCGCTCTAATATGGGGATATTTTCAAATTGAAATTCCAATGCCGCTAACTTTTCATGGGTGACTCCGGCGCTTTCGTATCCTCGAGAGGCGATGATCCTGGTTGTTAGGTAATCCTCATCGATGATCATGATGTTGGCCGCATCATGCGGCACGACTCTGCCGACGTTTGCCAGGATGCGTTCGAGCACCTCCTTGAAGTCAAGCGTGCTGCCGATGACCATTGCTGTATCGTGCAATGCCTCCGCCATAGCGCGTTGTTGCTTTTCGGCGAGGAAGAGATGATCGTTAATAAAGGCCGTCGACACTTGCGGGGCGAGCGATTCCAGGAAACGTTGATGGTCTTGGGTATAGGTATGGGATTGGAATGATTGAACGCAAATCGTGCCGATCACTCGCTCGCCATATAGGAGCGGCACCGACAACAGAGATTTTGGGATTTTGCCAGATGAGGTTTTAATCACGGTTGGTGACTCGCCGCTCTCTACATCCGATAGAAGCAGTGTTTCTCGGTGCTGGATGGCCCAAACCGAGGGAATCCCGCTGTTCATCGAATAGCGTTGGCCGTGGGTTTCCTCGCGGACGATACCCTCTTCGATGGCGGAAACGATTTCTACTTCGCCGTCGTCTTCATGGTGTAGGAGAACGAGAAAAACATCGAGGGGTATTGATTTCTTAACCTCCTCGTAGACATGAGCGAGGAATTGCTTCGGTTCTACCAGGCGACTGATTGCAAGCGCGGCCTGGTAGAGACTTTCAAGTTCTTGGGTCAGACTCTGTGAGGCTTTGAATAAGCGAGCCTTCTCGATAGCCGTCGCGAGAAGATCAGCGATCGTTACCAGCACACGTTCATCGTCATCGCTGAAGAATGCGACCTGTTTGGATTCGGCATTCAGCACACCGTACGGATGACCACTGACGCTGAGCGGGACACATATGGCTGATCGGATCCCCGGGGTAGTGCGGATGAAATTCTCCACATCCAGGACATCGTCGTATCTCAACGGCATCTGTGTCTGTACGACTTGCCCGGTGATCCCTTCGCCGGATTTGATTCTCAGGACAAGGAACTCCTGGGGTAACCCATGATAGGAAGGGTGAAGCCAAAGTTCGTCGTTTACTTCATCGAAAAGAAGGATTCCGAAGTGATCGGGATAAAGCCCTTCTCCGATAATTTTCGTAACCCGTTCGATGAGTTCATCTTCGTCAAGGGTTTCCAGCCCTACAGAGGATACTGAGTGAAGGGTACTCAACTCGGAAAGCTGTTTGTGGAGAGTGGTCTCGGATTGCTTGCGCTCAGTGATGTCCTGTTCGACTGCCAATCCATAGGTGGGAATTTTGTGCTGATCGCGGATTAATGTCGTATTCGTTGAAACCCAAACTGTATCACCTGATTTAGTAATGTAACGTTTTTCGGCCGAGAAGAGTTGGTGCGTTCCCCCCGCGAGTTGTCTAACTCCCTCGATGCAATTTTTCACATCATCGGGGTGGGTTATTTGAGTGAGAGAGAGCTCACGCAGTTCTTCGAGAGAGTAACCTACCATTTCGCTAAAAGCGGGGTTTGCTTGAGCAAATTTATTAGTCTCTTGGAAAAACATGACAATCGGGGAAGGGCTGTGATCAAAGACGGCCCTGAAGCGTTCTTCACTCTCTTGTAGAGCGATTTGTGACTGTTTTTGTTCGGTGACGTCGCGCCCAACACCCTGACACTCAAATGGTTTTCCGCTTTCATCGAAGAATAACCGGTCGTGCCATTGGAACCATCTCTCTTCCCCGCCATAGGTGATAAATCGATACGTACCCATCGTAACGGGATTGTCGGGGGATAGTTTGGCTTGTGCTTCCGCGATGTTCTTCAATTCCCTCTTCGGCAAGAAGCTCTTTTGCGATTGGCCGATGAGCTCTTCAGGGCGCTTATTGAAAAGCTTGGCATAGGCTTCATTGACGAATAATACGGTGCCGTCAAGTGTGAAGCGATTGATGAATTCAGTCTGATCCTCCACAATCGCCTGGTAGCGAATCTCACTTCGGTGCTGCGCCGTTATCGCTTCCTGCTTAAGATCGTCAGCGCGTCGTGCGTGGATCAGATTTTGCTCAACTGTGCGTGTGGTGAGATAAAGAAGGGCGAGTGCACCGACTAAAAACAATAAGTGGGCGATGAAGAAGGAAATGGATGTTTGAGCCGGGGAAACTGGGGGAATCCACTCATATCTTTCGGCGATCATGAATCCCGCTCCGGTTAATAATGTAAGCAGCGCAAAAATGACGCCGGCGCGAAAGCCCAACAGAAGGTAGGCAGCAAGAACGATAAGGAATAGGCCATTGAAAGCTGGGGCATGCACGCCGCCATTCTTCAGTGCCTGCGTTGTCATCACACTGAAGATAAAGATCACGAACAGCAGACTGGCGAGTCGTACTCGCCCTTGGAGCATCAACCATCTTGAAAGAAGGATAATGGGGAAAATTGCGGAGATGAGGATTAAACGCGAGAAGAGGGATGGGTTGAAGATCAGGATCAAAAGGAAATAGCCGGCGACAACGAAACCCACACCGAAGAGTGTGTAATGCAGGGAGAAAGCCGCAGGGGATAAATTGTCATCCCCCTCAAAATGAGGTAGAGAAAAGAACACCCTCAACCTATCTAACATGAGAAACCTCTATCTTGACAAAGACCTGCAAACTGATCCCCTTTGATGTTCCGCAAGTCCCCCATAGCATGAGATCATTATAGTGTTGGCGTTTCTGCAATAACGATTGCATTAAAGGAGGGACTTGCATTAAATTAGCGGAAATTAACTTTTAACACAAGAACCTTAAAGTACGGTTGCAGTTTAAAAAAATCCCACTAGATCGACCATGGATGTTAATAAAGAGTGCAGTGAGTCAACTTAGAGATATGCTAGTTCGTAAAAATACAACAACCGGCAGGGAAGATCTCCACTGCCGGTATCTTGGCTATAACGAGAAAAGCGAAACAGGATCTTTAGCCTTACGGAAGGATTATCGCTATTTGGGTCCGAAGATCAGGAACATCGAGACGAGTGAAAGGAAGACCGCCACGAAGAATCCGATCGCAGCCATCTGGTGGTTCTTCTGGTTGCGAAAGTTGAGCATCTCCAGGTAGTTGTTGAAATCATCAATGGTCTTCTTGGTGAGTTCATCCGATTCATCTTCGCCCGGCTCTCGATCACGATCCCTAAATGCAAACGTCCGCAGGGGCTCCCCTGAGAGTCGCCATTGCATATAGGCTAGATAGGCGAAAATCGCAGCGAGAATGAACCATATCGGGAAAATTACTGTCGACATTATGCATTCCTCCAGAAGCCATACCTAAAATATTTGGCAGGATTATGAGATAGAAGATAGTACAGTTTCGGCTTCAACGCAATAGAACCGCTCATCCTATCGTGATGTTTTTTCCATATTTCTTTAAACTCAACACACAAATTTCAGAGGGAGAAAAAAGAAAGGCAGCCTCTAGGGTTTGAATTTCAGGGCACGAAATCGTAAACGACGAAGAATCTCGTTCATGGCAAGCAGCACCAGCCAGGTCAAGGAACGAGATTCGCTCCGCTCAGCATGACGAGATTCGGCAACCTGTTATTCCTTCGCCGCTGCACGGCTCACTCGAAATGACCTATCAGATTGTGCATGGAGGTCCATATGTTCTCTTCTACGTGAAAGGGTTGACACGTGGGTCGGCCCGAACTAATTCCAAATTTATAGGGTGAGGCAGAGCGAGCATTCCCTCTATTTGCTATAGTCGTAGAAACCCTTGCCGGTCTTGCGGCCGAGGTAATTGGCATCAACCATCTTTCGCAGCAATGGACAGGGCCGGTACTTGTCATCTCCTAAGTCGCGGTGCAGGACCTCCAGCACGAACAGAACGACATCCAGCCCGATCAAATCGGCTAGAGTCAGCGGACCCATTGGGTGGTTCATGCCGAGTTTCATCACAGTGTCGATCGCTTCGGCGGTGCCGATGCCTTCCTGGAGAGTAAAGATCGCCTCATTGATCATCGGGCACAGGATGCGGTTGGAGATGAAACCAGGGGAATCCATGGCTTCTACCGGCTCTTTGCCCATCTTTCGTCCGACCCCAATGACTGCTTGAGTCGTCTCATCGGATGTCGCTAGACCGCGAACAACCTCAAGCAGCTTCATCAATGGTACAGGGTTAAAGAAATGCATCCCGATGACTTTATCAGGGCGTTTTGTGGCGGCGCCGATCTTGGTCAGGGAGATGGACGATGTGTTCGAGGCGAGGATGGTCTTCTCCGGAGTAATTCCATCCAGGTCGGCAAATAGCTTCAACTTCAATTCTGGATTCTCTGTAGCTGCTTCAACCACAAGATCTGCTTCTCGAGCCGCTTCAAGGTCGAGGGCGGTGGCAATCTGCAGGGCAGCCTCTTTCTGAGCTTCGTCGATTACACCCTTGGCGGCTAATTTCTCGACTGATTTTGCGATTGTAGCTGTTGCGCGCTCCAGGATCGCGGGTGAAACATCCGTCATGGTGACGTCGTAACCAGAGATCGAGGCGGTCTGGGCAATGCCGTTGCCCATCGTTCCCGCACCCACAACCAATATTTTCTTTACATCCATCTTTCCACTCCTCCAAGTCTGTTCATTTCAAGAAGGGTTTAAGTATTAATCGATCTGCGCGAATCGCTTCTTTTTCATTCGTTCACGAAGTTGGCAAACTCGGGAATCTTCATTCCATCTCGACGGCCATGGCGACAGCTTCACCGCCTCCAAGACACAGGGAAACGATGCCGCGCTTAGCGCCGCGGTCTCGAAGCGCGTAGAGCAAAGTCGTGAGCACTCTTCCGCCTGACGCTCCTATAGGGTGGCCGAGGGCGACGCCGCCACCGTTCACATTTACCTTGTCCCAATCCCAGCCATTATCAGCGAGAGCGTAGCCGTTAGCGAGAACCTGGGCGGCAAAGGCTTCGTTGAGTTCGATCAAATCGATGTCCTGTAGAGACCAATCGACTTTCTCCAACAGCTTGGGAATGGCGAAAGCCGGCGCTGTAAATAACTCCTTCGGGGGAACGGCTGCCTGCGCGTAACCAACGATCCGAGCCATTGGCTTGATTCCTAGCGCATCCGCCTTTTCGCGACTGGCGATGATCACTGCTGCGGCACCGTCATTAAGGCCAGGGGAATTCCCCGCGGTCACCTTTCCATCTGCTGTAAAAACAGGTTTAAGTTTAGCTAACATCTCGAGTGATGTATCACGACGTGGGGTTTCGTCTTCCTCAACCAGGGTGATTTTCCCCTTGCGACCGGGCACCTCCAAAGGGATGATTTCGGCTTTGAATTTGCCTTCATCGATCGCCTTGACCGCCTTCATGTGGCTGTCGAGCGCCCATTGATCCATCGCCTCGCGTGTGACCTTGTACTCGTCGGCTACCCATTCCGCAGCCATGCCCATGGCCCAATCCTCAAACGAATCCCAGAGCCCGTCCAAGAGTAGAGCATCCGTCATCTGGCCATGCCCATAACGTAGCTCTCCTCCACGCGCCCAGATGAGAAAAGGAGCTTTGCTCATGCTCTCCATTCCACCACAGACGAAAAGATCGCCGTCTCCGGCTTTAATCGCCTGAGAGGCCATCATTCCTGTCTTCAGCCCTGAACCGCAGACCTTATTTACAGTCGTCGCACCGACCGTAGGTGGAATGCCGGCTAAAATGGATGCCTGGCGTGCAGGTGCTTGCCCGAGTCCAGCAGAGACAACATTACCCATCAAGGTTTCGTCGATGTCTTCTAGGTTGTTCAGTCCGGCGCGTTCGACTGCCGCCTTGATCACCGCAGCGCCAAGTTGGGTGGCGCTGAGGGAGCTGAGCGCACCCTGAAAACGCCCACTAGGTGTTCTGGCAGCGCTGAGTATTACCGGCTCTCTTGGGTTTTTAGTCATGTTGATCCTCATTAATGGAATGGGGTGTAGGTGGGTGATCGTTCCTTGTCGTGGATGGCTTATTCCTTGTCGAATCTCGATAGCCAGAGCCCAAGAAGGGTCTGATAGGTCACCTCGAGAGCCTCAGGCAGGACGCGAGTTTCTGCAGTTGTCGCCATGAAATTCGTATCTCCTGTCCAGCGGGGGACAACATGAAGGTGGACATGCTCTTTTACGCCGGCGCCGGCGGCTTCGCCAATATTCGCACCGAGGTTAAAACCATCCGCATTGTAGGCATCACGGAGCACACCAAACGCCTCGCTGGCGAGAGAGATCATCTCCAGCAGTGTCTTGTCATCAAGGCCTTCCAGAGAAGGTTTGTGCGAATAAGGAACGACCATCATGTGACCGTTGGTATAGGGATAACGGTTGAGCACGACGAAAGTTTTTTGGCCGCGATGAAGAATGAGGTTATCTGGACCGTCTTCTCGAGCAAGTAAGCTGCAAAATAGACAGCCCTCTTCATGAGAGCTTTCTTGAATATAGTCCATACGCCAGGGAGCCCAAAGGTGCTTCATGTGGGTGATCCTTCGATTGTAGCAGAGTCAATCGGTAGGAAAAAGTGAAATTGCTCTTGAAAATATATGAACCCTGACGTAAGTGTACGTCTGAATCGAGGATTTCGGACGTGGTTTGGCTGTCCAGTGAACTCCGGCAGCCGACCTGCTCGCAAAAAGGGCAAGCACCCGCTTAGCTGCTGTGAGGAGAAATGATTGGTGGTTCGTTTACATTCTGCGATCGTGCCGAAGACACCGTCCGGTGGCACAAATTGTGCATGGACAGGTACAATTCGAACATGTTTAACGAAAAGCGTCTGAAGTCGAGTCTTCCAGTAGAAGCCCTTGGGGAACCGCTCTATTTCTATAAGACGGTCGCTTCTACGAACGATCGAGCACAGGCGTTGGCTCAGGAAGGTGCAGTACACGGCACGCTGGTTGTTGCCGATGAACAAACTGCGGGTCGAGGTCGTTTTCGACGAAGTTGGTCCACGCCTCCCCGAAGTGCCCTGGCGCTCAGCTTGATCTTGCGCCCAGAAGATATTACCCAGGTGGCGCTAGCAAGGATGAACATGCTCGGTGCGCTGGCGGTCGTAGAATCTTTAGGTGCGCTCGGTTTGGAGGCGCGGATAAAATGGCCCAACGATGTGATCATTTCGGGAGGCAAGGTCGCCGGAGTGCTTACGGAAGGCAGTTGGATGGGGGAAGATCTTGAATACGCAGTCCTGGGGATCGGTGTAAACGTTAGCCCAAAATCCGTCCCTGACCGCAGAGATGTCGCCTATCCGGCCGCTTGTGTGGAAGGGGGGCTTGAAGGTAAAGTAAGCCGGATTAGATTGCTGGTGGATATCCTTGAGCGGATCGGGAGCTGGCTCAATATGCTGGATTCAAAGCAGATATATTCGGCATTTGAAGGCGTTCTTGCTTTTCGAGGTCAGCCGGTTAAGATTTCCGGTTCGGATATGGAGTTAACGGGGGTGCTTCAAGGGCTGACACCCAATTGCAGATTGCGGATTGCTCTCGCTGCCGGGGAGGTCATCCTATTGGGCGGGGAGGACATGCAAATACGCCCCGTTGACATGGATAGGGATTGGGCTACACTGAACTGAGCATTGAACAGCGAGTGGATATTACTGGCAGGCTCAGTCTAGAAAGGCTGAACTACAGGAGGTGAATGATGTTTGATGATCTGCGTGGAATAGACGAAGAAGATGATGGGTCCATGTTTGAAGAGCCGGCGGAACTCGCGTTTGATGTGGAAGATGTTGGACCCAGACGAGCATATTTTCTTAGGATGACGCCTTCACAGCGCTTCCTCATCTCACTCCTTCTCCTGGGGACCGTCATCGTATTGGGATCTATGTGTCTTATGGTCTTTCAGAAAGTGATGATCTAATTAGCCATCCTTCATGCCGATACATTGATGGGGCGCACCGATGTGCGCCCCGTTTTCGCGAGGATCTGGAGATGCCAGCGCTTTGCTTTAAATAATCCGCTCCTGCAAAAAGCTCTGCAGCGTGTTTTTTTTAAATCAGAAAACGTTATTCTCCTCACCGCAGCACTTATGGCGTGAGCGTGAGCTGTGCTTCGGCGGCGGCTTCCACCTGGCCGCGCGTCCAGAGCATCGAGTGATACTGGATGTTCCGCCAGGGGTCGATCATGTCGTCGTAATGACGGTGGAAGGGATGGCCAGACTGGCCGGTCGTATGCATCGTGAGCGAGCGCTCGAAATATTCGAGATCCACGATTTGGCGCTGGGATGGCACCGCAACGACAGTATATGGATCCGACATGCTGTAGGAGGTCGCATTCACCGCGCCGCCGGTGCCGTCGACGGCTACGGGTCCGCGGTTGAAGATCGCCTCGATGATGCCAATCCCACTGCTCCCCAGGCTCTGATTGCGGAAGGTCGCCGTGTGTAGATCACCCCATTTCCAGCTGGACATATCCTCGCCGAGCGTCTCCGATAATTCATCGATGGTATCCTCCAACGCGGAGAGTAAGATCTCATCACGGCTCTCCACATCCGGAGTGGTCACGTCGTCAAACCAATGAGTCTGTGCTTCGGGGAGCATACGGCTCAAGGCGACAGCCAGATCGCTCCGCGAGCGCCGAAGGAGCTGCTCTCCGAGTTCATCGCCGAATACACGATCTACCAGGTGGATGCGCAGCGACTCGAAGATTGCCGCCGGCACACTCTCGCGCTCGGCGTTAAAGTCCCAATCTCGGAGGTAGTCAAGAGCTTGGGCATGTTTGGGATCTGTAGTTGGGAGTTGTAGCAGGAAGGGCAGAATATCCTGGGCATAGACGACAACGTTGTCCCCATGCATAGTTATAATGTCCTGGATCGTGATTGATTCACCCGCCTCGATCATCTCGGCAATGCGTCGGGCGCGATACCCTGGCGCCCAATCGGCGGAGATGAAATACGGGTAATCCGTGCCGACGACGGCGTTATTAGCGGTGGCAATATAGCCCTTTGCAGGGTTGAAGGCCCGCGGAAGTGAATCGAAGGGGATGTAGCCGACCCAATCGTATGCTCCGGTCCATCCGGGGACGGGCATCGTACCGTCTCCAGCAGCTCGAATCGGAATCCGGCCGGGTGCCTGATAGCCAATGTTCCCCTCGACGTCGGCATAGACGAAATTCTGGCTGGGAACATCCCAATAGGATAGCGCGGCGCGAAATTCATCCCAATTCGAGGCTGTATTGAGCATCAACATGCTTCTCAGAGTCGTCCCGGGTTGGAGCGCGGTCCAGGAGAACGCGAGTGGCTGCCAGCCATAGGACCACTCTTCTTCCATCCCGCCGATCACATCGTTGATGATCGGGCCATGGCGGGTGATGCGAACGTTGACAATCTCAGGGTCGTCTTGACCAGCCACAGTGATCTCCTCGCGGATGATCTCCATATCCTCCCAGCGCCCTTTGAACTCATACTGATTCGGATTCTCCGGGTTGATCTTCTCGATGAACATGTCCTGGACGTCGGGTCCGAGATTGGTCACGCCCCAGGCGATGTGGTCGTTATGACCGATGATAACGCCCGGAATGCTGGCGAAGGAGAAGCCAACGACGTTATACGGGCATTCGGGACCGATGGGTTGGCAGTGCAGACCGACTTCATACCAAATTGACGGCATCTGGATGCCGAGGTGGGTATCATCAGCGAGGATCGGTTTGCCACTCTCAGTCAGCTCGCCGCTGATTACCCAGTTATTACTGCCGAGACCTTCGCCAAATCCTAGGACGTTCAGATCGAAGGCGTCTTCCGGAACTGCCTCGAGGGAGGATCCGTGGACCGCATTGGCAACGATGGTGGGGTAGTTGTCTTGATAAGGAGGCATTAATTCCTCCAGCGCTTTTGTGCCTACGCGGGTGGCGATGAGGGCGCGGGTGAGTTCAGCGCTGCGGTTGCCTCCCAGATCCCAAGCCATTAACTTTGCGTAGGTAAGGGTGTTCAGCGGTGACCACGGTTCGGGGTCAAAACGGACGCCCGTAAGACCTAGCACGGTGAATTCCAGGCCCAGGCGACCGCGATGCTCTTCAATATACGCGTTGACTCCTTCAGCATAGGCATCCATTACACCGAGTTCTGTTTCGTTGTAAAGTTCAAGCTCCAGGGCTGCCGTTCGATGCCAGCCCACTGTGCGGATGAAGCGATCACTATCTAGGGCTGAAGGACCGAGGATTTCAGACAGTGTGCCAGAACCAGAACGGCGCCAGAACTCCATTTGCCAGAAGCGATCTTGGGCATGTACGAAGCCTTGGGCCATGAAAAGGTCATGCTCATTCGTGGCGTAGATATGGGGGACGCCGTAGGGATCTCGGAAGATTTCCACCTGTTCATGAAGGCCGGGGAGACGGAGTGTACCTTTCGTTTGTGGAAATGGACGTCTAACGAGTACTACCCCGGTGACGCCGATAAGGACAAGAAGAATAAGGAGAGCTGAGATAAGAATTACCAATATGCGTGGAAAACGTAAGGACACTTTTTCCTCCAGATGTCGATTGAGACAGTGTTTTTAGCATCATTGGATTTGAAAGTCAATTTTAATGATCCGTGGCGACTGCAAATAGGGAAGGTAGAATGGATTGCCCGAATTTCTTATTCACTTGACTGGACGAGCTATGTATAATGATTACAGTAGCCTGTGTGTTCAGGCGAGGGTGGGGTTCACTTCATATTCCGGAGATCTTATCATCAGTTGGTTAGGTTAGGTATATGAGCGAGCGAGGTAGCATTAACTTGAGCAGTATTAGGAACTTGCCCTGTTTGTTCGTGCTTTCGTTCAAGGAGTTATGGGTCGGGCGATGAAGTCGAGATCTGCGATCATCCTCATCCTCGTTTCATTGTGCTTCTGCATTGGCCTTGGGACGGTTCTCTTTGGCGAGCAGACCACCGCCTCCCCGCTAAGTTCCATTATTCGGTTTTTTCCCGAGGGCGGTTTATCGCCTCTGTTAAACCCGGAGCGCTCACTTAAGACAACGGTTCTCATACTGGGCATCGATCGTTTCGATCGACCCGATCCCGAACTCAGGGCGATCTGGCTTCTTACAGTTCAGCCTCCTGAAAAGAATGTGATCCTTGCCGGTGTTCCTACGAATCTGGATCTCGTCGAAGGGGCAAACGTCACCTTAGAATCATTTTTCGCGTGGACGCCTGATGATGTCGTCACCCCCCCCTTCCTGGAAGCGATAGAGAGGGCATTGCGAGTGGAAGTCGATATCGTCGTCGTGATGGACGAGTATGCCTTCTCAAGCATGGTGGACTACTTGGGTGGGCTGCCTCTCGAGGGTGATCTCGGCTTACCTCTGGATGATCACAACCTGACAGGTCAGCAGGTTCTAGCCCTTCACACTGTTTTTAAATCTGACCCTGACAGTCTGGTCAGTCTACAGGCGAATATCATCCAGGGATTAATTCCCCAGGTTCAGAAACTCGGGGCTAATCCCGACCTGGATCTCTTGCTTGCCTTGCTGCCAGATCACGTAAATGTTTCGATTCATGAGGCGCAGCTTGCAGTCCTTCTGTCTCACCTGCTCCCTCTTGACCCGGAGTTGGTTGAGATCCAAGTGGTACTCTCTCCCGTCCCCTGATTCGACCCAATTTACTCGGAAATCAAAACGCAACCTTCTTCTGGCGACCAACTGGCAAAGGATCGCTGGGTTTGTTTAAGGTAAAGTTCGAGCCGTTTCCAGGTCCCTATTTCGCTGTCTGCGGCAGCGGAATTCCCCACATCAAAGGTAGTGTAGAAACCTGCGTGGAGAGCAACAGAGATGCCTTTTCATAGCATCTGGGTGGGTTATCCAGATACCCTTTGATGACCTGGCGAGGTATAATACTGTAGCGACCCGCCGCCGGCGGGTTTTCGATAGATTCTGTTCAAAAATGTGAGTGATTATGGAAATTGGCATCGTTCACCAGGTTGATATCGACGATCAAATGCGCGGCGCGTATCTGGATTACGCTATGAGCGTGATTGTGGCGCGCGCATTGCCTGATGCACGCGATGGCTTAAAACCCGTCCATCGGCGGATCCTTTACGCTATGCATGAAATGGGCATCCGCCCAAACTCCGCCTATCGCAAATCAGCCCGGATCGTTGGAGAAGTCATGGGGAAGTTTCACCCACATGGCGATTCTTCAATCTATGAGGCAATGGCTCGCATGGCGCAGGATTTCTCCATGCGATACATGCTGGTTGATGGACAGGGGAACTTCGGCTCGATCGACGGCGATCCTCCTGCAGCGATGCGGTATACCGAGGCCAGGATGGGGCCAATGGCTGCGGAGCTATTAGTCGATATCGATAAAGGCACTGTCGATTTTGTGGATAACTTTGATTCCTCGTTGCAGGAGCCGACGGTCCTGCCGGCCAGACTGCCAAATTTGCTCCTGAATGGAGCCTCGGGCATTGCTGTGGGCATGGCGACAAATATACCGCCCCATAATCTCGGGGAGCTCGTTCAAGCGATCACCCATATGTTGGACAACTATGATCGCGTCGAGGAGATCCCCATGGATGAGCTGATGTCCTTCATCCCCGGTCCGGATTTCCCAACCGGCGGAATTATCGTCGGGAATGAGGGGATCAAGCAGGCGTACAGTACCGGAAGGGGCCGTATCGTTGTTCGGGGGCTGGCGCACATTGAGGAGATGGGAACCAACCGCCACCGTATCGTGATCACCGAAATCCCTTATCAAGTCAATAAGACCGTAATGATCGAACGCATTGCCGCGTTGGTCCGGGGAGGCCGAATCGGGGGGATTTCCGATTTGAGAGATGAATCTGACCGGCGCGGTTTGAGTATTGTTATTGAACTGAAACGGGGCGCTCAACCGAAGAAAGTCCTCAACCAACTCTATAAGTTCACGACGCTCCAGACTACATTCGGCGTGCAGCTTTTGGCGCTGGTCGAAAACGAGCCGCGTTTGCTTTCTTTAAAGCGTGCGCTCGTTGCGTATATTGAACACCGACGTGTCGTCATCACCCGCCGCTCTGAATTTAATCTTGCGAAGGCGCAAGCTCGAGCGCATATCCTGAAAGGGTTGTTAACCGCATTAGCGAAGTTAGATGATGTGATCGAAACAATCAAGAAATCACCGGATGCGGAAAAAGCAAAAGAAAGCCTGATGGAGCGCTTTAAATTTAGCGATGTCCAAGCTCAGGCGATCCTCGATCTGCAGCTTCGACGTCTGGCTGCGCTCGAGCAGAAGAAAATTAAACAAGAACATAAGGAAATTCAGAAGCTCATTAAATATCTCGAAGATCTACTTGCGCATCCAAAGAAGATCTTGGGGCTTATCAAGGAAGATCTAACCCAGCTTGCGGAGAAGTTCGGCGACCCGCGTCGCACTCACATCGCGGCGGAAGCCACGGGTGATTTAAGCGAGGAGGATCTGGTTGCCGATGAGGCAGTTCTGATCAGCATCACCCAACGCGGCTACGTCAAACGGGTACTCGCAAAGACCTATCGCCAGCAAGGCCGGGGGGGGCGAGGTGTCCAGGGGCATTCAATCAAGGAAGAAGACGAGGTCCTTATGTTGATCCCTGCCAGGACGCTCGACACGGTCCTCTTCTTCTCCGACCGCGGGAAGGTCTATTCCGAGAAGGCTTACCAGATTCCGGATGCCGACAGGACTGCACGGGGTATTCCAATGGTGAACATCCTGGCGTTGGAGGCGGAGGAGTGTATAACCGCGGCAGTTGTTGTGCCGGATTTCAAGGCAGCGAGTTTTTGTTCGATGGCGACACGGAAGGGGAAGATGAAGCGAGTCGAACTTTCAAAATTCGCTTCCGTACGACCCTCTGGATTGATTGCCATAGGCCTTGAAAAGAAGGATGTGCTCGGCTGGGTTCGCCTGACAAGCGGCGATGATGAAATCATACTCGTCACGGAGGGGGGGCAAGCGCTGCGCTTCCACGAAACTCAAGTCCGTTCAATGGGTCGACCGGCGATGGGAGTTCGAGCGATCCGACTGCGTAAAAGAGATGCAGTGGCGGGGATGAATGTCGTCAGCCAGGGTGAAGACCTGCTCGTTGTAACCGCAAAGGGATTAGGGAAACGAACATCGCTCGGTGAGTATAAGACTCAGAACCGTGGAGGCTTAGGCGTCCTCACAATCGATCGCAAGAAACGGTCCGTCACAGGCAAGATCGCTGCGGCACGTGTTGTGAACGATGATGATGATTTAACGATCATCTCCAGCGGCGGCATCGTGCTGCGGACCAAGATGGGGCAGATTAAGCGCGCAAGTCGAGCGACGATGGGTGTGCGAGTTGTCAACCTGAAGAAGGGCGAGACGGTCGGCGCCGTCGCCATTATTTCAGCCAAAGAGCTCAAGCAAGCAGGCGTGGAGGATTAACGCCTCGCGATCGATACCCACCTCAGGCTGAGTCTTCTCCTGGTGGAGGGGTGCGGGAAGGTGTGCTATTGAACATCTTCAACCCCTCGCAAGTTCATGAACTGGGGCTATCCACAAAGTAGTTGTGGGTAGGCTAAGAAACCATTAAACCGTCGGGGCCGACCCAAGCATCGGCCCGATCTTTGTTAAATCAAGGATAACTACCCAGGTCCCCCCAGTGGGTTTGCCACTCTCGAGCATTCGGAACCGAAGCGACGAAGATCCTCAATCTCACTGCAGCAAAGTTATAGAGTGCTTCGCGGAACTAATTCTAGGAAGTCCCCGACCAAAGGGAATGGGGTGAAATTGCGCGCAAAGCTCAAGGCGCACAGTGCTCCTGCGACCGGAAGCAGAGCTTCCGCAGTCCACATAAAACCAACACCCCATCAGTAGCGTGGGAAGAACCATAATGTGCACCCCATGAGCGCTGCTAAAAGTTTCTTACAGACGTCCCTTCGAAACATAGAAAGGAACGATTGTTGTCAGGGGTTGTGGGGGCAGAGGTGTGTAGTGCACCCCCTTCCGAATGGCTAGCAATGCAATCCTTATACGCCCGAGTTCCAAAGCCGGGCTCTGCCCAATCTACTCCGGAATGCGTTTCAATGTGAAAAAGAGTCCGAGATAACGATATTTCCACATATTTGGATTTGCATGGTTAGTTTGAACAGAGAGACTGATGTTTGATCCAGGGGGTGTGCTCCATGCTGCGCTTCGCGCAGCACTCCGTAGGAGCCATGAGTGCTTCGCGAGGGGAGTGGAGTCCCCCACAGCCCCCCCCGTCTTGTCCTTTCCGCTTCGCTGCAAGGATGCTTCGCGAGGGACAATAGGGGGGAAGAAGAGAAATAGAGAACCATCACCTCTTCATTTGGT
>SDBU01003384.1_pt1 | contig 20335 bp, 15 predicted proteins | sample 2277071 | NCBI WGS metagenome assembly SDBU01 (sample SAMN10397929, study PRJNA504765) | marine sediment metagenome | isolation source: marine sediment core GS08_GC12, 126 cmbsf | place: Arctic Ocean: Gakkel Ridge, Loki's castle | collected 2008
CTTCGTTTTTCACGCCCTTCCCAGGCCTGCCAGTCTCCATCAACCCCACTTTAGGCCCCTTTTACCCTTCTACATGGGACTTCTGCTTCGAAATCCCAGGAGGCTAATAGATGATTATCGCTGTGCTCTCGGATATCCACGACAACATCTGGAAGCTGGAGGAGGTTATGCAGGGGTTGGGAAGGGCCGAGGAGTTGATCTTCTGCGGCGACTTCTGCGCCCCATTCACCCTGAAGCAGATCGCTGCCAGCTTTCCCGGCCCCGTCCACGTCGTCTTCGGCAACAACGACGGGGACAAGCTCCTGCTCTCTCGGGTGGCAACCCAAGCCGGGAACGTGACCCTGCACGGGGAGTTCGCCGAGCTGGAGCTGGGCGGCAGGAAAATCGCCGTCACCCACTATCCCGCCATCGCCGCAGGCCTGGCCGCCAGTGACCGCTACGACTTGGTCTGCTGCGGCCACAGCCACCGCGCCGCCGAGGAAAGGGTGGGGGCTACTCTGCTCATCAACCCCGGCGAGGTCATGGGCCGCTTTGGTCGCTCTACCTATGTCTTGTACGATACTCATACGGGCGAGGCTACCCTGCAGGAAATCTGAAATCTCCGCTCGTCTCCCGTAATTCCTGGAGAAATCAGGAGGGGCTGGTCATGTATTGACCAGCCCCTCTTCGTTTTGCGCCATCGCAACCAAGCTATGCAGACAGTTCTGGTATTATCCCGTTCACCACATCTTCCAAGCAAGTCTCGAAAGAAGGCTGCCTGTTCTCCCGCCGCCCGACGTGTTTGTGGTGAGGGAAGCTCGCAAGCTTCTTGTGATGGGGCGAGTTATCCCAGCCAATCTTAAGCCGATTATCAGGTGTAAGCCAATAGTAACTATAGTGCACAAGTTCGTCGTCATCCCACTCCTCAGTTACTCTGAGATTTGTATCATCCGAGAGGTAGATGATGATCTTCATGTACTCATCTTCGAGCCTGAGTGGGACGATTGCCTTGATGTACTCTCCGTACTTGGCGTAGATATCGAGTACTCTTGCCTGCATCATCACGCCAGCTCATATTCTTTTGATACGCTCGTCAACACATCAAGCGTGTTCTGCGTTTTCTCGCGCACCCTGGCCCAGTAATGCCATTCTATGTAATCCTCGTGCATTTCGTAGTCAGCATCCTCTGGCAACCCCTCGCTCTCCAATATACCGAGGGTTGTACCATATTTGGCTTCGAACCTCCTCACGTTCTCCTGGGCGTGTGCGAGCCGTTTTTGCAGATCTAACAGCCTGAAGGCAGTACCGATGTTGAAGATTTCCTTCTGATCTTCTCGTGGCAAGGTTGCAAAGACATCGCTGACAGGTGTAAGTGTTTTCGTGCTCATTTCGCTTCCCTCCTCCCTCTTTGGCTCATCTAAATTCTATCACACAATGCTTATTCTAGCAAGCTGGCGCATTCACTCATAGGGACATTCAGTGCTCGCCGGGCGAGGTGCTGGGCACTTCCAACGGAGTCTCCAACGCCCAGGGAGACTGCTCTCAGTGCCGCTTCCTGTGCCAAAGCCATTCTGCAGTAAGCGAAGCGGCCCCGGCGCCTGGAAAGCTGAATAGCCCTAGCCATCGGCCAGTTGTCAGAGAAGACGAAGTGGAGTATAATAGACTTGTACGCTAACGCTCCAATACCCAATATCCAACATCCCATTGAGGAGGTCCCGATATGAAAAAGCATTACACCCCTATCGCTACCTTGATTATCTGCGCCATAGTGATGGGCGGCTTCCTGAGCGCGTGCGCCAGGGAAACGCCTACACCGACGGCCATTCCTGTGCCTACGTTTACTCCTGCTCCTAAGCTCACTTCTGCACCTACGCTCACTCCCGAGCCCACCTCCACGCCTGAGCCCACTTCCACTCCCGGCCCCACGCCCACTCCCCTGCCCCCCGTATCACCGCAGGTGCTGGAGCGGGTGCCGGCCCCAGGCGAGGAACAGAGCCTGGCTGCGCCGGTGATTCTCGTCTTCGACCAGCCCATGGACCGGTCCTCGACGGAGAGAGCATTCGTGATCCAGCCGGTCGTGGCGGGGAGCTTCAACTGGCCCAACGACACCACCCTGGCTTTCGCTCCGACGGCGCCCTTCGGGCGAGAGGAGAGCTACGAGGTGAGCGTGGCCGAGAAGGCTAAGAGCGCGGAGGGTCTGACCCTGAAGGAACCCTTCAGCTTCCGCTTCAGTACGGTGGGCCACCTGGAGGTCACAGAGGTGCAGCCCGCCCCCGACACTGCCGAGGTGGCCACCGACGCTCTGGTCACGGTGATGTTCAACCGCCCCGTGGTGCCCCTCACCGCCATCTCCGAGCAGGCGGGCCTGCCCCAGCCCCTGACTTTCGTCCCGCCAGTGGTGGGCGAGGGCCAGTGGCTCAACACCTCCATCTACACCTTCCGTTCTGACGAGGGCTTCGACCCGGCCACAACTTACCAGGCACGGGTGGCGGCCGGTCTGGAGGACACCACCGGCGGACTCCTGGCCGAGGACTACGTCTGGTACTTCACGACGGCCATGCCGGCCGTGGTCTGGACAACGCTGGCCGATGGCGAGCTTCAGGTGGCGACCACTCAAGCCGTCAGCATCACCTTCAACCAGCTTATGGATCACGCTTCGGTCGAAGAGCGGTTCTCGTTAGCAGCAGAGACCGGCGCAGTCGTCCAAGGTGATTTCCGCTGGGATGAGAAAGTTGTGGCTTTTGCGCCGTCCGCACCTCTGGCGCTGGAGACCGGCTACGTGGCCACTCTGGAGGCAGGAGCCGGGGCGGCGAGAGGCGAGGGACGCATAGCTGATTCCTACTCCTGGCGCTTTGCCACCGTCCCTTATCCCCGCATCGCGGAGACCCATCCAGCCGACGGTGATCTGGAAGCGGACTCCTACGGCGGGATGGAGATCTCCTTCGCCAGCCCTATGGACATTGCCACCATCATGCCCCACACGACCATCATCCCTGAGCCGACCGAGGTCTATACTTACTGGAATAGCTACAACAACAGTTTTTTCATCTCCTTCGACATCCAGCCCTCCACCAGCTACGTCTTCACCTTCGGGAAGGATATAGCCGACCCCAGCGGGAACACCCTGGGCGAAGAGAAGGTGGTGCGCTTCACCACCCGCGACCTGGATCCCAGGGCCTACCTCGCTAGCTCTGGCAACGTGGGCACCTATAATGCCTACACCGAGACCATCGTCTACGCCAGTTATCGCAACGTCTCCCGCCTGCACTTCGACCTCTACCGCCTGAGTAGGGACGACTTCATCCGCCTCAACGGGCGGAACTCGTGGGAGTATTGGGACGACTTCAGCCCCGACCCGGCGGCCCTGGTGCGCCAGTGGTCGGAGGACGCCGACGCCCCCCTCAACCAGATGGGCGTGCTGAGCACCACGGTAGCCAGCGGGGAGGGGGGAACCCTGGCCCCAGGCCTCTACTATCTTGAGCTCATCGCTCCCGAAGTGCTAGAGCTGCCGTACGGGCGACCCTCGCGTCAGATCATGGTGGTCTCCCGCCTCAACCTGACCCTGAAGCAGGCGGAGACGGAAGCTCTGGTCTGGGCCACCGACCTGGCCAGCGGCCAGGTCGTCCCTGGCCTGTCGGTGAGCTTGCAGAGCGAATCTGCCGCCCTGGCCGAAGGATGGACGGGCCAAGACGGCGTCTTTAAGGCCGAGTTCCCGCCCCAAGAAATGTGGGATCCATTCTTCGTCTTCGCCGGCGAGGGCGATAGTTTCGCCGCGACCCTCAACCGTTGGAATCAGGGCATCACTCCCTGGCAGTTCGACGTCCCGGCCCAGTTCTACAGCCAGCCCTACTCTGGCTACTTCTACACTGACCGGCCCATCTACCGGCCGGGGCAGACGGTCCGCTTTAAGGGCATTCTGCGCACCGACGACGATGCCCGCTACAGCCTGCCCCAGGGCGTGGAGAGCCTGGCGGTGACCGTCATGGACGACCAGGGCAAGGAGATTTACAACGCGGACTTGCCCGTCAGCGATATGGGCACCCTCCACGGCGAGTTCACCCTGGACGAGGAAGCCATCCTGGGCTATTACTGGATCAACGCTCAACTGGGCGAGCAGGGCTTTGGAGTCGGCTTCCGGGTGGCTGAGTACCGCAGGCCAGAGTTCCAGGTGGGCGTCGAGACTGACCGAGACGCCTACGTCCAGGGCGACGAGATCGCTGTGAGCGTGGCCGCAACCTACTACTTCGGCGGCCCGGTGGCCAACGCCCAGGTGAACTGGAGCGTCCTCAGCCGGGACTACTTCTTCCCCTGGCAGGGCAAGGGCCACTACGGCTTTGTGGATTACGAATGGGAAGAGCGGGGTCAGTACTACGGCGCTTTCGGCGAGCTGATCGCCGAGGGCACGGGGCAGACCGACGCAGAGGGCCACTTCACCTTCAAAGTGCCGGCCGACATCTCCCTGAAGAAGTTGAGCCAGGTCTTCACCATCGAAGCCTCTGTTACCGACGTCAACGACCAGCAGGTCAGCTCTCGTACGGAGGCCGTCGTCCACAAGGGCCTCTTCTACATCGGCCTGGCTCCCAGGGCCTGGGTGGGCACGGTGGGCCAGGAGCAGCAGGTTGACGTCATCACCGTGGACTGGGAGAGCGAGCCCGTGCCCAATATTCCACTGACCGTGACTTTCTTTGAGCACAAGTGGTACAGCGTCCAGGAGAAGGCCGACGACGGGAGCTTCTACTGGACGAGCAAGGTCGAGGACACGCCGGTGCTGACCACTACGGTGACCACCGACGCCGAAGGGAAAGCGGTGGCCGCCTTTGTCCCTGAGAAGGGTGGAAGCTACAAAGTGGTGGCCGTGGGCCGTGACGAGATGGAGAACGAGATTCGCAGCGCCACCTACCTCTGGGTCAGCAGTCGCGAGTTCGTCAGTTGGCGGCAGGAGAGCCACAACTGCATCGAGCTGATTCCCGACAAGGACTCCTACGCGCCGGGCGAGGTGGCCAAGGTGCTCATCCCCTCACCCTACCAGGGCGAGGTCAAGGCGCTCCTCACCATCGAGCGAGGCCACATCATGAGCCACCAACTGCTCACCCTGCGGAGCAACAGCGAGCTGATCGAGATTCCCATCCTCTCCGAGCACGCGCCCAACGTCTACGTCTCAGTGGTCATCGTCAAGGGTCAGGATGAGACCAATCCCCTGGCTTCCTTCAAGATGGGCTATGCCAGTCTGCCGGTATCCACTGTGGAGAAGGAGCTACAGATAACCATCACCCCGGACAAGGAAGGCCACTATGGGCCGCGGGAGACGGTGACCTACGACATCCGCGCCACCGATTATCGCGGGGGAGGGGTGACCGCCGAGCTGGCGCTGGCCCTGGTTGACCTGTCGGTGCTGGCCCTGGCCGAGACGGGCGCCCCTACTCTAGTGGATTACTTCTACGGCGAGCGCGGGGTGGGGGTGCAGACAGCAGCCAGCCTGGCCCTCTCCGTGGATCAGCAGAACGTGCTCTTCGCCGAGAGGGCCAAGGGAGGGGACGGATTTGCGGAGGCGGCCATGGCGGGCCTGGTGCGGCGGGAGTTCCCCGAGACCGCCTACTGGAATCCAGCGGTGCGCACCGACGAGGATGGCCGGGCTCAGGTTTCGGTGCAACTGCCCGACAACCTGACCACCTGGCGATTGGGCGTCAAGGGCATCACCGCGGCCACCGAGGTGGGTGAGGCCAGGAATGACGTAATCAGCACCCTGGACCTCCTGGTGAGGCCAGTCGCTCCCCGTTTCTTCGTCATCGGCGACCAGGCCACCCTCTCGGCCGTGGTCCACAACAACACCGACCAGGCTCTCGATGTGGAGGCGTCGCTATCGGCCGAGGGACTGGAGATCGAAGGCGGCGCTCAGCAAGTGGAAGTGCCTGCTCACGGCAAGCAGAAGGTCAGTTGGCCGGTGATGGTCCTCCCCCCCAAAGTTGGGGGGGAAAGAGGGGGGGCGGCCAATGGAGTTGTCGAGGAGACCACGCTCCTGTTCACTGCCCAGGGCGGCGGCCTGTCCGACGCGGTAGAGATCACCCTGCCCATCTACCACTACTCCACGCCTGAGGTGGTGGCCACCGCTGGCCAGTTGGACGAGGCAGGGGCGCGGCTGGAGGTCGTCTACCTGCCCAGGCGCCACGATCCCACCCAGGGCGAGCTGACGGTGCAACTGGACCCCTCGCTGGCGGCGGGGGTGCGCGACGGCCTGGATTATCTGGAGCACTACCCCTACGAGTGCATCGAGCAGACGGTGAGCCGCTTCCTGCCCAACGTGATGACCTACCGCGCCCTGAGGCAGTTGGGCGTCGAGGATCCGGAGCTGGCGACGCGCCTGCCCCAGCAGGTGAGCATCGCCCTGCAGCGCATCTACACCGAGCAGCACTACGACGGCGGCTGGGGCTGGTGGCTGAACGATAAGAGCAACGCTTTCCTCAGTGCCTACGTCCTCCTGGGCCTCAACGAGGCTCAGCGGGCGGGCTTCGTGGTGGATCAGGAAGTGATGAATCGCGCAGCCAAGTTCTTGAGCGGCAGCCTCAAGCGTCCGGCCGAGCTGAAAGAGCAGTACCAGGCCAACACCCAGGCCTTCATCCTCTACGTCCTGGCCGAGTCCGGGCATGGCGACCTGGGGCGCAGCGTGGCCCTCTACGAGCGGCGTGAGATGTTGGGTAACTACGGCCAGGCCTTCCTGGCCATGACCCTGGGCCTGCTGGCCCCGGAGCAGTGGGAGAGGGTGGACAGCATCATCAGCGATCTAACCAGCGCCGCCGTCCTCAGCGCCACCGGCGCCCACTGGGAGGAGGAGACGGTAGACCGCCGGACGATGAACAGCGACACCCGTTCCACGGCCATCGTGCTGGCGGCCCTGGCGCGCCTATCTCCCGACAGCGGCATCGCTCCCAACGTGGTGCGTTGGCTGATGGTGACCCGCAAGGAGGGCCACTGGCTCACCACCCAGGAGACGGCCTGGTCCCTCATCGCCCTGACCGATTGGATGGTGGCCACCGGGGAGCTGGAGGCAGACTACGCCTATCGAGTCAGCCTCAACTATGAAAAGCTAAGCGAAGGCCAGGTGACCACGGCGGACGTTGACGAGACGCGCAAGCTTCAGGTGGAGGTGGCCGATCTGTTGAAAGATGCGGCCAATCGGCTGCTCATCGAGCGCGCGGAGCCTACGGGCCAGGGCCGCCTCTACTACTCCCTCTACCTGCGCTACTTCCTGCCGGTGGAGGAGGTGAAGGCTTTGAACCGAGGCATCATCGTGGCCCGCCAGTACTCGCCCGTTGAAGACCCGGAGCGCTTCGTGGATGGGGCGGAGGTGGGTGACGTGATCCAGGTCAAGCTGACCATCATCGCCCCCAGCAGCCTGCACTACCTGGTGGTGGAGGATCCCTTGCCAGCCGGCTTCGAGGGAGTTGACGTCAGCCTCAAGACCACCAGCGTGGTGGGTGAGCCTCCTGAGCTGACGCGAATTGACGAAGATTGGGGCTGGTGGTGGTTTAGCCACACCGAGATGAGAGACGAGAAAGTCGTCCTCTTCGCCAGCTATCTGCCCCAGGGCACCTACGAGTACACCTACCTCATGCGGGCCAGCGTCCCGGGCGAGTTCCTGGTCATGCCTGCCAACGCCTACGAGATGTACTTCCCCGAGGTCTTCGGTCGCAGCGACGGAGGGAGGTTCACCGTGACCAGCGGCGAATAGCGTTACGAGTTGGCACTATCCAAGAAGCCACCTGTGCAGCCAATGCAGGAGGCTTTTTTGTTGCCAAAGGAGTCGAAATCTGCTATACTATACCTGGTGTTATCAGTTGGAGAGGGTCACCGTGCACGGCAGCAAAGGTGACAACCGGACTATGACCGCATCCTCGCTGGCGATTGCCGTTGAAGTGATTGTCTCTACTGATGGGCAGCGCCCATGAGATTACTGGCCGATGACTGCTGCGGCGCCGGGTTGGTGGATGCCCGTGCGTTGGTGACCACGATGTACTGTTGCACAATTGCCGTAGATGTGCTATACTTGGTACCAGCGGAAGCTGCAACTTGCAATATTCTTGCGGTTGGCCTGACTGCGTATGGTACACCTGGATGAATGATGACAGATTTGCTTGGTCAAGGTGGAAGACCTCTATGGAACTTGGTAGAGTTGCTTAACTCTACCAACGGGGCGTAGTCAATGTATGATGTCATCGAGATCACACGGAGTGGCTTGAAGAAGTATCACGTAGATCGCGTGATTCTTTCACCAGAACGATGGGTGGTTTTTACAAGTCAAATCCCACTGTCGTGGATTGTAGTCAAGTTTGACAGATCCCAACGGAATTGTGTGCCGAACGACAAGAGGGGCATATATACTTTTGTCGTAAAGCCCGGAATAGCTAATCATCCCGAAAGTGCATATTTACTCTATGTAGGAAAAGCAGAAAATCAAAGCCTTAGGCGACGTTTCAACCAATACTTTACTGAGCGGAATGATCGAAAAGGCAGGCCAAAAGTTCGGAAGATGCTGACACTGTGGGAACAGCATCTCTGGTTTTGTTATGCAATGATTGAAGACACAAGTCAGATTCATAGTATCGAGCAAGGCTTAATAAGTGCATACGTACCGCCGGTGAATGATCAGTATCCTGCAGAGATCAGGTCAGCAATGAAAGCATGGTGATGAAGATGGCAAAAGAGTACCGACTGAGAACAACATTCCCCGCTCTGCGCTGTATTATGGGAGACTGGTTCTATTACGTCACATATATGAGATTCTCTGACGTTGCCCATTGGATCAAGAGAACAGACCAGATTCATAAGAGCCAGAAGTTGCGTGACATGATACAGCGTGAGCTTACCCCGCGGGCAACTCCAATCGCGAATTATCTGATTGAACAACAGGAACGGTTCTTCAACGCTATTGTTGTAGGAGTCTATGGGGGGGCACCACAATGGTATCCGCTCGAAATAGGGGATAGTCCGATACTTGGTTCTGCAGATCTAGACGAAGATTCCCGGCACTCAGTTGGTCTCTTAGTGCTGGATGGCAATGAAAAGCTATTTGCTATTGATGGTCAACATAGGGTCGAAGCGATCAAACGAGCGCTAGAGAGGGAACCACAGCTAAGAGATGAAGAGTTGAGTGTCATTTTTGTTGCCCACGGGACTGACGAGGAGGGTAGAACACGCACGAGACGGCTCTTTTCGACCCTGAACAGGTATGCGAAACCAGTTTCCAAGGGTGAAATAGTTGCGTTGGACGAGGACGATGCTTTTGCCATAATTACACGTCGCCTTGTAGACGATTTTTCCTTGTTGAAATCAGGATTTGGAGATGAAGAAGGCTTTGTACGTTTTGGAAGGAGCGCTCCTATCCCCGCCAGCGATCAACAGAGTCTAACTTCAATACTTGCTCTCTATCACATAGTGGAAATCATTCACGTTCCTGTTTTGGATAGGAAGCAACGGTCAAAAATGGGCAGACTAAGAATACGTCGCCCAACTGATCAAACATTAGACACAGTTTTTGATGAACAGATTCACTACTGGTGCCTTTTGGAAGAGAGTATCCCAGAGTACCGGGAGCTTTTCAAGTCTGAACCGAAGGACCAGGTGGCAGGGAAGTATCGCACTCGGGAGGGGGGGCACTTGATGTTCCGACCAGCAGGCCAGCAAGCCTTTTCTCGAGCGGTACGCATTATGATGGATCGTGGCGAGAAAATGGAGGACGCTGTAATCGCCTTATCCTCTGTCCCCATGGAACTAAATACACCCCCCTGGCGACACGTACTTTGGAATCCTGGTACCAAACGGATCAATTCTAAAGCGGGTGCTCTGTTACCAGAGGGGATATTTCTGCATTGTGTCAGCCAAAAGCCTCGTAAGACTAACTACAATCTACTAGGAAAATATCGTGAAGTGTTGGACGACCTTCAAGCTGACCTTCCCCTAGCTTTTGATCCGTAGGGGCATACGAATTGCCACAAGTTCTCGCACTACCTCTACTATTCTGTCAATCGCCACGTCAATCTGCTCATCATCATTGAATCGGCCAACGCTAATCCTGATAGCATTGTGAGCCCGCTCCTCACCAAAACCGAGCGCCAGGATTACGTGCGAAGGCTCCACTGTAGCTGAGGTGCAAGCCGAACCAGTGGAGATTGCTACCCCTTTCAGCCCCACGATGAGAGCCTTGCTCTCTATGCCTGGAAGGCTCAGGTTGAGATTGTGGGGAAGCCGCTGTGTGGGGTGGCCGTTTAGTTGGACTTCCCCGATTTCCTCTACCAAGCGCAGATTTATTCGCTGAGTCCAGTCTCTAAACCGCGTAGCCTCCGATTCCATTCCTCGCTTTGCAATCCGCAGCGCTTCCCCAAAACCAACAATCCCCGGCACATTCAACGTGCCTGAGCGAATCCCCCGTTCGTGTCCTCCCCCGTATATTATCGGCTCTAGTCTCACACGTGGATTGCTGCGGCGGCGATACAGTGCCCCGATTCCCTTGGGCCCATAGATTTTGTGGCCCGACAGCGACATGATATCTATGTTCAGCGCTTGAACATCAATGGGAATGTGGCCCACAGCCTGAGCCGCGTCCGTGTGAAACAAGACATCATGCTCCCTGGCAATTGCACCGATCTCTTTCAAAGGTGCTATCGTGCCTATCTCGTTGTTGGCTGCCATGATTGAGATCAGGATAGTTCTGGGCGTAATAGCCCGGCGCACCTCGTCCGGATCCACCCAACCATGTTGATCCACTGGCAGGTAAGTGACCTGCTTCCCCAACTCTTCCAACCGCTGACAACAATCCAATACTGCCTTGTGTTCAGTAACGCAGGTAATAATGTGGTCACCCTTGTTGGCGTATTTCTCTGCCACGCCAAACAAGGCAATATTATCTGACTCAGTTGCACCACTGGTAAAGATGATCTCATCCGGCCTGGCATTGATGATTGCAGCGATTTGCTCTCGGGCTCTATCTACGGCCTTTTTGGCTTCATACCCGTAATCGTGATCAATGCTGGCTGCGTTACCAAAGATCTCTGTGAAATATGGAAGCATGGCTTCTACCACACGCGGATCCACCGGTGTCGTAGCATTGTGATCGAGGTAAATTACATCAGAGGGCATCATTCAACTCCAGACTATCAACTCGTTGAACACCCCGCAGAATGTCTCTAGGCATTAGCAGGGCCAGGTCATTTAGCGAGCGTACCCGCTTGTAGAGGAGTAAGACACCTCGGTTGATATGTGTTCGGAATTGGGCAGCTAGTGCGGCGTCATCCAGTGAGAGGCTATCCTGTTGACAACGCTCCTTGATCAAGGCCACAAACAACCGATCCCATGGCCCGGTTAAGGTATGGCGGTCAATTTCCCGCTCACTATCTGACGGATAATCATCTGGATTGGGAATAGTTGGGTCGTTTAGGGAAAGACAGAATCCAATCCGGCACAGAATATTCGGGGTCAATCCGGTTCGTCCTTTCAAGATACTCAGCCGGTTCGAAACCTCTTCACACACGCGCAGACGGTTCAGTTTCATAAAGCAATCACCTCTTCCAGTTGAGAGTTGTCTACAGAGGCGCCGTTACGTACAATTGTTTTGCCCTGTGTGGGGTCGTAGTCCAAATAGTAAATGTGTGAAATAGCTGGGTTCAGCCTGGACAACATTTGGTTGTCAATTTCAGTGTCGGTGACCATTAAAATGACCTGACGGCTGGCCTGTGGAAAGTAATTCTGAACCATGCTGAGGCGGTGATCACTATCTAACCGCCCCAGAGGCGTGTCAATTATGACTGGCATGGGCACGCCCGACACTTCTCGCAAAGCCCACATCGTCGCTACAGCCATTAGCTGCTTTTCGCCTGCTGATAATTGGCTACGCTCGAACGGTTGTCCTGCTCGATAGAGTGTAATTGTAAAGTCATCTGGGTCTATTCTGGCTACATCAATGAATGCTTCTTTACGGCACAAATCATTGAATCGCCTAATCAGTGACCTTTCCAATATAGCTATCTTCTCATGGATTAGCTCCGCAGTATATCTCTCCAGCACAAGCTGAGTTTTGGCCGCCAGTTGAATGCGTTGGTTGCCTTTCTCTTGCTCCATTATCTCCTGCCGTATACGACGTAGCTGATGGTTTACTTGCTCCAATTTGTAATCCAACCGACGCAGTTGCTCGCGGAGATCCTCATCTTGCTTTTGCAGAGCCCCCAACTTCTGATTTAAGCTATTCAGAGTCTCGACCAGCGGCTCCAAAGTCTCGTCGGCTGGCACCATCAACAGTTCGCGCTTAACATGCTCAAGGTCATTCTCCAAGTCACTCAGACTGTTAATAGCTTGACAAAACTGTTGAGGAACATCGGTTAGTGATTGCTCTATCCAATTCAGAAGAGTGCTACGTTCCCGCTCGGAAACTTGGAGGATAACTTCGTCCGGGTCTATCCCCGGAGACTGGCCCAGTGACTTCAATGTCGCTTCGATTTTGGTAAGCACCTTGCGTCGCGATGGCTTATCGACTTCCAGTCCCATATCAGCCCAAAACTCAGATGACGCAATTTCAACAGAAATTCGCTCAAGTTGATTATTCAGTACCTGTTGTGACGCTACCCATCGCTCATACTCTCGCTCCATCTCCAGACGTTCAGCCACAAAGCGACACATCTGAGGAGCAATAGCGAATGGCGCTAACCCGCTACTCAGTTCTTGTACCCGGCGCCGTTGTGTTTCAATCTCCAGTTCGAATCGTTGCCGTTCCATCTTCAGAGCATCAAACCGGTCGGCAAACCAACTACCCTCACTGGCTATCCTTTGCTCTTGCCTAGCAATATCACGTTCTATTCCTGCAATTCCCTCCCTGGTCGTTTGTTGCTCAGCCTGGATAAATTCTCTTTCACGCTCTAGCTCTGATATTCTATCTCTAAGCTCATCCAATTGAGTCTGCAAGACAGCATGGTTGTTGTGAGTCATCTGGCGCGAGATGTAAATATCCACATCTTTCTGTAGTTGCTCAACCAAATTGAGGCCAAACAAAGCTTTCACCGTATCTGCTAGCAGGCTATTGCTAGTATTATCTTCAGCTAACATCTGTAGTTTTTCACCATCAAAAAAGAACAAATCGGCTACACTAGGTGGCACCAACTCACGCAGAAAACTCTCGCTCCTGTCAGGGCCAAGATCCTGTGGCGTCTCTCCATCCTCTGAGATAAGTACCCTCTGAGTCACCTTATTTCTGACTCGGTGCCAACTTCGCTCAATACGATAGAGGTGCTTGTGCCCAGCACTCACGTAATCGAGCAGTATTTCGATCTTTGCGCTGGTCGGCGATGCCTTCTGGTCTAATGGGCGGTGGATGCGGCTCAACAGGTAATCGTCGTACTCTGCCCGACTCACCCGACTGCTCACAGCCAATGGACCGTGCAAACACAGACGGACAGCTTCCATCAGGGTGGTCTTGCCTACACCATTCTTACCACTAAACAACACTATCGGACGATTGAACCTGCCAGATGATATCGGGGTTAAGTCAAAGGAGTAGTCACCGCCATATATACCAAAGTTTGACAGGTTTACCTGTCGTATGATCATTCGTCCTCCGCAATTTGCGCGGCTCGCTTCCGACGCAACTGTATCTCTTTCTGGATTTCCTCGAGTGTTCGCCAATCTTCAGAAAAAACTTTGTCTATTGTCGTGTGAATCAGTGCTCGGCGACGCATGCCATAATGTTGCCACTCAGCATCTATTAGCTTTTGTACGAGCTTCACCGGCACACCATGTTGAGGAGCGATATGTTCCAGTAAATCGGCTTCTAGCTTCCCTGGCATAGCGACATCATCGTAGTCCCAACTTAGCGCATGTCCCGTTACCTCAGTGTAAATAGCTGGTAGAGAATCATGCCAGTCTTGACGTTCGGTCAACCACAGGCGACGAATCTCGCGCAATTCATCACCGCTAATTAGAGTGAAATCAGGATCGTACTGTTGTACCTCAAGCTGAGTCCCAAGAAGGCGCCTTAGCATTTTCTTTGAGAAATCAAGCGTATAGGTGCGATACCGTAGTCGTCCGTCTTCGGTGATTTTGATACGACCATCACGGCTTCTGTACTCTCTTTGGGTTGGTTTCACTTTGGGATCCTGGGTGGAAGCCAGTTGGTCTCGAAAATCAAGCAAGGGTATCATCCATTCTTCACCGGAGTCGATCATAGCCTCCATTGACCGATCTCTGTCAACGACCGTGCAGACCCAGCATCCAAAACGGCTTCTTCCGCAGGGAGGGGTGGTATCATCAATGACCATTGGGCACTCCCCAGATTGAGCAGAGCGATATAGTGAAGCCAAGTTTCGGTTGTTGCCGCCCCATGGCGACCTGACCTGGAGCAAGTATGTCCAAACGTCATCTTTGGAGAAGTGCTCTATGGGCATGTACACCCACGCCCCGGGCAATCGCCCGTGCCGAGCCAGGGAGTAGCCGCGTACGCGATGCATCTTAATGACTTGGTCACGGGTAGCGCTCTCACCTCTACGACTACCCAAGACCAAGATTACCTCTCCGTGTTCAGCAACCTTGTTTAGGATGAAACGATTAGAAGGGTTGATTTTCAAGCGCTCAGTACACCAGCGAAAGATACTGTTAGGAGCAGGGTATCCACGCCCGATCAGATTCACCCAGAAGGTGTCTTTCAATATTGGCTTCAGTTTTTGAGCTTTGAAGGGCATTTCACACTTGATGGCCTGTTCATTGATCCGGCGCAAGGTTTCGTCGATGTAGTCAACGATGACTGGCGTTTCAACAAGAGTATCTGTCGAGATGACGTAGACGGGCTTCCGTCGCTGCTCAGGCGGCAACTCCGCCAGGGCATACCAGACTAGTTGTAGTGCGGCGGTCGAGTCTTTGCCGCCGCTGTACCCAATGACCCATGGATATGAGTAACTTGCATAAACTTGACGAATCTCCGCATAAACATCGTCCGGCGAGCGATTCTTGAAAATGGATTTGACTCTAGATAGGTCTGTATTAGACATTATGCCACACTCATCTGAAATCTTACAAGATGCTCTACTCTGCATTGAATTATACTCTATCCCTTGCAAAGGGTCAAGCAAGTGAGTTGGGCTTGCGTGGCGACTCATTGCTATTGATTAGGCTCCCCCATTCGTCTGATCACCGGAAGCCGCTATGACTCTCATCTACCTCGGATGCGCTTGGCTGGCAGGTATATCCTCGAAGTGCCCGATATCCTTGCCTCTAGTGTGTTTGCTTCCCGACCCGACCTGTGGTAGAATAAAGAAAAAATGCGTCAATTGTAGCAGAACGCCGATAGATCGTCGAACGACCAGCACCGTTGCGCAACAGCAGTCCTACCACGATGGCGCATCCTCCCAGAGAAGGAAGCAACACAATGAGTCCAGACCAACTGGAGGAGAATCCTTGGGAATTCCATAGGCTGACGCCGGAGAGATGGGCTGACTTCGAGGAACTCTTCGGCCCGCGGGGTGCTACTGGTGGTTGCTGGTGCATGTGGTGGCGGTTGACAGGGAGGGAATTCGATGCCCAGAAAGGCGAGGGGAATCGGAGGGCAATGAAGGCCATCGTGGACTCCGGCCACGTTCCAGGTATCCTTGCCTACCACGAGGGACATCCAGTCGGCTGGTGCTCAGTGGCGCCGCGAGCAGAGTTCCCCAGGCTGGGACGATCCCGAATCCTGAAGCCGGTGGATGACGAGGCTGTTTGGTCGGTGGTGTGCTTTTTCATTGCCAAATCATGCCGACGCAGAGGGGTCGCCGGGCGATTGCTGAAGGCCGCCCTGGAATACGTGAGGGATTGTGGAGGCAGAATTGTGGAGGGCTATCCTGTCGAACCCAAGAAGGGCGACACGCCCGACCTCTTCGCCTTCCACGGCCTGGCCTCCATGTTCCGAAGCGCAGGGTTCAAAGAGGTCGCCCGCCGCTCGGAAACGAGGCCGATCATGCGTTATGTGATGGACTCTTCTGATGGCACGCGAAGGAGCGGCGGTTGTCATCGCTGACATAGATGAGAAAGGTAGCGCAGAGACTGTACGCCAGATCGAGTCAGACGGGGGGCGCGCAGCTTTTGTTCTGGCAGACGTGGCTGTGGAAGCAGATGTTCGAGCGATGGTAGGGCTTGCTGTTTCGTGAAAAGGCGTTACGTACGGACGGAATCCGTTGTATGAAGACCCAAAAACAAACAGGAGAGGAGCAAAACCATGACTATCATTGACATTCACAACCATGTGTACCCACCGGAATACATCGAAGCAGTTCAAGCTGGCCCCAGCGCTTATAGGGTGACCTTCGATTCCGACAATAATCCGGTGCTTCATTCTCCGGGCGATTACAACATCCTTGTTCCTGGCCACCGGCTAATGGATGTTCGAAAAACCGTCCTGGGAAAGGCGGGAGTGGACAAGCAGATCATTTCTCTCACCGCACCTGGCACGCTAATAGAGACACCGGAACGTTCTGTTGAATTGAGTCGAATGGTGAACGAAATCTTTGCCAATATCCAAAATGAGCATAGCGATCATTTCGTAGCCCTGGCAACACTCCCCCTCAATGATCCTGATGCATCTGTTATTGAGCTTGAACGAGCAATTTCTGAGTTGGGGCTGAAAGGGGCGACGCTATTCAGCAATGCTAACGGTGTAGCACTAAGCGATCGCCGTTTTTGGCCACTCTACGAAAAAGCAAACGAATTGAACGTTGTGTTTTTCATTCACCCCACCTATCCTGTGGGTGTAGAAGCGATGACGGACTACATGCTTATGCCATTGGTCGGTTTCGTTGCCGATACAACGCTAGCTGCAGCAAGTCTGGTTTTCAGTGGGGTGGTTGAAAGGTTCCCAAGTATCAAGTGGGTTTTGGGTCACCTGGGTGGCGCTGTTCCATACCTTGCTGAGCGATTCGACCGGGGGTATGAGGCCTATGAGAAATGCAAGGCAAACATAAATAGACCTCCGAGTGAATACTTGAAAGATTTCTACTACGACACCGTAAACTTCGACGTCAAAGCATTGCAGTTTGCTATTGATTTTGCTGGAGCAGAGCATCTGTTGGCCGGAAGCGACTATCCGCATCAGATTGGGAGCTTGGAGAAGATGCTCACAAGCATTGATCAATTGAATATCACAGCGGAGGAAAAGGCGGACATATTGGGTGGAAATGCAGCCCGGATATTTGGGTTGTAACAGGATGTCGCCGAACGACTGCGCGAGCAAATGGCTTCACGGCGGATAAACACCAGCAAAGGGACACTGGCAGTGACACTCAGTCTGGGGGTGGCCGTGATTGGCAACGAAGCCGACTTCTCCGCTGACGAGTTGGTTGAGTGGGCTGACCAGGCGCTTTACGCGGCCAAGCAGTCGGGCCGAAACCGGGTGGAGGTCTATGGCCATTCTGCTCTTGACTGAGATGGGTCTTTAGGAATCGGCGTGAATAGCAGGCCGGAGTCCCGAACTTGTTCGGGCTTGTCGTACTACCGCCCCAACTCGTTGGGGACTCCAATGCTTCGACCCCGCGAAATCCCAAAGAACCACCACTTCATTCCGACACGATCTCCACCTGGACGTTCATCCCCGGCCGAAGGTTGAGATCGGTGGACTCCAGCTCGATTCGATCATCAAAGTATAGTGGGAAAGCCATACCAGGCTCTGTACGAAGGCCGTGAGGCAATTGGCAACTGGAGGATAGTGCGGTGAAGTCTCTCAAGTTTGTGTTCAAATATACTCCCAGGTACTTTGGGCCGTTAGCGTTGACGGTAGTGAGCATGCTCTTGCTCGTGGGCGTGCAATTGCTGACCCCGTGGATTATCAAGACTATGGTGGCAACTGTGACCGATCCGACGGCGGGGCCAGAGGCAGTTGGCTCCATCGCTCGGTTGGCATTGCTGGCGCTGGCTGCCTACGTAGCGCGCGCCGGCTTGCGATTTCTCAGAAGCTACATGGCACACGTGGCGGGCTGGAACGTTGTGGCAGACGTTCGGTCGGATGTCTATGACCATCTGCAGCGTTTGTCGCTTGGTTTCTACGAGGACAAGCAAACGGGCCAGTTGATGTCGCGCACGGTCAACGATTCGAACTTGATCGAGCACTTGATCGCCCATGCCATACCGGACGTGATAGTGAATGTGCTCATGCTGATCGGCGTTACCGCCGTGCTGATCAACATGAATCTGCAGCTTACGCTATTCAGCATGATCCCGATCCCTTTGATCGTGTTGGCCATGCGAGGCTTTGCCAAGTACGTGCGGCCGGCGTTTCGCCAGCGTCAGGCCGAGTTAGGTGATCTCAACGCAGCCCTTAGCGACAATCTCCTGGGGATCCGTGAGATCAAAGCCTTCACCAGGGAGCAAATCGAAGCCGCCCGCATCGGCGACCATATCGGCAGGTATCGCGATTCGATGCTCCGCGCGCTGCGTCTGATGGCGACGTTCCGACCGTTTATAGAGTTCTCCTCATCTCTGGGCACCATCGTGATCATCTACTTTGGTGGACGGCTCATGTTAAACCAGGCCATGCCCATTGAGGACCTGGTGGCTTTTTTCCTTTACCTTGAGATGCTCTACCAACCCGTACGCGCTCTGAGCGGGGTGTGGGAAAGCGTTCAACAGGCCCTGGCAGGTGCGGAGCGCGTGAAAGAGCTTTTGGACGAACAGCCCGACGTGGTCGAGCGCGCTGATGCCATCGAGTTGATTGAAAGAGCCCAGGGCGCGATTGCCTTACGCGATGTGAGCTTTCGCTATGCTATGGGGGACACGGTGCTGGAGCACGTTGATCTCGATATCGCACCGGGCACCGTCGTCGCACTGGTGGGGCCGACGGGTGTGGGCAAGACGACGTTGGCCAGCCTCATCCCACGGTTTTACGACGTGTGCGAGGGCTCGATCACGCTGGACGGACACGACATCCGCGACCTGGCGCTCAAGAGCCTGCGCCAGCAAATAGGCATCGTGCTACAGGACGTGTTCCTCTTTCACGGAACGGCGCGCGAAAACATCCTGTTTGGCCGGCCAGGGGCCACTGAAGAGGAAATGATCGCAGCGGCGAAAATCGCCAACGCTCACGAGTTCATCACTCAGTTGCCCGATGGCTACGACACGATGATCGGCGAGCGCGGCGTCAAGCTGTCTGGCGGGCAGAGGCAGCGACTAGCCATCGCCCGTGCGGTGCTCAAGGATGCGCCCATCCTGATCCTGGACGAGGCGACCTCCTCGGTGGATACCGAGACGGAATTGCTGATCCAACAAGCGCTGGAACGGCTGATGGTAGGCAGGACAGCCATCATCATCGCGCACCGCTTGTCCACCATCCGCGGTGCAGATGTCATCGTCGTTCTGGAAGGCAGCCAGATCGTCGAGATGGGGACGCACGAGGAATTGATGGCCCGCGATGGGCTCTACAGACGCTTGAGTGAGGTGCAGATCGAGGACGAGCCTCGGTGGAGGGCAATCCGGGAACAGCGGCAGCGTGTGTGAGATACATTGCAATAATATGCTATTTGTGGTATTGTACCCGAATGAGGAAAGCTATCAGGAGGCTTGCACACCATTGATCTGGGTGGTAGAGGCAACTCGATGCAGCCGACCGTGCTAGACCGGAGGAAATTGGTGTTCATCACAAAGGGTAAGATTGGGACTATCGTGTTCTTTCTGGGGTTGACTTTGATGTCCTGTGCCCCTCAGCCAACATCAAGCATTACGCCATCGCCAGAATCAGCCTTGTTTGCCTCAACGCCAGAACCAACCATTGAAATCCCACCAACCCCATCTGTTACTTCAACCCCGACGCCATCGCCAACGATGACACTGTCCCCAACACCAACACCAACGAGAACATCGCTCCCAACACCAACCATTACTCCCACCCCAACACCGACCCAAATTGCATTACAGGCAGGGAGCTATGATGATGGGCTATTGTCTATAGCTGTAAACGATGACGTGGTAACGGGTTTCTATGAGAATTATACGGGTTGGGATGAGAAACTGCAGGCCCCGCGCTTTAGTTGCCTGTTTTTCTTTGTTGGTCGGATAGAAAGCTCTGAAATAGAAATTGCGAGTTCACATACCAAGGGGACAATCGAAGTGTTAGAAGAAGGTAAAATAAAGATCAATCTAGAAGAAGAGCCGGGGGGGTGTTGGAACGTCGAACCTGGCTTTGATGAAGAAGGGGTCGCCTTTGAACTCACAGAAAGAGAGGAATGGAAATTCATAAGGATGGTGTCAAGCAAGAGGGCTTACTTCTACTTGCATTCCGCACTTTGTTGAAAGGGTTATCAGGGCGAGGCCAATGTGGCATTCATAAACCCTGCTGCTGACGTCGCCCCGTCGATGTGGTGGAGCC
>SDBU01003385.1_pt1 | contig 20328 bp, 22 predicted proteins | sample 2277071 | NCBI WGS metagenome assembly SDBU01 (sample SAMN10397929, study PRJNA504765) | marine sediment metagenome | isolation source: marine sediment core GS08_GC12, 126 cmbsf | place: Arctic Ocean: Gakkel Ridge, Loki's castle | collected 2008
CGTCCCTATCCCCAATCTTTTATTTGTATCGTCCCAGAATAAATTAGAATTATCTTGTGAGATTACAGCACTCGAACTGCATATTACTTTTGACCAATCTGTTTCTGCTGCTCCATCCGGCCATTTTTTAGTCCAGTTATCTCCATAATCAGAAGATATATATATCCCATCTTCCGCAGCAGCCACCATAGAGACCCCCACCGGGTCTATATCAATACTTCGTACATTTGCAGGTGGCCCACCCGTAGTGAAACTCCAAGTCGAAGAAGATGTTTTGGTATAACCACCCTGCCCGTCGGTAATGACAAGAATATCAATTCTCCATGTATGGGTAGAATAATAATCAAGTCCCCCCAAAGATGCGGCCTGAGCTCCACTTTTCCAACCATACGAAGAACCGTGATATGCACCATCCAGATAAGATTCCCACCCAGAACAGTCCCCTATTCCCCAAGGTTCACTTGATTCTCCTATGGTAAATTGACCTGTAACCCAAGCCTTTCCGGTAGCTATAGTCCCAACACCAGTTTCACCGTCTGTCGGAGATGTTAAAGTTACTGTTGCCATATCATTAAGGATCTTCCGCCCCTACTGTCTTTTCAGTCCAATTTGCCCCATAGTCATCTGTGTACCAGAAATTTCCATCTTCCCTTCCGGAGTCTCCAAGAACAAGGGCTCTCCCCCCCGATGCAGCACAACTTGCCTGAATATAATCGTCCGAACCGGGGGTATATGTAGTCCACGAATCTCCATCATTTACGGAAACATATATCCCCGCATCTGCGACTATGATAAAAAAAGAACCATCTGTATTTATATCTGAATCATTCCATGAATTTATAGCAACTATATCTGTTATTGTCCATACAAAATTATAAAAAGCGGTATACACACTGGTATAAGTTAATTTATTTGCCGCCGTGCCAAGTTGATTTAGCTGGTCGATATTATGAGGGAGTGCCGCCACATAATCAGAATTCTGAGGCAGATTCAAACCCAAAATAGTAATTATTCCAGGTAGTCCTTGTGGCCCTTGTAGCCCCTGAATTCCTCGTGGCCCCTCAAGACCATAAGAGACTTCGCCACCCCCCGCAGGGATGAGACTACTTGCTAAATCTTGGAGTTGGGTACTCTGTCTGGAAATCTCGGTGGAGATACCATAGTCCCCATATCTTCTGGTAGTGCTTCCTCCCCCCCAAGGAGTCACTATCCCAAATCCATCTACAGCAAGGGGATTATCTATCCCGGGAACGAATAATCCTCGGAGTATCGGGGCTGGCCCGGCAGTGATGTCACTGCTTTCTCCGGAGATGTTAAAGGCTTCCGACACAACTAACCCCTCCTATAACGTCTGTTGTTAGGAGAATCTGACCTGTCAATAGGTGCATCCGGCATATAGCTGTAATAGGCTGTTAATCGGACATTTCGTATTTCGTTGCGGTAAGCCTTGAGAATACCCGAGGCTCTCTTGGTATTGCCCTCGGTTGCAACAATTCGCCAAGCTGCATATAAGGCAACAACAGTATCCATTCCCTTGCTAATTGCAGGAGCAATTTCATAGTAGATATTTCCAGATGGAATCGGAGACAACGGAGCATCCAAAGTGGCTTCCCGAGAAGTTTCGTCGTAGGCAGTCATTATCCGTTCCTGCAAATAATTTCCTGCCCCATCCGACCCAAGACTTCGGAAAATGCTTCCGGTATAGGCTTCGTGATGAGTATCAAGAGTCCCCGCATTCGGAGTGGCCCCAAAGGTAACGACATCTCCATCAGTATTTACAGTATAAGTTCCATTATGAAGCCTTGCAATTCCCGATGGAATATACTCTATTGTTAGCTCCGTCCCGGCACTGTATAAATCGGTAGATTGGATACGGAGAGTTTGATTCTCAATCCATATACCTCTTCCAAACGAATTAAATTTACTCCGAGAATCAAAAAAGACTTTCCCTCCAGTGTCACCTAATTTATAGATTCCGTGAACAGACCCGACAGTATGTGGCAAGGGATAAGCCGTAGTCCCGGAAACTATTGTTATATTAATTTTAGCGACAGCCGGAGTTCGGGAATTTCGGTTTACCTCGCTAAGAACAAGGATGTAGGCTTTTTCAAGAAGGTTTATAATTCTTGAATCCGAATACTTAGCTGCAATGATAGGCTCATCTGTGCACTCTCGTGCATCCACTATTGCTCTTGTTAAAAAGCTCTCGGCATAGTCGGAACTCGAACCAGCACTTACAACCGTCCTGACCTGAATATTATCAGTTGAACTTGCCGGGGCAAGAAGAAGTAAATCCCCATTACTTTCGGCTTGGGTTATATCAAAAACATAATAACCGCTCCCCGATTCAGTTGGATTCGTATCCCTTAACGCAGTAGCCGTCGCTCCATCTATTCGTAAAGTGGCAGTTATATTCTCGGCATCTCCTGTTTTCGCTATACCACTCACGGTGTTCCATGCGTACACCATCCATGTTTGACCTGCGATGTTTTTCTGCATCAAATTATCCTCATTTAGCTAACAAGGCAATAACCAATCCAACCACTGCCATCACTAACGGAATCGTCAACATCCAATGATGTTTGATATGATTACCAAAATGTTTAGTGAGACTACATACTCGTTCATCTATCCGCAGCAACAAATCGTGATCGTTCATTTGTGTACTCCTTTTATCGTCCCAGCTTTTTGGCTGGCATAAAAGACACTTTTACCTTTCTTCTTGCTCTTATAAGTCTTAATCATCTTGGCAAGGATTTCAGTCCCCTTTGAGGTCAGCGGCATTCTTTTGCCCTTTCATATGCCACTAAAATACTTTTAGCACTCTCACATAGAGTAATACTACCACTACGATTAGGACAGGGATTAGCAACAATAATACCAATGATTTGACCCACTGAGTTGTATAAAGGCCCACCACTGCTACCGGGGCCACTTGCAATATCAGCTTGGAGTAAATCTTTCCAATCCCACTTATCTCTATCAAGATGGGATAGTATACCCCTGCTAAGAGTAAACTTAAAATCAAGATAATTAGGAGTCCCCACACTATATACAACATCGCCAATATTATTGAAGGACATAGATATATTAGCTATACTAAGTTCATTAGCATCTACGAATATAAAGCCGACATCTTCTTCATCATCAATATAAAAATCATCAGCTTCTAATATGGTTCCGTCGATAAGTTCTACCTCAAGTCCCGGATGTTCCAAAACGTGAGCGGCGGTAACAATGACATTATCATCAATGAACACACCAGAACCCCAACCAGAACCGTCGCTTATTAACACAGAAGCATTAACCATATTCGTATATAACCGGGCGTTCTGGTTTGAGCAACCCACGACTGCAAACAACAATAATATAGTTACTACAAATGCTATTAATATTTCAAATCTTGAACGCATTTTATTCTCCTATTGCGACTCGCTCAACCCGCTCTGTTTCTTCCGAATCCTCATCCTGTAGCTTGTGGTAGAAATCACTGTCGGCTCCTATGATTGCCTTACTTGTGTCCTCCGCAGTGACCGGGTTGAATAATCTCCGGCGTAGTTCACAAGCCTGTTTCTGGTCAAAATTCCCCAAGGTTTTACCGAGATTCAGAACATCCACGAAAGTATCGTGACCGCCCCCGACCCATTCACAGATACAAAAGACCCCGAGTTTGTTGTAGTGGAGAAGGAAAAGACAACCCTCCCGTCGAGGGTCGCCTTTCACAAGTCGGTCTAACCACTCGGAAATACCACCACGAACAATTTTATGTTCGTCGATGTTATAGACACTAACTAATCCGAGCATTGGTTACTCCTTTCCCTTTTCAGGTTTCTCGTTGGGTTTTTCGAAGGGGATAACATTAGTTTTCTTCTGAGATTCCTCCTCGGCTTTCTGGTTGGCAACGAGAGCGTTGGCTTTATCCAACTGCGTTGCCTTGCCAAAAAGCATTTGTTCCCCCCGAACTATCGCTCCTAATTCATTTCCGGTCAGGGACATTCCGTTAATTAATATCCGACCGTTAAGTAAGACATTTTGCAGGTCTCGGTGTGCCACGTCTGTTGGATTTTGCTGTACTTGTACTGGATTCATCTTGTTCCTTTCAAAAAAAGTTATTGTTTAGGGGCCAACATAGTGTTTAGCCCCAATCATTTTTTTAATATCAGCCTCTCCCACTTTTTTCTTGCGGAGTTGCGTTTCAATAGAATCTCCCCGTCTATAATAAACAGGCCTTGTTCTCTTTTTCTCTTTCGCAAGATATTTCTTACCTGCAGGGCTGTGTTTCATTCTCAACAATGCACGAATTATTCGTCCTTTAGCCATTCTCTTACTCCTTGTAGGAAGTTCTTCTCTTACGAGATTATTTAAGGCTTCTACTGCTTGTGCCATTATTCGTACAAGAGACAATAATCCACATATATAGTGGTACTACTTTTATTACTACTAAGAAGCAGGAATTTGTCAAATCCCAAAGTCCTAACATAGTAATGAGCTATCATATCTTCAAGGTCAGATTCTTGGCCTTCAAACAAAGCATCCTCATTGTCAGGAGAAATAAGGTCACAAAAATGAATAGTGTCCTCATCTGTATCTTGCTCCCCTCTTCTTACTGTTAATTTTGCGATACGATGATAATGATCATCACCTCTGGCTGTATATAATTGAAGAGTATCAACTGCTTCAGCATTGCCATCAGTCCTAAACCTAAGCAAAAGAGCATAAGCACTCGGATGCTTATTGTTAATTTTAATAGTATGTGCTGTGGCAATAGCATCCACAGTTGCAGTTTTTCGTGCATCTGGAGTCAAAGCACCCCGTTGTGCTGTAATACTACCAGCCACTCTCCAAGGGCTGTCCTCACTTACCTTTCCAGTTCCAATCATTTTAATATCCTTTAAGAAAAAGCCGAGTGGAAGCATATCCTCGCCTCCACTCGCAATTCAAACTTCAAGTTTAGGTTATTGCCGCACCATCTTCTATCGAAGCAGTACCATTCTCGTTGATATAGTTTCTGATACAAGCCCACTGGTGGTAATTTGTTCCACCAGTATAAGTAAAGAGGATTGCATCGACAGCCTCTATATTATTGTCAATAATCGCAAATCCAGAATGACCATCCGTCTTGAGTTCTTTAATGCCCGTTGTCATTTGCTCATCCGAATTCGGGTCTTGCCTACCAATATAGTTGCCTTTAATCAGATTCTGATAACAAGATGCTAATGTTGCAGCAAGCTCTATTCCAGTGGTAGTGGCTCCAATTACATTGTTAAGAATCCGCCATCCAATATTTGAAGTAGAACTAAACTTGATGGCAATAGGAAGTTGCGGGTTGCCACCGAAATAACAATCCTCAATCACTCCATCAAAGCCATTCTGAATTTCTAATCCGATTGTAGTATTGGCACTATTGTTCTTGAACCTACAACTATGAAATTCGTTCCCATGACAATCACCTTGGAGAGTCATAATAGGAGCCGAAGTTACACCAGACCGGAATTCAAAATTGTGCCAATGGCAATTCCAAGCACTGTCGGTGTGGTTTCCGGCAATCCGACATTTTGAACCTACACCAATTACATCACAGTTTACGGGCAGAGTCGTTAAATCTTCGGTATAAGTGTTAGCATTGACATAGATAGCATTCTGAAGATAATCTCCAACAGTGATATTACTTGCTGTGATAGCAGCCCCTATCGTCAAGAAGGCATTTGCTGGGGAAAGTCCATCATCACTATCACTGCCTGTTGCTTTATCAACAAAATATACCGTACCGAAGGAATGATTAACACGACTAAAAGGGCTATGTTGTCCTACAGCAGACCCCATAACTTTATCAAGAGCAGTATGGGCTAAATCCAAGGATGCCTTAACATTATCGTTTTGTTCTGTTCCATCATATCCACCAGTGAAATCGCCGAGGAGGTCTATCAAAGACATATTAGTAGGAAGTGATTGCCCCAAAGCTGTTCCACCACCGGCAATGAAACGTGCCAGCGAATCGGCAGTAGGATTCTCTGGTAACGCACCGCCGGAAATCGTGATAGTATCTGCCAAAATCAAATCTGTATCGTCGCCGATAGCCTCCAGTGAGTGCTTTGTATTATCATAGGTGGCTATTGTTGCGGGGTCGGGCGACCCCATTAATTTCGCCAGAATACTATCCTCAACAACACTGTCCGGTCGAACAGTTGCACCATCGGCTAAAGTCACCAGGTGGTCTAAGCCGTGTGCCACTAACTGGGCGTTTACTTCTCCACCACCAATTATCTCGGCAGCAGCACCATCTGCTAAGACACCAAGGTTGTTGAACCACGACATCGTATCGGCAACAATCAAACTATCAACTGCTGTACCTGTGGTATAGATACAAGCATTCCTGATGATACCGGTTGTTCCGGTGTACATCTTAATACCTGTTGACGAATCTGCCGTCTTGATAGTGACATCATCAATCAGAACATCGGTACTGAGATTCGTAATGCCGTTGATTGCAGCATTGCTGTAGTTACCAACGAGCCGACATTTTTCAATGATTACGTTGTCAGATGCGTCATTAAGTTGAATTCCATTCGTGCAACCCGCAGCCGCTACCTTGGTACGGAATAAACAGTTTGTAACTTTGGTATTGTTACAACCGGCTTTTATGTCAAGGCTGATAATGAACTCATCGGGGGCATTTTCACCTTCTGCGAAATCGCACTTTTCGATGATTGTACCGGTTTTACCCGTCTCAATATCAACACCAACAAGAACATCGGTAACAGCCGGTAAAAATCGAAGATTGATAAGGTGGACATTGTTAGCTCCAATAAGAACACTGGAATTGGCGTTGTCAAAATTAATCGTGGGTTTGTTGGTTCCTTCGCCGATACCGATAACTGTTATATCGGATACGTCGAAATCAATCTGCTCGTCCCCCAACGGGTCGTTGTGGCCCGGGGCTACGAGGATTACACTTCTTTCCCCCGCAGTACAAAGACCAATAGCATAATCTAATGTATCGAGGGGTTTTTCAAATGAATGCCCGTGCTCGGTATCATCGGCATCGAGGGCATTCGTGTGACCTGAATCGACAAAAAGAACCTGAGCCTCCGCAAGATTCTCGATACCAAGTGCCGCAAGATAAATCATGGCCTGCCAGCCGTATTTTGCTACCAGGTCTGATACACGAAATGGATTTGTTGCAGCCATTTTACATAATCTCCTAATACTGAACTAAAACTACAATTACATTAATGGTTCAAAAAAAGCAGAAGGGCCTGAAACACCGACAGAGAAAGGAAGAAAAATGACGACCCTTCTGCTCTATTCACTTTTTCAAAGAACTAATTAACTGACCTCCGCAGACCTCGGAATAAATATCGGCCTGTGGGGATTCTACCTCAAACCTCGATGCGATTTTGAGAATGTGTGTTACAAATTCATCGTGGCTCAAGACTTTTTTCATTTTGTTACAACGTATGCAACAAGGAACGACATTATCTGGAGTGTAGCCTTTGGTGTTGTCCAAGCGGTCTATGCCTTGGTAAACGGAAATAGGCTTGCCGTGTTGAAGGAAACTATTTTTAGGTTCCCCACCACAGTAATAACAATCCGAGTCCATCAAATCTTTGAATTGTTCCTTAGTAAGAGCAAAAGAAAGACTTTTTTCTTTTGCCCGACTCTGATAATCCAAGAGGATTCTATTGACTCGTATTACTTCCGGGGAGTAACTAAAAAGTTCTCGGGTTCTATCTTTTTGATAGCATCCACAGCTTTTAGACCTACCGTGAATTAATTGTTCAGCGGTAACTTTTCGTCTTTTACCACAATCACATAAGCATTCCCAAATATGTTCCCCGTGAGGAACAAAACCAGCATCTTTTACAACTAACCAACGATTAAATCTATGGCTTAGCAAAACCATATCTTTAATTTTGTTTTCACTATATTGATTAGTCATTTCAATGTCACTCCAGTGTCACCACTGTTAAAGCATTGTGGCCTCAGTAAGTCCCGTAAGTTTTACTGCCCGCGGGTCCGTCGGAGCTATGAGGTTGTAATACCAGAACGGGCATTCAAGCAAATCCTGTGGCCGTCCAGATGCCCCAACCGTAGAAGTATCCGTACTACGAGAAATCATAAAGACACCGGAAAGGCCACCAAGAGGAGCCAAGAATTCAATCTCCGGACCCATAGCAGCATTCATTCCGCCAAGTCTCGGAGGGCCAAATCTCTGGATGTTGTCCCCACCGAACTTCATGGCATACAGTGTCTTGCTCAGGCACATCGGACTCATAATCCACTCATAGGTTCGTCCACCGAACTCATACGCAATAGACGACCAACCACCCTTGAAGCTCACGGCTTTGCCGGTACGCTCATAGTTCTGCCTGTTGTTATACAGACCCGGCTGTTGCAACCACTTCAACTGAACGCCCTGCGTGGTAATAACGGTATCCAGCGTCTCACCCGGATAAGCATCCAGATATCCGCCAATATAACCGTTAATCACGTCATCGGTAAGAGGCCCATTCACGGCTTTAACCTGAGACTTAAACTGCGGATACAAATCCAAGTCAAGAGCCACACCCTCAGCCGCTCCGCCCAGAATATAACCGGACGCTTTAATCCAGTCATTGATTCCCCAACTAAGTTGAGGCCGATTACTGATACGACTCGAATGAGCCGCCGTAATCCAATCATCCACTGCCGGTACAACCTTGAAGGCATCGCCAGAGGCAGCGGTCGTATCCTCAAAATGAGCCGCTACACCAGTCACCGAATTAACAGCCTTGACATTTATGGATTTACCAAGATAATCAACGCCGGTAACAAGGAGTATCACATAACTTGCGTTATCATAGTCGTAGTTACGCACATCCGATCCATCAGTGGAAATTCCAGAACAAATTGTTGCAGTACCAGTATTAGCAACTAAATCAATCCGCATACCCTGGCGGAAATTGGCGATACGACCATACTCTTCGTCAAGGACGATTTTGCCATACGGCTCGGTAACTGAACCAATCTGTGCTACGGTTTTAATTCTCCCAAGAACCTGATTTATTCCGGCTGTTGGAGAATTATTATTTACCGCACTATAGGAGAAGAAACTGGAAGCCTCATAAATAGCCTTCAGTTTTGCCACAGCCTTCATATCCCGTGCCACCTTCTTGATCTGGGCAGCATTCAACAGTTCAGCCTGTTTCCAAGCCGCAGGAATACTAAAATTCCCCACGACCTTATGCAGAGTAAGCTCCCGTTTCATATCACCCATGTGAGGTGATTCCGAAGCCTTTGGGAAAATCGTCAAACCCGAGGCCAGAGTCGCTACTGTATTGTCTAACCGCTGAATCATCCCCCCGTCAATATCCTCCATTGTCGGGCCGAGAGGATCAGCCGACTCAATCATTCCGGCCACTCCGGTTTCGTAAAGGTGGATTACTTTATAGCCACGACCGAGACCCGTCTGGCTCTTAACCCCCAACGCCGTCCGTTTAATCTTATCGAAAATGGGAGCTATCTGTGGTCCCGCCTCAGTAATCATCTGTGGCAGTTCTTCCCTGACAAGGTTGTCAAGGGCTCCGATTGCCTGTGTCATTTTAATACCCCTTAACTAAACATATTTACAATAATATGCAGTTAGTCGAGGGCTACAATCCATCGAATCCCTATCTTTTCATATCACGAGCAGTATGATACGCCTTTTGAAGATACCTTGTGATAAGGTTCTTCTCACCATCATCCTGGTCAGAAGGAATTCGCTTGATTGGCTCATCGGCTTGGATTACAGATGAAAGTCCTTCACTCGGTGTCAGGCCCAAAACAATGGGATGCTGATTGAGCTTTTTTGGGATACCCAGTTTAGTCAACTTCGACCGCACCATCTGTACTGTCGCTGCAACCAACTCGGCCCCAAACGGTTTGCCATCTTGAATCTTCCTAAGAACATCCTCAGCTACCATATTTTTAACTTCGGTAAGAACTTCTTTACTGTCCTCACCTACTATCATTTTACCAATTATCTCATCTTTGTCAACCGCTTTGTCCGATATTTCTCGAATTTCTTTTCTGGCATCGTTGACGTGCCGTTGAGATGAGAAGTCCAAAATCGCCTTAACCTCCGCAGGGGAAGCTCCCATTACCTTCTGGAATTCAGCATTAAAGTCTGCGGGGGTGGTTTTTGTGGTTGTTTTTGGGTCGGGGTCGCCTTCCTTGAGGGATGCCATAAACTCAGCAGGTTCAATTTCCAGCAGACCGGCCAATTCCCTAATATCGGCCTCTGACGGAGTTCCTTCCCCGGAAATTGCCTTCACGAGAGTTTCTACCCGAGTTCCCCGCTCTGCGGCTTTTGTTGCTGTGGCAGCATCCTGAAAACGCTTATCTGCTCCAGATGCTTTAGAGGCGTGTTCTTTTAACTCTTCAAGAGTCATTTCAACATCCACGCCATCCACCTTAATGGTATGAGTTTCAACCTTCTTTTCCTCTTGTTTCTCCTCTTGCTTTTCTTCCGGCTTCTGTTCTTCTAACTTCTCTTCTGGTTTTTCTTCTTTAGCCATTTTTTTCCTTTCGATTATTGTTGAGGTAAACCTTCTTGCGGAGGTTCTAATTCTTGTTCGGCTGCATCTTCCATCGGAGGCATTCCCTCCGGTAGTATTCCAAGACCGACATTATGTTCCTCGTAATGGGCTACGAATTTTTCACGAACCTCTGGGGAGGCGGCATAGAATTCTGGGCGAGCCATAAAAGCATCAAGTACACTCTGATGAATCAGGTGCATATCTCTTTCGCTTACGATTACTTTGCCAGGTTTTTCCCCGTCACCAAATAAGGCGAGGTTCTCTAATTTAGCTCGGCGGTAGTTTTGGTATGCGACCTCGTTCCCGACGGGGATGTCCAGACCTTTTTCTCGAACCTGAAAACTAAATTCATCAAGAGTTAGTATTCCTTCTTTGAGAGATTCCTTTAACGCTAATTTTTGTTGCTCCTTGGATATAGGGACTTCGGAAGCGACGTTGATGTTGACCTCATCTGGGGCAGGTATGGCATTTTTGGAGAGGGTGATTTCTCCAGTTTCCATATCGAAAACAATACCGGCCAGAGAATCATCAAGGTTGCTAATACTCACAACTTTCTGCGGAGGCCAAAGGTCTCTACAAATTCCTAACATAGCCCGATACACCCCAGAAATTGCCTCAGCTACATTCTTAGCAGTTGGGGTCAGAGGAATACCACTGGTCTCGTATAGGAATCCTAAACCTGATGCAGAATCTACACGACCTGGAGCACCACCTTTCAACATCTCTGTTGGTTGATTTGCCAGTTTATCCATTAAACCCCCAGCGACCATAGCGGCCTCAATATTGGCTTTCCCCATTTTCACAGGCAATAGCGGGAAAGGTTTTAATTCTGGGGTCGTATAGTCAGGCTCAAACACTATTCTCTTGATTCCATCTTGTCCTCTGTGAGCATCCACAGGATCACCAAGAGATGCAGGCCACATCATTACTCCATATAAATCAAAGTCGGCTACGGACTGGAAGAGACTACTAAGACTATACTCTGCCTCGGTATTCAAGGGAATTAACTGGTCGATAAAGCTACGACCGTAGAAACCCCCCACTACTATATCTCGTGCAATCTTCACGGGCATATAGTATTTGCTCTGGGAATGGTCGTGGCGGTACAACTGAACTAACTTCTGGTAAGAACCGGCGAAAATAAGATACTCTGCCAGATACCCATCAGTTGTCTCCGTCCACACTTCTACCAATAGAGTGACATCAGTTTGGGTCTTATCTTTTTTAGTCCCCCGCCCTTTCCATTGGGTCTCGACTTGGCTCTGACCACTCCGGATATAAAAACCCCCGCCCGTTGACGTAAAAGAAGCTGTCCCCTGAAATCTTGTAGAGACATCTGCAGGCAGGTCGCCAAAAGGCACTTTCAAATCATCCATTCCCTTATAGGATTTTGAGCCTTTACCCGGAGTTATTGAGAGACCTTTTACATAATCAGAGGGTACATACCGTACCCGAATCAATCCTCGCACATCTGAGGGCGTTGATACATCTATCGGAATCGGTATTAATTCCCAAGGCGGGATAACTTCAATCCCCATACTATCTACATCTTCTACCCACAACCCTAATCCAACCGTACCGTAATGAAGAAGGGAGGGGAAAATATTAAGGGCCAACTTAGAGACCTTCTCCTGTGGGAAAGCGGAATCCAAAACCACCTGAGCCGTACTCGCCTTTCTCAAACCATCAAGACTTCTGCCCCGCCTCGATACAGCCGGAGCCAAATTTATCGCCAACAACCGCCCAAGTTGAGCTTGATATTTACTTACAATATCTTCATACCTAAATTTGAGTGTTCCCGACGCATCAAGATAGGAAGCATTCAGCGTCCCCGCCCCAAAATTTATGTTGGAAAAGTTCCGGAGACCTCTCATATAATAATGATTTATCCACCAGTTGATTGATACGGGATTCATTCTCGATTTCCCAGTGGATACTAAGTATTGGAAAATCTGCTCGACTTGATTTTTATTCCCCGGAGTATTTGGCGGAAGATTAAATTTATATGCCATTCTTAGTTTCCAAGTGCTACTACATAATCAGTATTTTCTGGTTTGTCATCCTTTTTCTTTTTCTCGGCGATTCCTTTGAGTTTCCCCTGCGGAGGTCTCGATGAAGCCGCCAATGCCCTCAAAGTCTCCGCTTTCCCGTTCTGACCAGCCACTACGATAAGAAGTTGCTTGTTGGTTTCAGTGAGCCGATTCACAATTTTAAGTTGCACTAAGAGCAATATAGCAATATAGAAAAGTATCCCAACCGAAATCAACCCCGCCAAAACAATCAATCCGAAACTCAAGTTAATCATTTAGACCTTCCTTTCATCATCTTTATTGTACCATAAACCTAATCTTTGTCAACCTTTTTGACGTAAAAATCAATCCCCCACTTAAATCCGGCCTCTACTAAATCATCCCGGAAACATAGCATATCTCCGACAGTGAATTTATGGCCACTCCGCATCAAAGCCCCAGCATAATCGTTATAAACCCGTTCTCCGTTGTCCGTATCTCCTTTTTTCTGAAAAGATTCAAAACAACGACCTGTTTTATCTACAAAAAGATAATATTGCTCATCTTCCATTCCAGTACTTTCTCCAACATTTCCTGATTACGGCAAGTATCCTACATAGGATACAGGTAATAATCAAGCAACATACTATACTTTTAATCGTCATCCGACAATGTTCCTGTGACCTCTAATGACTCGGCGGTCATTTTTGTTTATGGCACTTTTACGGGCATTGTGACTTAGGGCATCAAGCATCTCTCCCGTTATTTCTTTGGACGACACCCCTGAAAGCAGTGGCATTCCCTTGACCACTGGAAGATTTCGGCGTATGCGTTCTAAAAGGCTGGGTTCACCTTTTTCTTTAGTGAATTTCCCGCCTCGATTCTTGATGACGTATTGGCACATCGAAAGAGTGTCAATAGCATCATCGTGAGGCAGGAGGGCTAAGTCGGGGGTATAATCCTCTGTCTGTTGATATAACTGGTCAAATGGCCACTTGCTTGCGAGATGGGCTGGATATTTTATCCTCCCCGGTCGGAATCTCCACTCCATCCCCGAGATTCGATTAGACTTGGTTACACGAGCCGGATATGTAATCGGGAAAACTCTTGCTCTCCAGGGCTGACTGATCTTGCTTTCCATCTCCTCAATATATTCTTTGACCGCCTCCGCAAAACTCATCTGGATACTCACGGCCTCTATCCCGAGAACCCGGGGTCGCCAAGCCAGTCCATATTCATAGATTAGTCTCAATAAAGTCGCATCCTTGCCTCGGCCCAACCACATATCCAGAATCCACAGAGTATTTGAAGTGTCAAACCCAAGAATCAGAATGCACGAGTAATCGTTGTATTGGGACATTCCACTGCCGTAATCGAACAGTAGAATTCTATACATCGGCAACACGAGTTCTTTGTAGGGTTTTTCATAGTCTTTATAGACCCTGCGACCCGGCTCCATAAACCGTTCTGTCCATTTTATAATTCCGGTATGAGCCAATGGATTCTTCCAGTCAAATTCACCCTCTACGGAGTATTCATTCTTGCGAGGGTCTATCACTAAAATGCGGTCTTGGGGGGATACAGGCTCATTTAGATATTCCGCTGCAAAAGCTGAATCACCAATTTCTGCTTTACGAGCCTCCAAGATTTCTTGAGACCACTTCTCTGGCCACAGAACATAAACCTTTTTAGGATCATCTTTGTCGTATACTATAGCCCTTAGAGTTTTTCTATTCCAGAAATTAAATCGGGGGTCGTCTCCCGCTACGGCGTGGTAAAGAAAAGACCTTCGGTTAATCAACGTCCCCACCCAAAAAATAGACGAACCAGACTCAAGCATCGGAATAATCTGGCGAAACATAATCATCTCGAATTTTTCTACGAGAACTTGAGCGGCGGCTTGAGAATCACTGTCTGGATCATTTTCAGGATCATCGAGTATGAATAATCTCGGACGACCGCCTCGCTTTTTCCCCATTACACTAAGACCTTTTATAATTGCCCCATTCGTCAGAGATAGTTGATGATGGTTCCAAATCTTCCGACCCCTCGGAGGTTTCATTTCCCCAAAGTCCTGCAAAATTAATTCGTTCTCAACAAGTTGCTGAATTATTTTATCGAATCGTTCCTCAACTAATCGGTCTGTCGCCAATCCGAGAGTCATCTCATAATGAGGTCGAGTCAAGGCCAACAAGAGAGGGGCTTCTATCCCTATCACGGTACTCTTAGCACTTCCTCTGGGAGCCGCTTGTGCGTTTCGACCGTGTTCCCCCAAATCATAAACCATCTCATAATGAAAATCTGGAGACTCCTCGAAGCCATTCTTATAGAACAATTTCCCCACCCCCGCAAGATAGCATCTGCGGAAGAAATCCCAGGCCACCACCAAGTCAAAAGGAGTTGATTGATTATGCAACACGGCCAACCTCGCCTGTTTCTGAGCATCAAGCGACAGAGAATCATAATCTCTTGGCAAGGGCCACAGTGGATAAGGTCTATTTAACCACATTTTAACATTCTATAATGATAAACACGATGTATCCAAGTCAAAAAAACAGACTTAGGCATTGTAAACTTAGCTCTGTTACAAGTCCCACAACACGGAACTACATTTCCGGGGATGTAACCTTTAGCATTATCTAAGCGGTCAATTCCATTATAAAGATATTCCCCATTACATTTTCGTGTCTTAAGCTCTGCTATTTTTTGTTTTGGGGCTATACCGCAATAGTGACAAGGCTGAGAATTTAATTTTAGCACAAAATCCTTTGATAAAGACCATTCATGTCCCCGAGCTTTAGCGGAATACTTTATATTTCTTAGTAATGTATTAAAAGCTGCTTGTCCTTTTGGCAGTTTCCGCAAACAACCACAACTCTTTGCCCCACCATGCCGTAATCTACTCCCCGGGACTATAATTCTAACACCACAATCACAATGGCACATCCAAGATGCCCCATTGCTTTTAGAACCTTCCCGATACAAAACAGTTAGGAGACCGTATTTATTCCCTTCCTCATCTATAATTTTATTGGGATGTGTTTTCATTTTTGTTTGCCTAACTCGAAATATCGCCCGCAAATGCCACAATATAAATGCAGGTCAACTTCTCCTTTCCTCTGAAAAGTTTTCCACCGCCCACAATAAGGACACCTTACGAAAATAGCAAAAACATCTTTCCATTTATGGGTTTTTCTAATTTGCATTTTGTAATTCCTTTAGAGCCGGTAAGGTACGGATGACATCAAAGAAAGCTATCGTTGTGGCGATACCGGCACACCAAGCGGCGTTGCCTTTGTTGTCAGACATCACGATTGACAGGCTTGGCCAGATTCCCTCAAGATACCCCGGCTGATTCAGGAGAGCCAAAACCATATCAGGTATCATTGCTCTGTCCCGGAAATCCCACATCGTAGTCGAGGGAGTAGTCAGGGGTTCAGCACACAAAGATACTATGTGAAAAGCTACGGTGGCCAAAACGAAGCCATCCTCAAGAATATATTTTTTCAAGGCCGTGAGTTCAATATCCTCCGCAGGGATATTTATTGAACAACCCCGCACTGTAATTTCCTCTTTGAGTTCATATTTTTCTGCGTCCTGATATTCGTCTATTTCCTCAATGGCAATCCCGGAATTTACTTCCTGTAGGGTCTGCTCATTTGTCTTTTTTATATCCTTCGTAATCTCAAATGCCTTCCGACTTCTTACATCACTTTCAGTCTCCTGCGGAGGAGATTCCGGGGAAGAGGTCTTGGTCGCAGGTTGGGGGTCTGGTTTTGATACAGGGATTATCGGGACTTTCGGAACTATGTGAGTCACCATTGCCTGCCTCTCCGTCTGAGTTATCACTTGGTCTATTTTCTCCTCCTGGTACTGGTCTTGAAGTCTCTCCTCCGTCTGGCGATTCAGTTCCTCCAGAGTCAGCATCTCCGACGGGGAAGGCTCGTCCAGTGTCTCGGATAGAATCTGCTTTGCCACTTTCGCAGGTGTCTGGAGAATTTTCTCGGCGACCGTTGTCGGTTTTCTCTGATTCAGGATTCGTCGCTCCTCCCGGGTCAATTTCTCGTCCAGTATCTGGTCTTTCGCCCTCTCGCCTATCGCTTCCTCTATCGGGTTCGGTTCGGTTTTTTTCTTTGTCATTTTGAGGTTCCTTAATTTCGGTTGATTCTATTTTTTTAACGGGATTTAGTATCCCAGATATACGCTTCGCTGAGAATGTAGTCTGTCCTCCTTGTGCATTGGGAAATGTTTGTGTCACATTTGCAACAAGCCCAGATGTCTCGGCGGCTTCACGAAGTAACTCACGGAGATGTTTGATGGCTTTGAACTTGATAGAGAGATTCGCATTTTGTTTAGCCATAATAAGAGTCTCTCGAATCTCAAGACTATATGACCAGCCAAGTTCACGGAAGATATTCGTGATGATGGATGGGTCGTTAAAGCTCTGAATCGCCGCCAAGACATCATCAGGACTTGGCTGTTCGGATTTTTCAATTTCGTCGGACATCAATTATTTTTTTTCCAAAAAGAAGGATGGTATTTTCTCGGCGTTGTCTGGCCTTTACATACAACAGTTATAAACCAACCTCTATTACTCAGACAGATACCCCCCCTGTGTTGCGGGAATATGTTTTTGTTTATGGCTTTTTGAGTTGTTACAACCTTATCGCCCCATTTCAGATTTGATTTCATTTTTACCTCTCAATAATATATAATGAAGGTTGGTTTCTTGGCCCGCTTGGCTTTCTCGATGGTGTCGGCGGTTCCACGAGAAACACCGTCCCAGAAGGCCAATACCATATCACAGTTATTGACTATAGTTTGGTTGCGGAGAAATCCCGCCGATTTTCCGTATTTTTTCCATTCTGGGAGATATTCAATACACTCAAGTTCTTCCTCCTTGGCATATTTTTTACCTAAAGAATCCGCCCCTTTAGCTCCACCGGATACAATTATGTCTTTAGGAATATCATTACGTCTTACACGAAGCAAATCCCACAAAATACTTTCTAATAATCCGTAATTATCAAAATCTCGGCCACCAACGATTGCTAACCTCATTTTTTCTCCTTCTCTGCGGGGGGATGCGTGAGCAACTTCTTCACCATAGACGAGTCTCGTCCATTGGCAGCAAGCATCTCGGCGAGGACTTGAGGGGATTTCGCCGCCTCCAAGATTTCGTCCGTGACCATCACCAAGAAACCATCTTCCTTTAGTTTGCCATTAGCTTTCCCACTACTGCCGGGAAATAAAAAGCCGGGGCTGCCGGGACGGCTGAGGACAAACATTATACGATTAAAGGTAGAGAGACAGAAGAAAACATCGTTCTTGAAATAAAGAGGCTTGATTCGGAGAGCCTTGAGATACAACAAGGCAACTCTCTTGGAGATACCAAAGGTTGTTTCGAGGTGTTTGAGTTCAACTACCTCACCGAAACCAAAGTCAAATGTCTTGGGTAGATTCAGATTGACCATATCTTCTTCCTTTACTCTTTTATTATAGCAGATTTTTGACTTGTTTCCAAGAGGGTTTCTTCAACTCTGGGTCAATTCCAAAATTTACGAGTTGGTTATGCTTCCGTACCCGCCTGCGAAAATCCTTTATCTGCTCTGCCGTCCAGCCAATAGGCTCGATGTGTGGAGAGACCTGACCATCGAAATAGCAGTCAGCTACCTTTACTGACCAGATGGCACATAGATATAGTTTCTTGAGGCATTCCTCATAAGAGATTTGCCAGTTACAAATCATAAAGACAGTTAGATTTCTTGGCCTGTATCCGGTGGCCATTAGCATTTTCAGGGCTTTTCTGATCCTAAACTGGTCGAAGTACGCAAAGTCCCACGCCAATCGAATCTTCTGGAATCGGGATTTTTTCAGAGCCTCCGCAAGAGAGAAGGTTAGAAATCGGTGGTCGATGCCACAGACGAGTTCATAGTGTACGACTTTCTTATCGACCTTGATTCCCCCTAACTGTTCGATAATAAAGAAAGCATTTTTTTGAGCCAGCAAATTCATGTCCATTATCTTGACAAGGTTTCGCTCTATCCGAGGTGTCTGGAACAATCTCTGCTCAAAAGGTTCATAACAGAAATCGCAACGATTGGGACAGCCTTGAGAGATGCGAATCCATTGTTCGGTGTCGTTCATTTTGTTGTAGGGGCCAGTGGAGTATGACCGGATTATACCTCGTTTTTTCATTTTTGATTTCTCCTTAGTGCTGCGGAGGCTGCGTCAATTATTCTCTGCCTGCTTTCAGAGATGTGTGGCAGGTTCTCATTAGGGCGACGACTGCCACCTGCTGGGTCTTTTGTCGCCTGAACGTCCACGTTCTTACTAACAGGCAGAGGTTCTGTATGTAGAGTGATTTCTTGACCCTTGACTGCTGCGATGCGTTTTACCGCAATTTCACAATACTCAGGTTCCTTCTCGATTCCGATGAAGTTGATGCCAAGTTCCTTGCAGGCTATCCCTGTTGTGCCGGAGCCTAAGAAGGGGTCGAGGATAATCTGGTCTTGGCCGGGCATCTTGAGAAGGGTACAGAGATATTTCATCAGGGCAAGGGGCTTAACTGTCGGATGAGAATTTTTCTGTTCTTCCATCCCCATATTACGTTCTCGGCGAGAAGTCTTGGCACAGTAGAAAAACCGTTGCCAAGGTTCTCCAACACCCACTTCTTCGTCGAGGATTAAATTTGCAGGCCAGCGGCCTTGATGCTCTGTTGTGGAACTATCTTTAGGAGGTTGCCAATTATCATCTCGAAAGTTTGTTCCAAATCCTTTCCCACCAGCAATTCTTGTTGATATTTTTTCCGTGCCGATTCTGCCGCCGTCGATGTTGAGTCCGGCGACTCCGTGTTCCTCGGCGTTGTGTGCGAAAGTGCCATCAAGAGGCTTCATTGCCACGATGATTGGTTGATACTCAGGGGATAAATTGCCAATGTCTTTTGAAATGGTCTGAGATAGAAAGGACTTCAAGGTTCTCAATTCTGTTATCAGTTTTATTATTGTTCCGATGGTGAACTTGCTCATTCCGTTTAAGAGTTCGTCCGAGATGTTTTTCCATAATAAGGCGGTGTTCTCCTCGATATGTCCCATTATGACGGACATATATATAGCCTGTACTTTTGTCAAGATAGCGTCCACCTCGCCAACAGGGATTTCCTTCCCCAGCATAGTTATCCCGTTGCCATTTTCCTTTGCAGATTGAGGAGCAGAATTTACCTTCATTTCTTGTTGCTCTTTTAATTCTTGACCGCTGAATATAAAACTGCTTATCACATACCTGACATTTTCGGTATTCTCCCAGATGTTTATTCTGGCATTTTCGTGAACAGTATGTACCTGCTCCTTTTCTAACTTGGCTCGGATAGCGGAAAAAATCCTCTCCACATCGCTTACATACAAACCTTGGCATAGTAACGTCTCCTGTAAAGCATTTGTTATCTCATCTATTATTATACCAAAAATATGAGTTAGTGTCAAGGGCTTTTCACAGAGCAAAATTGGTTCGTATGCTGGTTTTAGGGCAGTTCCCATCCCCTTCCAAAGTTTAGCCAGTTCATTTTTCCCTTTTTTTTCCAAAGCCTTACTTATGTTATGGGACTTAGGAAATCCCGACCCGAAAAGCCAACATAGCGAGTCTCGGATTTCCCAACCAGCGTCCTCGATGGCACAGGCCAAGCGGTGGTAGGTACGGGTTCCGCCAAAGCAGAGCAGGAAGCCCCCCGGCTTCGTGATTCGGAGCATTGCCTTGGCCCAGAC
>SDBU01003386.1_pt1 | contig 20325 bp, 21 predicted proteins | sample 2277071 | NCBI WGS metagenome assembly SDBU01 (sample SAMN10397929, study PRJNA504765) | marine sediment metagenome | isolation source: marine sediment core GS08_GC12, 126 cmbsf | place: Arctic Ocean: Gakkel Ridge, Loki's castle | collected 2008
GAAATTAGAAGAGGGGTTAAAAAATCTGCTTGTGCCCGGCATGTTCTTTGAAGAGCTTGGATTTAGATATTTCGGCCCTATAGACGGCCATAATATTAATTTATTGCTCTCGACTTTTAGAAATGTATTACGGCTTAAAGAGTCAAGAATTGTCCATGTTATTACCAAGAAAGGCAAGGGCTATAGATTTGCGGAGGAAAATCCCAGTGATTTTCACGGCACATCTCCGTTTGATATAAAAACAGGAAAAGTACTAAAGCCAAAAACCCAAACCCGCTCTGCGGAAGCGTACTCAGAAGTTTTTGGAAGGAAAATAACGGAATTAGCCAGAGATAATGAGAAAATAGCCGCTATTACGGCAGCCATGCCCGATGGGACCGGCCTTAAAAGATTTTCCGAAGAATTTCCTGAGAGATTTTTCGACGTAGGCATAGCAGAACAGCACGCAGTTACGTTTAGTGCCGGTTTGGCGAAGGCGGGATTAAGGCCCGTCGTAGCTATTTATTCCACGTTTTTACAAAGGGGATATGATCAAATAATCCATGATATATGTTTACAGAACTTACCCGTGATTTTCTGCGTTGATAGAGCAGGCCTCGCAGGAGAAGATGGGCCGACTCACCATGGCGTATTTGATTTGGCGTATTTAAGGCACATACCGAACCTGACTTTAATGGCACCCCGGGACGGCATGGAATTAGAAAAAATGCTTGAATTTGCTTTGACTTTGAACAGTCCTGTTGCGATTAGATATCCAAAGGGTTCGGCATCCTCTCGCATACCGAGTTCAACTTTTCAACCTATAGAGCTGGGAAAGGCCGAGGTTTTGAGGGAAGGCAACGATATGGCGATTATCGCGCTCGGCAGCATGGTTTCTAACGCTGTAAAAATAGCGGATTTACTTTCCGAAAACAGAATAGAAGCGTATGTGATAAATGCGAGATTCGCAAAACCGCTTGACGGAAAGATGATAGAGGATATTGTATCTAAAGTAAAAAGAATAGTGATAATTGAGGAAGGTGTTTGTGACGGCGGGTTCGGAAGCAGTATTCTGGAATTTATCGAGAGAGAAAACATAAAGGGCATTAGAGTTAAAAGGATAGGCTTACCGAATGAGTTTATAGAACACGGCAAGCGCGAGGAATTGTTAAAAAAATATCATTTTACAGCAGATGAGGTTTGTGAAACCATAAAAGCAGAGTTATTTAATAAATGATTACACAGATTAAAAAAGATTACACAGATGAATAAGATATTAATTACAGGTAATGAGGCATGCGGGGAAGGCGCGATAAAGGCCGGTTGCCGGTTTTACGCGGGTTACCCGATCACGCCTCAAAACGAACTCACCGCATATATGTCAAAGAGAATGGATGAGGAAAGTGGTATTTTTATACAAGCAGAAAGCGAGCTCGCTGCTATAAATATGATATTTGGCGCTTCTTTGACAGGCCGGCGCGCTATGACAAGTTCATCCAGTCCAGGAATAAGTTTAAAACAGGAGGGAATATCTTATTTAGCAGGTTGCCAATTGCCGGTGGTAATAGTAAATATTATGCGGGGAGGCCCCGGCCTCGGTAACATATCACCGTCACAGGCAGACTATTTTCAAGCAACAAAAGGCGGAGGCCACGGCGATTATAATATGGCTGTACTTGCGCCTGCAAGCGTGCAGGAAATGTTCGATCTTACTTATGAAGCATTCGATATAGCTGATAGATACAGAAATCCGGCCATGATTTTAGGCGATGGTATGTTAGGGCAAATGATGGAACCAATAGAAATGGTCCATAGTCCACAGTCCATAGTCCATGGAAAGAAAGATTGGGTTTTGGATGGGTGTAAAGGAAGGAAGCCGCGGATTATAAGGAGTTTATTTTTAGGAGAAAGCGCCTTAGAGGATCGGAATAAAGCATTACAGAAGAAATACGATAAAATGAGAAGGAATGAAATCAGATTCGAGCGCTATAAGACAGATAATGCCAAACTTATATTGGTAGCGTATGGCACAAGCGCAAGAATCGCACGCGCTTCGGTCGATGAACTTAGAAAAAAGGGTAAGTTAGTGGGTCTGTTCAGGCCAATTTCTCTTTGGCCGTTTCCTTATAAGGAATTAAAGATTTTGGATAAAGGCAGGAGGAGGTTTTTAGTTGTTGAAATGAGCGCCGGCCAGATGATTGAAGATGTAAAACTAGCCATAGAAGATTCAAAAAGAATATATTTCCATGGAAGGATGGGTGGCGGCGTACCCGAACAACCAGACATAGTGAGATTGGCGAATAGGATTTTAAAATAGTATGAGCCCCGTTAGACCTTTTTTGAGGTCTTATGGGGCAACTGGAGGTCTAACGGGGTGAGCAAAGAAAAATCACTTATAGATAGGCCCATGCATTACTGTACCGGTTGCGGACATAGTGTGGTGCATAGGATAATTTGTGAAGTTATTGATGAACTCGGGATAAGGGAAAGGATCGTAGCCGTAGCCCCTGTAGGATGCGCTGTTATTGCATATGATTATTGGAATTTTGATGTTACAGAGGCCGCCCACGGCAGGTGTCCTGCGGTTGCTACAGGCATAAAGCGCGTTTTACCTCGAAATATAGTTTTTACTTATCAGGGAGACGGAGACCTTGCGGCCATAGGAACTTCTGAAATAATACATGCGGCAAACCGCGGCGAGAAAATTACGGTTATATTTGTAAATAACGGTGTTTATGGTATGACAGGCGGCCAGATGGCGCCTACCACGATGATAAATCAGAAGACGGCGACCTCGCTCCGCGGAAGGAGAATTGAACGAGACGGATTTCCTTTGAAAATATCAGAGATGCTTTCTATTTTGCCGGGCGTAAAATATATTGAAAGAACCTCGATTCACAATCGGGACAATATTAGAAAAACAAAAGAGGCAATTAAAAAGGCCTTTAATATTCAAATAGAGAGTAAGGGCTTTTCAATGGTAGAAGTAATTTCTGCCTGCCCTGTTTACGGTGCCAAATCTATAAAGGATGCTTACAGGAAAATAGAAGAAGAAATAATAAAGTTTTACCCCTTGGGTGTATTGAAAGAATAATATGAAAAGATTACACAGATTTTAAGAACGATTACACAGATAATTCATCTCTGTAATCTAATTTAATCTGTGTAATCATTATAAGAAATAAAAAAATGAAAGAAGAAATACTTTGCGCCGGTTATGGCGGACAGGGCATGATGCTGATGGGCAGGCTTTTTGCATATACAGGTATGAATTTGGGATATAAGGTTACGTGGATGCCCTCTTATGGCGCTGAGGTAAGAGGGGGGACCGCTCATTCAATGGTGCGCATTCAAAAAGGAGAAATCGCAAATCCCAGGATAACAAAACCGACAACTTGTATAGTTATGAATAAACCGTCATTATTAAAATTTTCAAAAAAAGTTAAGCCAAAAGGCCTTCTTTTGGTAGATAGTTCTCAAGTAGATGATATCCCGACGGTAAAGAATATAAATGTAAAAAAAGCGCCCTTTACCAAAATCGCTATAAGTTTGGGGGATAAGAAGGTAGCGAATATGGTGGCGGCCGGCGTCCTCAATAAAATAAAAGGATTATTTCCTATAGAAGAATTAATCAAATCGCTTTCTTTTGTTTTTCGGAATAAAGAGGATTTGATACCCTTAAATGAAAAAGCCCTGAGAGAAGGGTATAATATTAAAGTGGAATAGGGGTAGAAGAATGGCAGAGACAGTAAGGGTTAGATTTGCGCCAAGTCCGACAGGATATTTACACCTCGGCAGCGCGAGGACAGCGCTATTTAATTGGCTCTATGCGAGGCATACGGACGGCAAGTTCATATTGCGGATAGAAGATACGGATAGGGAACGTTCTAAGAAGGAATATTTGGATGAAATCCTGGAAGATTTAAAATGGATGGGAATTAATTGGGATGAAGGCCCGTTTTTTCAGTCGGAAAGGCTCCGGTTATACAGAAAAGCAGCGGAAGGAATTTTAAAAAAGAACCTCGCATATAAAGAAGGTAATGCGATTATATACAGGATAGAAAAAGGAAGGATTATAAAAATAAATGATTTGATTCACGGGGAGATAGAATTTAATACAGACGAAATCAAAGATCAGGTGCTTATAAAGAGTGACGGTTCCCCCGCATATAATTTTGCTTGCGTGGTAGATGATGATAATATGGGCATAACCCACATTATAAGGGGGGACGACCATATATCAAACACGCCAAAACAAATAATATTTTACGAAGCCCTATCAATAAAGTCGCCAAAATTTGCCCATATGCCTCTTATGATGGGCAAAGACGGCTCGAAACTTTCAAAAAGGCACGGCGGGGTATCTGTATTTGAATATAAAAATCAAGGATTTTTGCCGGAGGCGCTGTCGAATTATATGCTTCTTTTGGGCTGGTCTCCGGGAAACGACAGAGAAATAATTGCCATGAAAGAAGTAATAAAATTGTTTGATATTAAAGATATAAATACTGTTCAGGCAACATTCGATATAGACAAGTTAAGATGGATAAACGGCGAATATATCAGGGCAAAATCAGTCGGTGAATTGTTAGGGCCCTTACAGCTGAAATTAAATAGGCCCGATGTTGACAGAGAATATCTTTTGAAAATAATAGAGCTCTACAAGACGCGGTTTAAGACGTTTGATGAGTTTGTAAATCTTACAGAGTGTTTCTTTAAAGATGATTACAGGGTTGACGAGAAGGCCCGTAAAAAACATCTCGCGAAAAAAGAATCAAAGGAATTGGTTAAAAAATACAGCGAACGCTTAAAGAATCTTGAAACGTTTGACGTTAAAAATATAGAAGACCTTTGCCGCAAACTTGCCGACGAATCAAAAGTAAAAGCGTCTAAGATTATTCATCCTACAAGAGTCGCAATAAGCGGCCTTCCAGTAGGAGCCGGATTATTTGAGATGATGGAAGTGCTCGGCAAAGAAAAGGTTATCCGGCGTTTGGAGAAGATATAGCGATTGCCCGGTAGTGTAACGGTAACACCCGTGCCTCTGGAGCACGTTTTCCTGGTTCGAATCCAGGCTGGGCAACCATAAATGAGCACTGAAGTTACAAAAATTTAGAAAATTTTCGTAACTTCATCTTCTTAAGAAGTTCTTCTTTGAAGGTGCGAATTTACTCCGAGCAGCCACAGAACGAAGTGAAGCTGCGAGGAGTTTAAGAAATTCGTGCGCGGGTGGCGGAACTGGCATACGCGCTAGCTTGAGGAGCTAGTTCCGAAAGGATTGCGAGTTCGAATCTCGCCCCGCGCACCAAACTTTTGAAACAAAAATCCGGCCCCATCGTCTAGCCCGGTTTAGGATATCAGATTCTCATTCTGAGGACACGGGTTCAAATCCCGTTGGGGCTGCTCGCAACATAAGTAGGCGTAACTACTATAGATATATAGAGGTTACGCCTATTTTGTGTGCAGAGCAATCTTCTCAGCATTCCTTTCTTTTCCCCTATATTCCGCACATAGTAGGTAGCAATTTAGGTAGCAGTATTTTCTTCCGTCATTGCGAGCCCCGAAATTTCGGGGCGAAGCAATCTCTAATAAATTGTCATTCCCGCAACGCCTGTCATTCCCACGAAAGTGGGAATCCATAAAAAGAACATCATGAACTACCAATACCTTCATTATGACTTCTTCACAACCTGCCGCAAAAGAAAAATCAATAAAACCCCCATGTTGCTATTAATTTACCTATGCGGTCTTTATTCCCGATTCGGCAATATATTTACATGGAAGGACAAAGTCATTATGACCGACTTAGGCATTAACCGCAGAATGCTCCAAAGATCTCGGCTTATATTACAGGAAAAAGGTGTAATCGACTTTGTTCCCGGCATCGGCCAGGCCCCTACTGAATACCTTATATTAGATACTATTCTGGCCCCTGAGAGAGTGGACAAAAAGAGGCCGAGAGTGGACAAAATGCGCAGGGAGACTGGACATAATGTCCACTCTCTATATAAGAAGAGTTATGAATATAGTAAAGACAAGAAAATTGCCTTTAGTAATAACTCCGCTGCAATTTTCAGTGGTTGGAATTTCAAAAAAGAAATTCCATACCATAAAATACATTTCGGAAAATTTATAGGCATGTCAGTCAGAGACAGAATCATCCTAAAACAGAAAGGACTTTTATGATAATCCCTATTTGGAGAATGATAAGATCTATATATCGTGAGGAATCCTATATATGGATAGATGTTTTGCTTATCAAGGAGACCAAAAAGGCTATTTTAGTGATGTTTGACGGTCGAAAGACATGGATTCCTAAACCATGGATTATAGACATTCGGCACCGGTCATTGCGAGGGTGCAAAGCGCCCGAAGCAATCTCAATTAAGATATCTGAATACCATTGGGCGCATAAGTTTCAATGATGTGCTGAGTTGCGCCTTTTTCTTCATAACCCCTATAAAAATCAAGTAGTTATATCTAAAGTTATATACAGTTTGCTCAAGGTATGCCAATGCCTAAACTGAGTCATTTTCAGTAAAAAGTGTGCCAAAAGTGTGCCAGCCATAGGAATCCAATAGGTAAAAGAGGCATCGTCTGGACACTAGATATCGTACCTAAACTCTGTACGTTCTTATTTGGAGTTTACAGTGAGCTAATATAGCGCTATAATATATGTACATAAATAAGAAAAATCGAGGAGGTTAAGAATGAAAAAAATTCATTTGTTGATTTTTATTTTACCTGTTATAACTCTTTTTACGAGTTCCTTTATATGCGCTCAGTCTCTTCCTGAAAAACCTGCACAAATAGAAGTACTTTTCTCTCCAAAAGATAACTGTGCTCAAGAGATTGTTTCTGCAATTGATAATGCCAAAAGTTATGTTTATGTAGCAATGTATTATTTTACTTCAAGACCGCTCGCCCAAGCCGTTATAAGAGCAAAGGATAGGGATGTAGAAGTTAGAATTTGCTTAGCGGGAGGCAAAGATCCAGCATATGACAAATATTCAAAGAGTAGGTATCTAATTAAGAATGACGTGGATGTAAAAGTGATAGAAGATTCTGGCATTATGCATAATAAGTTTTGCATTATTGATGACTTCATTACTATAACTGGTTCATATAACTGGACTGTTAGTGCTGACTTAGAAAATGATGAAAATGTACTGATAATAAACTCTGAAAAAATAGCAAGAATATATAAAAAACAATTTGAAAAATTCTGGAATGGAACGTATATAAACAGCTGCAAATATAAGGATAAAGATAGGCTGGAAAAAGTACCAGTAGCAACCGGTGTTTCTTTACCCGTATCAGCTGATAAAGGTGTAAGTAAGGGCAAATATGTCGCAAGTAAAAACTCGAATAAATTCCATAAACCCAATTGTAAATGGGCTCAAAGAATAAAACCAGAGAATGAGGTCTGGTTCGATAGTCGTAAGGATGCAACAGATAAGGGTTATATTGCTTGTAAGGTATGCAGGCCATAACAATCAGAAGGTCTTAAGGGCAACACAAAGACATTCGAACAGCTTACAAAAAACAAAGGGTCAGCCCTCGAAATTAGAAATTAATTTAAAAAACTAGAATAGAAACGGGGTCAAGCACTGAAAGCTGAAAGCGCTCCGCATTTTTTATCAATATCTCGATAACGGTAATCTGGGAAAATAGACCTATTTCCTTAAATGGATATGAATCTTCAGGAACTGAAAATTAAGACAAAAGGACAAATAACGGATATAAACGGTAATTAAAAATAGGGACACATCCTATTTTTAAGAACAGGGCAGAATTAAAAGGATGAAAAATAGAACAGATCCAAAATAAAGGAGAGGTTTAAATAAGAGAGAAAAAAATGTCAAGTCAATCAAAAAGATATCAAACGCAGTGGGCTGCTCAGTTCTATGTGGCTGCAGAATTAACGCGAAGGGAATACTTAGTGTCTTTAACGTTAGGCAACGCTCCTGTGGCAGACTTACTCGTTGTGAGCCCGAATAAGGAACATTTCACAGTAGAAGTAAAGGGACAAGCCACAAGAAATTTCTGGCTAATTCAGAGAGGTAATCCTCAAGAGGCCTTATTTTTCGTATTAGTTTATCTCCCTAAAAATAATGAAAATCCTAAGTATTATATTATGAGTAGTTCCGAATTGATGGATGAACGCGAGAAATATAAAAACCATATTGAATCGAATGGTGGAAAATATAGAGACGATATGGGAGGAATTAATTGGTCAACAGCATTGAAGCATGAAAACAGATGGGATAAACTACCAAAATAAAGGAGATGTTTAGGTGAGTAAAAAACAACTAATAATTTTATGGGTTACGGTGCTTAATAAAAGGATAGGAGTAATGAATTAGAATGAAACATAAACCAAGAGGGATTTTTGGACATGGCGGTGGAGCAAGGGCTCCCAGACACTATTCAAAATTCATAGGCGATGCCGGAGTGAAACTTGGGTTGATTATTTTTTTCTGCCTTGCTGGTTTTCTGGCTCTTGTAGTTTTGCTGGCACTATTTTAGTAATTTTAAGGGAACTTACATGGCTATGGGTATGAATGACCGGGATATTGAAAAAATGCGGGACAATGTTAGTTAAGAAAGAAAGGGGTCAGCCCTCGAAATTAGAAATTAATAGTAATATGAGGGACGGAGGTAACTTATCAACTTAAGCAATAAGATAATCGGTATTAAGTTTACAAGTTACCTCCGTCCCCTAAGTTGCCCCAAAGGCTGATAAGCATATACGAATATTTGACTTCCGAAGATGGTAGACACGAATTATTAAAATGGATTTACAAGGATTTGATTTAGTAAATCCCTGTAAGAGAGAGCATATTTGAGATGATTAAGAAAAGAAGGGGAGGCTTGCATGAGAACTATCTGGCTTGGTGCAATATCTCTATCGGTATTCTTTATTTTCTTCTCTTTATTAATTTTGGTAGCAGAAACAAAAGAAATAAATCCTAATGATGTGGAAAAGATATTTTTTCATATAGGTGAGTCATTAGGAGTTGTTGACGGTTATATCATATTCTACGATAAAGATAACAATATGTGTGCAACTAACGGTCGTTTTTCTCTTTATAAAGAAATCACAACATATACTATAGAAAAGAGTTTCATACACCCGACCAAGAGAGTCGCCAAAACAAAGGAGCGATTTATAGAGGATGAAACCTTCAATGCAAAAGATTTCCAAACTATGGAATTAAGGAACCGTGATGTTATTTATGCATTGCCATTTTCTCTTAGTGGAAATAAGGCTGGTAAAGGAGATATTATTATATTGAAATGGTATAATTTTGAAATAAAGAAAAAAATATATTAGCAAAAAGATTTAATAAAAACCACCTGCCCCAAAGTAAAGGAGATATTTAAATGACCCTATCCAAAAAACAAAAAATAATATTATTAGCATTAACTATTTGTTTACTGTCGAGCATTGTTTACGCAGAAGATATTAAATATATTCAGCTTCCATCTCCGCAAACGGATGGTGGCAAGACGCTTATGCAGGCGTTGAGGGATAGAAAAAGTGTCCGTGAATTTAGCTCCAAAGAATTATCCTTGCAAGTAATTTCAGATATGCTTTGGGCTGCTAATGGGATAAATCGACCAGATTCAGGATATCGAACAGCTCCTTCAGCAATGAATATGCAAGAAATAGATATTTATGTAGCCAAAGCAGACGGTCTTTATCTATTCGAGCCTAAAAAAAATCTGCTCATACCGATTATAGCAGAGGATATAAGGGCGGTAACTGGTAAGCAATCATTTGTCAAAGATGCTCCTGTGAATTTAATCTATGTGGCAAACCTTTCAAAGATGAAGAACATGTCGACTTCTAATATGGATTTTTATGCTGCTACAGATACAGGATTTGTTAGTGAAAATGTTTATCTATTTTGTGCATCTCGTGGTTTAGCAACTGTTGTTCGTGGTCTGATTGATAAAGAAGCTTTGACTAAAGCGATGAAATTAAGGCCTGACCAAAAGATAATACTCGCACAGACTGTAGGATATCCAAAAGATTAGCTTTTAATCGCCTTTGCTTTACTTATGACGGTGAGGGAGAAATAGGGGGAATTATGAAGAAAACACTATCGTTAATATTGCTATTTCTATTTATGGCTACAATGGTCTTTGCACAGTCAGAAAAAGCAATTAATACTGTTGCAGGTAACCTGAAAGCTAATAAACTCAAAATAGAAGTAAAGGACTTACGCAGCAAGGATAATCCAAAAGGCGAAGGTGTTTTTGTGTATGTTCCCCAAACTAGGTTTTACGGAGTAAAGCGCAATATTATATGGCTTGTTATTGAAGGACAAGCTTATCCGCTCAATGGTCCGACAAAAACACTTATTTCTTCATTGGCTTGGCCACGTGAAGCGCCCGAAGAGGTGTGGGATAAAACTGGTTTAAATCCTTATACTCCGACAGAAGCAATTGAAATTGTATTTGGAAAAGATAAATAAAACCATCAAAAAAATCATAATAGAAATAACCCGCCCCAAAGTAAAGGAGATGGTTAGGTAAATATGGCAACGCAAAGTTTTTTTGGAAGAGCAGTTGGTATGGCTGTTATAACTACAATTGTTTTTATAATAGCAGGAATTATTTATCTCATAAGGTATCTCATAAGCTACCCTTCTATAAAAAGAGAAAGAGAGAAAATGGAAAAGCAGACAGAAGAAGAGAAACAAGTTTCCCCTGATGGCAAACGCAAATGTATTCATTGTGGGAAGTTTACCGATGATGAAAAAAATAAAGATGGTATATTTTGCATTGAATGTGGTTGGCGGAGAGATATTAGCAAGTAATTTCTCGGCTTCACTTTATTTATGACGGTTAGGGAGAGATGAAAAACTACTGGATTTTCACACATATACATCAGGACGCAGAAAAGAACTTTAAGAAGCTCATCGAGCACAGAAGTTGGCAATTCAGCAGAAAGGCTCACATTTACCAAGTCAGGAAGGGTGATATAGTTTTATTCTATGTGAGCGATAGAGGTAAGAATGTTAGATATTTTGCGGGAAAGGCGACTATAAGTGGCGCAATTCATTCCCCAACCAGACCTCCCGTTGGTGATGGAAAGCGAGCAGGTTATGAGGTAAGTTTTAATAATGTGGCGGTGTGGAAATACGGCAAACATCTTACGAATACTCTTAAACAACGGTTGTATTTTATAAAGAAAGCCCCCAATGTGGGTCTTGCATTTAAGGATAAGCCGATGATTCCCATAAATGAGCATGATTATAATCTAATAAGCGATGGAATGATTAAAGCCAAAGAAATTAAACTTCCTATAGAAATAAAGAGTAAACAGAAGAAGTCAAAAGAATATCCAAAATCCATAGGGCAACAAGTTGTATTGAAACCTATCACAATTCTGTTAACGTGTTTGATTTTGCTTGCCCTTATTATTTTACTTGTGTGCAACATAAAATTTATAAGTGATTTTGTAGGAGCTTTGTTTGCCTTTATCTTTATTATAATGCTTATCGCTGGCTTCTGTTACATTGTCTATCTATTGCTTTGTTTTCTTTCGAAGATTCTTAGTTAAAAGGAACTGATGAATGAACAAAACCATCAAAAAAATCATAACGAGAATGACCCACCCCAAAGTAAAGGAGATGTTTAGGTGAAACTGGTAAGTAATAAACTATGTAGAAAAAGATATAAGGTGCAAATAAAACTCCGCAAATGGGTAAATAGCGGAGGATGGGGCTGGGATGTAGGAAAAGCGAATCCAAAGAAAAAGAAGCCCCAAAGTAAAGGAGATGTTAGGTGAAGCTAGTTTTAGGTGCTTTAATTGGAGGAGCTATTGGTTTTGCCGTTGGCTACTTTGGTAAGTGTTATTCTGGAGTATGCCCTTTAACGAGTAATCCTATCATAAGCACAATAATCGGTGTAGTTTTAGGAATAATGATTGCTACTATAAGGAAGTAACCCCACCTTCCTATTGACAACTCCCACCCATAGTTCTACAGGATTAATTTTCTATGGAGATTATTTTAGCTTCTTTGTTAGATGTGTTTTTTATGGTATGCTTAAAAGACGAGTTAAAATAAGCAGAATTATCCTTGTCTAAGGCATACTCAACCCCTACCACAGTTAATGTAACACTTCCATCTATAACATAGATAAACTTCTCTGATTCTGTTTTAGACTTCTGTTCAGGAGTAGAGGATTTGGGTTTGATATTTATAAGAACAGGCCTCATCTTACCTTTAGATTTACTGGCAAGGCTTAATATAGAGTATTTAGCCGTGTTTATCGCCACCTCTGATTCCTTTACCTTAATCTCAGCAGTTTCAGCATCTAACCCTTTAAAGAACTCGGATAAGGTTATCCCTAATGCCTTGCAGATAGAAGAATGAGCTTCTAATGTGCCTTATTTTATCTAGCCATCCTTTCATATTAATCAAATCCTATTTTAAATTACCTAATTTGACTTTTTGCAATCCATCGTGTATACTTAATTTTACCCGAAAAATTTGAAAAGTTATAGAAAACATCCGAAAACAAGGAGTGATATGACTAACGATACACAACTATATACAATTGATGAACTTAGTGCATACTTACGCATACCAAAAAGTACCTTATACAAATATTCTATGTCTAAGACAATACCATGTTTTAAGATAGGTAGACAGCTAAGGTTCAAAAAAGAAAGCATTAATAAATGGATTGAGAAACAGGAAAAAATGAAAAAGAAGTAGAGGAGGCTATGGACAAAAAAGGAATAATTCTTGTAGTCGATGATGAAAAAGAAGTAACAATGAGCCTTAAAGGCTTTTTTACCGCACTAGGGCATGATATGTTGACAGCCCTTAATGGGAAAGAGGCATTGCAAGTAATAGATACTATTGCATTAGATCTTATTCTTCTTGATGTTAGAATGCCCGGGGTAGATGGTATTCAAATCCTCAAGCATTTAAATACAAAGAAGCCTAAACCAAAGGTAATAATTATAACCGCTTATGATAAGGAAGTTAAAGAAGAAGTCGAAAAATTAGGCATAGATGGCTTTTTTGCAAAACCAATAGATTTATCAAAACTATTAGATAGAATTCGATATGTTATTGAAACCCGTAAAGGTACAAGAGTATTTCCCACAAAAGAAAAAGTCGAAGCGCCTCCTAAAGAGACCCCTAAAGCGAAACTTCTTTTTATAGAGCCAAATCCTATAGTTTATGGCTTTACTTGTGGTTATTTTACAAGTAAAGACTTCATTAAAGGAGAATATGAGACAAAAGTTATATACCCAACAGGCAAACTAACAAATAAAGAAGAATTGGGTTTAAATCCTATATATGAATATCAACCGGATATAGTAATTATGTACGATTCTTTATATAGTATGGGGGACACGAGAACCTTAGCTGAGCTTATGATGGGATCAAGCCATAAACCTAAAACAGTAATTCTACATGGTCTTTTCCCTAAAATGGAAACAGAGATAATGGAACTCGAAAAAATGGGCATTAAATTCTGTAATCAAAACTCTATGGATGATAAAGGACTCAGGATTTCAAATAAAAAACTCGCAGATTTTGTAGCAAAAGAATGTATAAAACATGGGTTGGTGAGGAAATAGGTGGCGGTAATGGTAGAAAAAGATCATAGGATATTGAGCGATTCAGATTATTCCTCTATAGAGAGACGCCATACCCCTAGAATAAATGCAGTTTTTGAAGTACATTTGCAAGGTAATAAACTAGGATATACTTTAAATATTAATGAAACAGGAACATGTTTAAAAACAACTAGACCATTAGATTTAAAAAAATCTTCTATAAAGATTGTTCTACCATCTCAACCTGTTACAGTAGAAATATCTCCTATATGGTCTAAAAAAGATAAAAAAACTGATGATTTTTTGCTCGGGGCAAAATTTGTTAATCCTACTGAAGAAATATTATCCTTAATTAGAAAAAGTTTGGTATATAGACAACTTAGATTTGTTATAAAGAATGTTAAAGACAGAGGTACAAAAGCTGAAATAGTGAAATTCGCAAAATCTTTTAAACAATATTTGTTTGATTTATTTGCGCTAACTTGTAAAATCGAAGAAAATATGATAACCAAAGAGAAAGCCATATTAGAATTAACTGCTTTAAATAATTCTATTATGAAAAAAGGTGATTTATTAGAGCAGAATATAAATAATAGAAGATTGATGAAAAAATTGAAACAAGATTTTAGAGCATTGGTAGGTTCATGGGCGTATAAAAGTTATATAGTAAAAAGATCTTTAGATAAACCCAGAGGTTATCCCGGCGATCATAAAATTTTAGAGACTATCTATAATAAGCAATTGCTTTCTAATGGTATCGGATGGTTTTTTGATCAATATTTTCAATATAATGAGTATGCAATTGCTGTAAGAAACAGAAAAGATAAGATGAAAGATATATTAGATAACTTCATCTCATCTGCAAAAAATGATGATATCACCATTATGAATATAGCATGTGGTTCAAATAGAGAGATACGAGAATTATTTACACCTGAAAAAGAACATTCTTTGGATAAGAAAATACAGTTTAATTTGATAGATCATGATACAGAAGCGTTAGAATATTCAAAAAAGACGCTTCCTCAAATACCAAATATTAAGTATAATTTTATGACCCTTGACGTTCTCAATATTATTAAAGAACCGAAATATTATAAAAAAGAGTTTGGTTTCCAAGACCTCATATATAGTATAGGACTCGCAGATTATCTGCCCGATAGAGTCCTAGGTAGGCTCTTAAATCTTTTATTTGATTTATTGAAGAAAAATGGCCAATTGATAATAGCACATAAAGACATTGCGAGATATAAGCCTCTACCGCCTAATTGGTTTTGTGATTGGAATTTTTATCCAAGAGATAAAACATTTCTTTTAGGCCTTATAAAAAAATATATTGATTTTCATAAGATTACTATTGATATTGCGTACGAGAAATCAGGACACATATTATTTATTACGTTAACTAAAGGGAATAAGGATACATGACCTTACTTGGGTTTTCAGGTTTAATAAATACGTTGACATGTATTATTTTGGGAATATTTGTGCTTCTAAAGAATATAAAAAATACCCAGAATATTTCTTATTTTGTTTTAAATTTTTGTGTAGCATTGTTTAGCTTTGGATACTTCTTTTGGCAACTATCTAATGATATAGTCACTGCATTAATTTGGTTTAAAATCTTAACTGTAGGGATAATCTTAATAAATAGTGCATATTTGTTTTTTGTGTTTGTTTTTGTTGATATATTGGATAAAAAGAAGCCCTTACTTATTACCTGCCTCGTTATCAATATTATCTTTATCATATTAAATTTTAATAATTTGTTATATACAACACTAACTCCAAAATATAATATGGGCTTTTGGCCTATTCCGACATTTTTATTCAGCATATATTTAGCTTTCTGGACATGGCAATGTTTATACGGATTTTATTGGTTAATTAAAGGACGCAATATTGCAGAAGGTAGGCGTAAAGAACAAATAAGATATTTTATAGTTGCTGCAATATTTGGATTTGTTGGAGGCGCAACAAACTGGCCCATGTGGTATGGAATTCATATTCCTCCATACCCTAATATATTAATCAGTGTGTATATAGGAATAGTAGCATATGCTATCGTTCGCCACCAATTGATGAATATCGAAGTCGTTATAAAGAAAACTCTTGTTTTCGCTTCCTTATTTACAGCTGCTTTTGGTATATTTGTAGGAATAACACTTTTAACGCAAGAATTAATAGCAGGCGGACGTCTTATTGGGTTAGCAATAAGTTCTATTGTTATAATTTTAGCTGTTCGTCCCCTTGAAGATTTTCTGACAAAAATAACCGATAAATTTCTTTTTCAGAAAAAATATGACTACAAAGAGTTACTTAAAATATTTACGGATGAAGTGTTAACGGTATTGGATAAAGACGTATTAGTTCATACCACGGTTGATAGATTATCAAATATTACAAAAATAGAAAGTTGCGGATTGTTATTGCATGATAAAGCGAAAAGGCGATATGATTTAGTCGCCTCAGTAGGCACAGATAAAAATTGGAGAAATATATCGTTGGATAGCGACCATCGTCTCATATCGTTTCTTGAGAAGACAAAAACATTTTTGTATACAAAGGCTCAAAATAACGCATCGTTATCAAAGCTGCATGCAGACGATAAGGCAAGTAGATTGAAGATAGAACTTGCTATACCCCTTATCATTCATGAAGATATGATAGGCGTGTTACTCATGGGCAAGAAAAAATCAGATGAAGATTACACTCAGGATGACATGGATATTTTAATACCTTTGTCAAAGACATTGGGGATTGCCATTAGTAACGCAATCGTACTTGAAGAATTAGGCAAGATGCAAGTTGAGGCAGCTCAGCGCGAAAAAATGGCGGTTATAGGTACCCTTGCAGCAGGTATAAATCATGAGATAGGGAATCCTCTGAATATAATAAATACCAAGATGCAGATATATCAGATGAGTCTTCAGCGAGGATTATATAAAAATAAAAAACCAGAAGATATAATAGAAGAATCCAACGAAATAATGTGTACGTGCTTAAAACAAACAGCAAGGATTTCTGATATAACAAAGAAGCTTTCAAGCTTTGCAAAGCCCAGTAAAGAATTCAAACCGGAACCCACAGACGTAGAAGAACAAGTAGATGAGATGTTGTCGATTATCGGCCATGAGTTAGAATTGGAAAGAATAGCAATAAAGAAAGATATCCAAAAGCCATTACCGAGGATATTAGCCGACAAAAGGCAAGTGCAACAAGTATTTTTTAATATTATAAGAAACGCTGCTCAAGCAATAAAAGAAAAGGGGACTATTATAATAAAAGCATATAGCGATTCCGAGAAAGCTGGTAAAATAGTGAAGATAAAGATATCCGACACGGGCCACGGGATCCCGGAAGATAAAATCGATAAGATATTTGACCCATTTTTTACAACAAAAGAACCGAACCAAGGAACCGGTCTTGGATTGGCTATTGTGCGCCAATTGATATGGCGCAATAAAGGAGATATTAAAGTCGCCAGTAAATCGGGCGCGGGAACTACATTTACAATTACATTTCCACAAGCAGGTGCAAAATGAAGAAAATAAAAGTTACTATTATAGATGATGAAATAGACTTTTTAAATGACTTTGCCAAGGGATTAGAGATTTTAGGATATGAAGTATCCAAAGCCGCAAGCGGGTCACATGCTATCGAGGTAATTAATCGAGAAAAGCCGGATGTTGCATTGTGTGATTACAAAATGGATGATATTGAGGGAACGCAAGTTATAAAGATGACAAAGCCCGATAATCCAGGGACAATATATATAATACTTACAGCTTATTATGACGAAAGCTTTGACAAAATTTTTAAAGACGCTGGGGCTACAGAAGTGATGTACAAACCGATTCAATTTAAAGACGTTGACGATATGATTAAAAGAGTGCTGAGCCAAAAAAAGATAAAATAAATTAACATATCTGGAACCACAAGAAAAGAAAGAAAGGGGTCAGCCCTCGAAATTAGAAATTAATAGTAATATGAGGGACGGAGGTAACTTATCAACTTAAGCAATAAGATGATCGGTATTAAGTTTACAAGTTACCCCCGTCCCCTAAGTTGTCTATGGTGCAGCTGGAGACCAAAATGTCAAATATGGAAGTAAAGAACTCCGATACTATAATGCTACAGGATAAAACTACTAGTATATTAGGTCAGGCAGGTATTATTGCCCAACACCTGCAGAGCTATGAATTTAGGCCTCAACAACTTCAAATGGCAAGAGACATTGCTAAAGCTATTGAAACTGACAGACATTTAATAGTAGAAGCAGGTACAGGAATAGGAAAAAGTTTAGCGTATTTGGTGCCTTTTATAGTTTATACAGCTGAGAATGATAAAAAGGTTGTAGTTTCAACTAATACAAAAACATTGCAAAACCAGCTTTATTTGAAAGATTTACCTTTCTTGAAAAAGTCTCTTGGGATAATGTTTAATTATGCGTTATGTTTAGGGTCGGAAAACTATATATGCCTTAGGCGATTCGGTGCCGAACGCACATATGAACTACTTGAAATTGACACTCAATTTAAGGAGTTGGAAAAAATACTCGAATGGTCATCTAAAACTGAATCAGGCCTCAAATCAGATTTAGGATTTATTCCTAAACATGATGTGTGGGACAGTATATGCAGAGACCCAGATCAATGCCTAGGTAAAAAATGTCTTTATAAAGAAGAGTGTTTCTATAGAAAGGCTAAAATGCGCGAGAGAAAAGCGCACATTCTAATTACCAACCACTCTCTTTTTTTTACAAATCTTGCTTCAGGTGGAAATGTTTTACCAGGCTTTCATGCTGTAGTATTTGATGAAGCACAGACGCTAGAGGATGTGGCTACAAGCTATCTCGGTTTTGACGTAAGTAATATAAAAATAAAGTATTTATTCGATTCGATATATAATCCAAAGACTCAAAAAGGCTTATTAGTTAAATTTAGGGGTTTAAGCAGACAAACCGCTAGAGATATTGAGAAGCGACTAGTAGAAGCAAGGCAAGCATCTGATCAGTTTTTTCAAGAAATCAATAGAATTTTTGGCTCAGAAAGTGATTCGAAAAGGATAAGAACAAAAAATATTGTTTTCAATTTTTTAGAAGAACCCTTGAAACATCTTTCTGGGTCTTTGTCAGAACTATTAGATCATATAAAAAGTGAAGAAGACGAAATTTTAGTAAAGTCGTATTTGAAAAAGATTAATAAGACAACATCGTCTTTATCGTTTATTTTGAATCATGACAGGGATGATTATGTCTACTGGATTGAAATATCTAAAAAGAGAAGAGGTATTAGATATTCACTATTCGCATCCCCCATAGAAATTGCCGAAGAATTAGATAAGCAAGTATTTAGTCAAATAAAACCAATTATACTTACGTCAGCTACATTAGCCACAAAAAATGATTTTAAGTTTATTAAAAAGCGTCTTGGATTAAAGGATTGCGATGAACAACTTTTAGATTCACCCTTCAACTATAGTCAGAATGTTTTGTTATATCTCGCAAAGAAAATAGAAGATCCTAATGATAAATTTGAAATATTTCAAACACAAGTTTTAGAACACATAAAGAAAATAATCGATATTATGAAAGGACGGATATTTATTCTATTCACTAGCTACAGAATGTTAAATACTATCTTTGATAAATTAATGTCAGATTATGCAGATATAAACCTACTTAAACAAGGAGACAAACCTCGATATGAGCTGTTAAAAAACTTTAAGCAAAATATGAATTCTGTTTTATTAGGAACATCTACTTTTTGGCAGGGAGTAGATATTCCCGGAAAATCATTGGAATGTGTGATAATTACAAAATTACCTTTTGCTGTACCCGACGATCCCATAACAGAAGCCAGATTGGAATTAATAGAATCTAGAGGAGGTAAACCATTTCCAGAATACCAAGTGCCACAAGCAATAATGATGTTCAAGCAAGGATTTGGCAGATTGATAAGAACTAAGCTGGACAGAGGCGTAGTAGCAGTTTTGGACCCACGCATTAATACTAAGGGATATGGAAAGTCATTTATAAGAGCATTACCAAAATGCCGGCATGTTTCCGACATTGATGAAATAAGCAACTTTTTCCATCTGGATAAAGAATTAGAGGGACGGAGGTAACTTATCAACTTAAGCAATAAGATAATCGGTATTAAGTTTACAAGTTACCTCCGTCCCCTAAGTTGCTTAAATGAAGCCCAGACACCCCCGTCGTTTTCGATTCCTATATCTCTATGGAGTCCCACTTCCCCGCCAATAGCAGATTTCCAAAACCCTTGCAAATTTCCGTAGATGAGGGTATATTTGAGGTAAACTAAGGAGGTAACCTATGGTAATATTCGTTAAACTTTTTGGTATAGTTATTGTGTTTGTAGGGCTTCTTTTTTTAATAAACCCAAAGGCTTTAAAACAATATTTTTCATTCTGGAAGCAAGAAAAAAGGCTTCGGATTGGCGGTGTTGGAGCTGCTCTATTTGGCATTATCTTTTTAATAGCCGCTTCACAGTGCAGGCTGGCATGGTTGATTACTGTATTAGGCATCTGGTCCGTTATAAAGGGGGTGCTTTTACTGGCACTCGCTCAAAAAAAGATAAATGCTTATCTTGATTGGTGGCTCAACAGACCTGTTTCAGTCACACGTTTCCTTGGTCTTATTGCCTTAGTTTTTGGTGTTCTGATTATTTATGCTGCATAGCGAATCTTAACCCCAAAGTAAAGGAGATGTTAGGTGAAGCTAGTTTTAG
>SDBU01003387.1_pt1 | contig 20321 bp, 18 predicted proteins | sample 2277071 | NCBI WGS metagenome assembly SDBU01 (sample SAMN10397929, study PRJNA504765) | marine sediment metagenome | isolation source: marine sediment core GS08_GC12, 126 cmbsf | place: Arctic Ocean: Gakkel Ridge, Loki's castle | collected 2008
AGAAGCATTATAAATTTTTCTGTAAATATATTGGCAGGATTAGTAGCTTATTCTCATCAAAATAAAAAACCATCCATAAAATTTGAAAATGAGTTAACTATTGCATGTTAAAAAACTAGCAACTCAGGTTAATAGTTAGTGCCTGGGAAAAAATCTTTGATTTTCACACTTTTTTATAAAACATGAAAATTATAAATCTTGTTAATTTTTAAAAATTTATCAAAAACAATCTCGAAACATCAAAAGTCGTACATGTTCACGGGGGTATGTTTATAAAAATCTTTTCAAATTATTTTTTGTCGAGTACGAAGTAAACTTTCTTTTATTTTCTCTAATGTGAAATTACTCCAAGATTGGTAAAAATTTAAAGTATCATAAAAAAAAAGCGATCTATGATAAGGTATAAAAATAAATTAAAATATGGATACAAACTCATGAAAGAGATAAGCCCACTCCAAAAAAAGCGCTTAGAGTATAAGCCAAGTCTTCCAAAAATTTTAGAAGATATTTCAAATCTAGAAATCGATGAAAAGGAAAAAACTTCTTCAATAGCTAATGAGAGTGAGTTAAAAAATCTATTTCCTAATACATTTGGAGCTCCAATTGTAAATTTTAAAAAATCTTCAAAAAAAGAAAAAAAACAACTAAAAGTTGGTGTTGTTTTTTCAGGAGGACAAGCGCCTGGAGGACACAATGTTATAGCAGGTCTTTTTGATGCTTTAAAAAAATTAAATTCTAAATCAGAGCTTTATGGATATTTAAATGGTCCAGCAGGTGTAGTTGATTGCAAATATTTAGATCTTACAAAAGATTTAATTGATGGTTTTAGAAATTTAGGGGGATTTGATTTAATTGGATCTGGAAGGACAAAAATAGAAACAGATGAGCAACTAGAGAAATCACTTAGTTGCGCTAAAGATTTAGACTTAGATGGAATAGTAATTATTGGAGGAGATGATTCAAATACAAACGCAGCTATTTTAGCAGAATATTTTAAGAAAAATAAAGTATCTACAAAAGTAATAGGAGTTCCCAAAACAATCGATGGAGATTTAAAAAGCTTTGATGTTGAAATATCTTTTGGTTTTGATACAGCTTGCAAAGTGTATTCTGAGTTAATTGGGAATATCGCAAAAGATGCTTTATCTGCTAAAAAATATTATCATTTTATTAGACTTATGGGAAGATCAGCATCTCATATAGCTCTAGAGTGCGCATTAAAAACTCATCCAAACGTTGTATTGATTGCAGAAGAGATTTTACAAAAGAAAAAAACTCTAAAAACTGTAACTAGTAAAATAGCTGATGTTATCGAAAAAAGATCTGAAAAGAATAAAAACTATGGCATTATTTTAGTACCTGAAGGCCTTATTGAATTCATCCCAGAATTTAAAGCTTTAATAGCAGAGCTAAATAAACTACTCGCTACTGGCGAACAAACAGAAATGGAGCTAAATAAGCTAAAATCTGGAGATAGTAAAATTGAATATATCAGTCATGTTTTATCTAAAGCATCCAATGCTTGTTTTGAAATTTTACCAAAATCCATTCAAGAGCAATTACTTTTAGATAGAGATCCTCATGGTAATGTAAAAGTATCTCAAATAGAGACAGAAAAATTACTTATTGAAACCGTTAAAAAAGAGCTTAAAAACAGGGGATTTAAAGGTAAATTTAACGCTTTAAATCACTTTTTTGGTTATGAGGGTAGATCAGGTATGCCTTCTAACTTTGATGCTAATTATTGCTACTCTCTCGGTTATACAGCAGCTCTTTTAATAAATGAGGGGTTAACAGGTTATATGAGCTGTATTGGCAATCTAAATAAAGATCCCCTTAATTGGTCTCCAAAAGGCGTTCCTATAACCTCTTTAATGAACTTAGAGGTTCGTCATGCTAAGAAAAAACCTGTTATAAAAAAAGCTTTGGTAGAAGCTGATTCTAAAGCATTTAAGTTTTTAAAAGAAAATAGAGAAAAATGGGCAATAGAAGATTTATATACTTATCCCGGTTCTATTCAATACTTTGGAGATAAAGAAATTACCGATTCAATTCCTATCTCATTGAAGCTAAACAGCTTAAAATAATACGTAAAAACTTTATTTTAATGTCTGAATATGCTATACTATAGGTATAAAAATAAGAGAGGATGTATATGAGTTATTTATTTCCGGTTAATCCGATTAATAAATCTACGGATACAGAGAAAATATCAGCTGTTGAAAAGATAGGTGATGAGGCGAGAGATGCATCACAAGATCTTGATTATCAACGACATAAAGAAGATCGTGAGCTTGAGGAAAAAGTTGGAAAGCTAATTAATCAATCAGAGCTTTCAAATTTCTCAAAAGCTTTGGAATCAACAAATCTTGATCTCAAAACAAAAGCTAAGCTTTTAGAAATAGCAAAAAATACAGCAGCTACATTTTTGAAAAAAGAGTTATTAACTATCGCAAAAAGCATTTTATCTATTTCAGCTACTCAAGATGATATAGACGATCTAGATGAAGATGATTTAACTATCTCTGAACAGCTTGCTAGAGTTGTAATGAAAGTTGCAAAAGAAAAGCCAAAAACTAAAACAGTAAAAAATAAAGTTGATAGAGCAAAACCTTTAGATGATAAAAGCGCAGGATTTTTAGTTCACTATTGTAAAGATATTTTGAAAAGAAAAATCAAAATTCAAAAAAATAAATTTAAATCTCAAAAGCTTAATAAAGAAGAGCTTTCTAAATTATTAAAAAAATAATTTTTCAAAATAATTTTTTATATTCAATTTTTCATATTTATGTTATAATTTTAGTAATTTATTAAAAAATATGAAAAATTATGACTATAGATCCATCTAAAAGCTCAAATGTTGTAAATAACGCTTCAAAGGCTATTGATATTGCTGTTGTTTCAAAAAATAAAGTTGATAAAACAGCTAATAAAATTAACTATTGGGCGCTTTTTGGGTTAATCTTTTTGACTCTTGGAATTATTGCTACAACTATTGCAACATGTGGCATAAATCAAATTATTTTTCATGCAACTGTAGCTACATTAGATTTTATATTGGGAATAGGAGCTATTACATTTTCTATAGGAGCTATATCTATTACTAAAGCTTTGAGAGATAGAAGTAATATTATAAATAATCCAAAAAGATATGGTGTTGTTGGAATTGAAAACCAAGATGCGACTAGTTGTTGGTTAAATTCTTTAATGCAAATGCTTTTAAATATTCCAGATTTAAAAATGACATTAAAACGCAATCCTCATTTTAAAGAGTTTATTGATAAATATGAAAGAGCTTTAAAAGAAGATATAAAAATCGATACTATAGCATTGAGAGAATTTTTAAAAACAATATGTCCAGATATTACTAACGAGAGACATGCTTTTCATGATTCTCATGAAGTCTTGAAAGCTATTTTAGATTTATTTAAAAGTTCAAATCCTAATCTTCAAAATAAATTGATTACAAAGAATCATTTTGTGCACTCAGATGGCAAAAGAACAATAAGAGAAGAGAGCATGGAAGATACTGGCTTATTAGAATTGCCGCCTCCTGCTAAAAGGCAAAAAAAAGATAATCTTCAAGGATGGCTTTTAGAAAAATTTTCATCTGAGCAAAGTAATGAAGTAAACGTGACTGATACCATCACAAGATATGAACCAAAAAAATCTTTTTTTGGCCTTATAACAAGAGAAGAAGAAATAACAGAAGAAGTTGTAGTAGGCAGAAAAACTAATGTTTTAGAAGAGAGAAAATTTTCTTTTGCTCCTAATGATTTATTTCTTACTCTTCAAAGATATGAATGTAATTATAAGGTACAAGTTCCATTTAACCTAAAAATAAGAAAAAATCATTTTGAAAGTAATTTAGATGCAGATTATCGATTAAATAACTTTATTTGTCATATAGGTAGACATTACATCTCTTATGTTAAAAAAGGGGATTCTTGGTTTAAATGTGACGATGAGTATGTTAAAAAGATATCTTTAAATGAAGCTAAAAGTGCAGCTAAAAAAGCTTATATAATTCATTATAAAAAATTAAGATAGATCTTCTTCTTCAGGATTTTCAATATTTTCATCTAAAATTAAAGTAGGGTCTTCTTCAACTATAGCTTTTTTATTTTCAGGAACTAATATAATATCTTTCCATCTGCCTTTTTTATATCTAAACCAATAGATAGTACTGAGTATAATTGCGTAACTAGCCGCTAAAAGCCAAGCAACCTGTACAGGCAGTGTAAATTTTACGACGATAAAATAAACTGGCAAAAGTAAAAATATCCAAACAGAAAAAGAACCTGCCAATAATAAGAAAAGAGTATCTCCAGCAGCTGTTAAAAGCCCTGCAAATATCAATCGTAGTCCTTGGAAAAAAAGATAGATAAAAACACCTAGAAGAGAAATCTTCATAGCAGTATAAAATGAAAAGCCGCTAGTTTCTTGCCAAAGCAGTATTTGATTTTCTAAATTGCCTGGAATTAAAAAATCTACAATGATTTTGGGATCAAAAACTAAAAAGACAGAAACAATAACTGTAAAAATCACTAAAAGCTTTATACTTGATTTTAATAAAGAGTGAATTAAATCTATCTTTTTAGAACCAATAAAATTACCAGCAAGCGCAGCTACTGCTCGATTCAACCCATCGAAGAAAAATGATAGTAAAATTACTATACTTTGACAAATACTCGATATGGTTATGTGAACTTCTGATAAACTTGTCATCATTAAAAAAAATAGGGTCCATCCAATAATCTCTAAAGCAAAAAAAATTGCAGGGGGAAGCCCAACTTTGAAGCATTTTTTAAAAATAGAAAAGTTAAATCTCCATTTTGTCGTACCATATTTTTCTCTATTTTTCTTTTTAAAAAAGATAATAGCTAAAACTAGTGCTTGAAAAATTGTTCCAATTCCCGTTGCAATAGCAGCTCCTTTAATCCCGTATGCAGGAATAAAATTTTTGATTCCAAAAATTAAGACTCCATCTAAAACTAGATTCAAAAAGTTTGCAATAATTGCCACATATATTAAGAGCCTAGTTTGGCCTCGTCCTATAAAAAATCCACTAAGAGCCGTCATTAAAGGATAAAAAGGTCCTAAAAGCATGAGATATCCAAAATATTGAATCTGTAAAGAAGCATACAAGGAGCCATTAAAAATTAAAGGACCAATAAAGAGTGCAAAAGGTATAAATATAAGAATAGAAAAAATTGAAAACCAGATCATCTGCCAAACAGGAACTCCTATCTGATCATGAAGATCAGCCCCATTATATTGAGCTACAAATATTTCTGACATAATGGTTAATACCCCAAAACCTCCTAAAAAAGCCCATGCCAGAGTTCCAGCATTGACCGATGCATTTAAAGCATCTAAAGATAGCCTAGCTAAAAAACATCTATCTACAACAATCATTAATAAAGAAGCTAAAGCAGATATCATTAAAGGGAGCGCTATAGTCCAAAGCTCTTTTACGCTACCTTGTTTAAACTTTGTTAAAGATTTCGAGGAATTCATGATTTTTTTTTGCCCCTATAAAGTCTTATATTATTGGCCAAAGCTATAGTTGGCAAGATTATTTTTGAAAATATGAAAAAAATTAGTTGTTAAAAATGTAATTTTATTTATTTTGCAATTTAAGGAGATGATATAATTATATGGCAAATGATGATAATTATTTAAAATCTTTAAAAAGGCTTGGAAGATTTGTTAATTTTAACTCTAATAGAAGAGTTAGAAGGACTCTTTTAGATTTTTTATTATGGAAGTTAGGTCTTTGTAATCAAGAAGATGAAAAACTTATAGTACCCAAAGATTTTTCTTTTCCTAAAATCAATAAGCCCTATGATGCGAGCAACCCTTGGGTTATGTGGGTCGGACATTGCACATTTTTAATTAAAGTTAATAACCTAAATATCTTAACTGACCCAATCTGGACTCAAAAATGCTCACCAGTATCGTCAATTGGACCTCAAAGAAAACTTCCTCCGGCTATTGATTTAGATCAACTAACTAAAGTTGATTATGTAGTGATATCTCATAATCACTATGATCATTTAGATAAAAAGACAGTTATAAATCTAAATAAGAAATTTCCAAACATAAAATGGATAGTACCTCTTGGAATGAAAAGATGGATGAAAAAAATTAAAGTTGTAAATATCACTGAGCTAGATTGGTGGGAGAATTTTGAAGATGGATTCATTGAGATCTATGCAACTCCTGCTCAACACTATTCTGGAAGATCCCTTTTAGACGGCAACAAAGTTTTATGGGTAGGATATGTAATAGTTTCTAAAAACGATCAAAAAAAGTTATATTTTACAGGTGATACTGGGTATAATGAAATAGACTTTAAGCAGATAGGTAAAAAATTTAAGTTCATGGATCTAAGTCTTATACCTATTGGAACATATGTCCCTAGAAAATTCATGAATCCTGTACATATTGATCCTCAAGATGCTGTAAAAATTCACAAGGATGTAAACTCTAATTTTTCTGTAGCCATGCATTGGAAAATCTTTAATCTTTCAGATGAAGCTATGCTTCAACCTCCATATGAGCTATATTTGAGCTTGCAAAAAGAAAACATTGATTTGAGTAAGTTTAGAGTGTTAGATCCAGGATCGTATGTCAATTGGTAAAAATATTTTTTTGACTATAAGAGTAAAATTCTTTTTTTTTACTCAGTGGCTAAAATCTATTAGATACTATTTAAACGTAAAATTTCTATTTTTTGATCTTCTATTTTCATTTGTCTATCTTTTTTTTAATCCCTATAGAATCTCCAGAAAATTTTTAGAAAAAAAATTTAATAAAAAAATCTATGATTATGGAGAAACACCAATAATCGAGATGGAAAAAATAATAAAGCTTTTTAAAATTCCCTCAAATGTTACTTTTTTAGAGCTTGGAGCGGGTAGGGGAAAAATGAGTTTTTGGCTCTACTTTTTTTTTAAATACAAAGTTATTGCAATAGAGCAAGTTCCAATATTTGTAAAAATTGCAAATTTTTTCATTAAACTCTTTAGAATCAAAAAAATACAGTTTTTATGCAGTGATATGTTTGCATTTGATCTAAAAGATATAGATATCATCTATCTTTATGGAACAACTCTGCCAACGAAAAAAATAAAAGCCTTAATAAATAAATTTAAAAAACTATCATCTTCTGTTAAAATTATTACAATTAGTTATGCACTTGATCAATATGATAAAGATTTTATTTGCAAAAAAAGCTTTGATATATCATTTCCTTGGGGGAAGACAAAAGCTTATTTAAATATCAAAAAGGGGGATACATGCTATTGAAAAAGTTAAATGATGGAAATGAGATTCCGATGATTGGACTGGGAACGTGGCAGCAAACTAAAAAAGACAACTACATAAACGCTATAAAATTTGCTTTAAAAACTGGATATAGACATATCGATACAGCAGATATTTATGATAATCACGAGCTTGTAAAAGATGCTATTAAAGGTTTTAACCGTGAAAAGCTATTTATAACTACAAAGCTTTGGAAGGATTTTTTAGACCCTAAACTCGTTGAATCCGAGTGTGACAGAGCTTTAATGGAGCTAGATTTAGATTATTTAGATCTATATTTAGTTCATTGGCCAGATAGAACGAAACCTTTAGCTGAAATATCTTATGAGATGTCAAAGCTCAAAGAAAAAGGCAAAGTAAAAAGCATAGGAGTTAGCAACTACACTATAAATCATTTGCAAGATCTTATAAATCAAGGTATAAAGATTGCTGTCAATCAAGTAGAGTATCATCCATTTTTAAATCAAGAAGCGCTTTTAAATTTTTGCACAAGACATTCGATCTCTTTAATTGCATACTCACCCCTTGCTAGAAAAAAGGTCTTTGAAGATCCTGATATTAAACATCTTTCTAAAAAATACTCTAAAACTTCTGGGCAAATATCTCTTAGATGGATGATTCAAAAAGATATTATTGTTATTCCAAAAGCAACCTCTGATAAACATATAAAAGATAATTTTGAAATTTTTAATTTTGAGTTATCTTTAGATGATATAAAAAAAATAGATGAAATAGGCAAAATTAAATCTCAAAGACTTATCAATCCCGAATTTGCTGATTTTGGATATTGATTAAGATTAATACCTGAGATATAATCTTTATAAATTAATCAATTCAATGTTTTTATGAGTAACTCAAAAAAATTTAAAACTAGAGAAGTTTTTATATCAAATATAGCAATTGGAGCTAATAATCCTATTCGCATCCAATCTATGACAAACACAAAAACTGAAGATATAGATGCTACTGTAGCTCAAATATTAGCCTTAGAAAATGAGGGATGTGAAATCGCAAGAGTTACAGTTCAAGGAAAAAAACAAGCATATGCACTAGAACATATAAAAAACGCACTAGTTAAAAAAAATTCAAAAATTCCAATAGTAGCAGACATTCATTTTTATCCGCCAGCTGCATATATAGCAGCTGATTTTGTAGATAAAATTAGAATAAATCCCGGAAATTTTGCAGAAAAAAGAGCTGTTTTTAAAGAAACCATCTTAACTGAAATTGAATATCAAGATGAGCTTAAAAAAGCTGAAGAAAAACTTGTTTTATTAATAGATAAACTAAAAAAAAATAAAGTAGCTTTACGAATAGGGGTAAACCATGGATCTTTATCTGATAGGATAATGACAAGATATGGTAATACCATAAAGGGCATGGTAGAGTCCGCTATTGAATATGCTAACATCTTAATAAAACATGATTTTCATAACATAGTATTTTCTATGAAATCATCATCTTCATTTATAACTATTGAAGCATATAGAGCATTAGTTGAAAAAATGTTAAAGCTCGGATGGGACTATCCGCTGCATCTAGGAGTTACAGAAGCAGGGGATAAAGACGATGGAATTATAAAATCATCTGTAGGCATTGGAGCTCTACTTTTAGATGGAATTGGAGACACTATAAGAGTCTCTCTTACTGAAGATCCTACAAAAGAGATTGAGCCTGCAAAAAAGTTGGTTAAGCTTTGCTCAAATAGATCAAAAAAACAAACTACTCAATTTAGTGATAATTCATATCTCATTAAAAGTATTTCAAATAGAAAAACTCTCTTAGCTATAAAAACTACTAAAGAAGATAATATAACTACTCTAAGAGATGATAAGCTTAATTTAATCGATATATTTTATTTAGAAAATTATAAAAATCCTAAAGAAATTCTTGAATTTATAAAAAATCTTAAAAATCTTAAAAAAACAATAATATCAAAGTTAGATATTGAAGATACAACTAAAATATATTCTTTGAAAAGTTATCCTAAAAATAGTGATAAGAGATTTGTTTTAGAGATTACATCAAAAGATGACTATGAAAAGATAAAAAATCTAAGTCCTCTTTTTATTATTTATAAACCACTAAATTCAAATATTGAAAAAGTAAGAGAATTTCGCTCTTTTCTACAAAAAAACAATCTAAATATAGATGTAATTTTAAATCTTGAATACATTGGCTCATTGGATGATATAAAAATATTAGCATCATCTGAAATCGGTCTTATCTTATATGAACGATTAGTAACCGGTATTCTTTTAGAAACAAAAGAAAAATCAAAAGAGAATAACTCTCAAATAAATAATTTAGAGCTCAGTTTAAATATTTTGCAAGCTTGCAATCTAAAAAAATATAAAACTGAGTTTATCGCATGTCCAAGTTGTGGAAGAACGCTTTTTAATATTCAAAAAGCACTTCAAAAAATAAAAGAGAAAACATCACATCTACCTGATCTTAAAATCGCTGTTATGGGTTGTATTGTAAATGGGCCAGGGGAGATGCAAGGTTCTGATTTTGGATATGTAGGAGCTAACACTGGAAAAATAGATTTATATGTTAATCAGAAATGTATAGAGAAAAATATCGATGAAAAAGATGCTGTCGATAAATTAATCTTACTTATGAAGAAACAAGGTAAGTGGAAAGAAAAAATAAATAACTAGTTTTGACATTTTTCACAAAAATGAGAAGTTCTTTGACTTACTTTTATTTTTTTTATTTCTGAAAAACAATTAGGACATGTTTTTTTTGTATGAACCAAAAGATGATTTTGAAAATTTCCAAAATCTTCATAAATAGAAGAAAAGTTTGATCTAGATTTTCCGAGTGAAGTTCCTCTATTTTTAATAGCTTTTGAGATTATTTTTTTAATTGAAAAAAATAGATCTTTAGCCTTTTCTTTAGTTATATTTAAAGAGATTTTTTCAGGATGCATTTTTGCTAAAAAAAGAGCTTCATCAACATAAATATTGCCAAGTCCTGCAATGAAATTCTGATCTAAAAGCAAAGTCTTTATGTTTTTCTTTTTCGATTTTAGTTTTTCATAAAAAGAATCAAAAATAAAACTTTTTGATAAAATATCACATCCTAATTTATCTAAACTCGAAAGATCATCTCTTAAATAAAACTTTCCAAACCTTCTCGGATCAAAATATACAAGCATTTTTTTGTTTTCAAAAATTAAAGCAATATGTTCATGCTTTTGAAAAATATGATTTTGATCTTTTAAAAAAATATGACCTGTCATTCTCAGATGAATTATCAAAAATTTATCTTCCAGAACAAAAATTAAATATTTCCCAATTCTTTTGATATTTATAATTCTTGAATTTTTGACTTTATGTACAAAAGCCTTCTTTGATGTATTTATCAAGGAAGGCTTAAAGATTTTAACATCTACTATTTTTTGAGATAGTATTTTAGCTGCGAATAAATCATTTTTGATTGTCTCAACTTCTGCTATCTCAGGCATAAAATACCATCAATGTTTAAGAAGTTCCAGTAGTGCTTGTAGCTACTGGCGTCGCTGGTGGTACTACTCCTAAAGAAGATGCTGGTGGAGCCGGTGGCGCTCCTGCTGCAGAAGATGCTGGTGCAGGAGGTTTAGCTTTACTCCATTTGTCGCTTATATATTTCCATGCATCTTTTAAGCTATCTAAGATTGCATTAGGGTATTTTTTTAAATTAAGCAAGACAACTCTGTCAAATAAAGCAGCTGAAAATGCTATAGCTGCCCAACCAAATACTGGAAAGGATTGTGCTATAGAATAAAAAAGAATTTTTATTGCTACATGATATGTTAATGATTTTATAGGATGTTTCAAAACAGTTTCGTCTGGTTTTGTAAAACATTCTTTAAATACTTCGACATATATATTTGCTGGATCTGAACTTGGTGTAGTTGAACTAGCTGGGCTAGATGCTGGTGCCATTGTAGTTGCTGTAGAACCTATTCCTGACGCTGTTGTGGTTGAGCTAGCTGCCGTAGCAGAAGCTGCTGGTGCTGTAGATGCAATAGCTGGTTTAGATCCGAACCAATTAAGCGGATTTAAATAAGACATTTTATACCTCCTAAAATTTTTTTTCGAGGAAACGTTATTACTTTTTAATAATATTATGCAATAGAAAAAAAATATTTTTATTAAGAATGTCTTTGAAAGAAAAACCCTCGATAAATTCCTCGAGCTCGAGAGAGAGGGTCAGCCCTCCAAACCATGTCCAATACACGCCCTATAAAAACCCCGGTTTTTTCTGGATCGTGATTTATCCATTTTTCAAGTAAATCAAAGACTATTGGTTCAATATTTTTTAAAATTTTATGATCAATGTAGATTGACACTGTTAAAAAACATAAAGATGAGATAACAAAAGCAATGGGATTACATGAACTAATTATTAAAGAAGCAAAACCTATAATTTTAAAAGCTATAGAATATAGAGCTGCTTTTTTAGGGTTTTGCAAAACAAAATCATCTGGTTTTTTTATGAAACCTACAACATCTTTTACAACTATCATATCATGCTTACTTGTTAATTTTAGCTTAAGGAAGAATCTCTTCAGCAACACCTTCAACAATACCTCTAGCCCTTTCAACTAATCTTTCAGCTCCTTCAGCTAAATCTCTACCATCTCTTCGCCCTCTTACTCTTGCAGCAGCTGCTCGCCCAGCAAAAAGTTCAGTTATTTGCTCTTCAATTCTTTGACAGACTTTTTCAAAATTTTTAACTATAGCGACAGTAAAAAATAATGAAAAGCTAAAAACTCCTATAGCTAAAATAGAAGAAATGGGACTAATTAAAGCTGAAAGTATAGCTAAAGCTAAATTTGAAATAATGATAGCAACAGGTCTTTTTTTTGTAGTATCTTCAATTTTATTATAAAAATCTTTTACACTAATAATCGCTGTATCAATAATCTGCATTTAAACCCCTTTTATTTCCTTTTTTCGCTAAAAAGATAACAAAAGTGAGCTTTTTATTATACCTTAAAAAATTGATTTGTAATTAAACTAAAGAGATGAAGATATTGTAAACTCAAATTTTTAAATTATTGGCTCTCTGCCTTTTGAAAATATCCCTTCAAAAAAGCCTCTTGTACGATTGTATACTTGATATGTTAAAATTTTTAGATTATGTCCAACTATCTTACCTTTTTCTCTAGGATCTCCTGTAAAAATATCTTTTGCTTTTTCTTCAAAATTTTCATATATACTTTTAAAATTTTTAATAATTAGGAGATGAAAAGGTAGAGCTATCGAAAAAACACCTATAGCTAATATTAAAGAAAATGGAGCTATCAACACTGCAAATATTGTTAAAGCAAAAGCATATGTAATGGGAGCTATTGGCTTTTCTTTAGCAATAGTATCCGCTTCTACAAAAAAGTTTTTAAAATTACCTTTAATAACAGCTACAGCCATCTTATAACCTTTATTTACGTTTTATTATCCATAGTATAATAACTATAGCAAAAAATATGATTTTTATCTATGTAAAAAAAAGTATTTATGTTTTATGTTTTTTGATCGATATAATTTATTAAAATCGTTATGATATCTTTCATAACAAAAAATTTTAATCTTATGAAAAATAAATATGATCATCAAAAAATTGAAAAAAAATGGCAAGAATACTGGAAGAACAATAAAACTTTTGAAGTCAAAAAAGATTTAGCTAAACCTAAATTTTACATATTAGATATGTTTCCATACCCATCTGGAGCTGGTCTTCATGTGGGTCATGTAACTGGTTATACTGGCACTGACATAATAGCTAGATATATGAGACAGAAGGGTTATAACGTTTTACGTCCTATGGGATGGGATAGTTTTGGTCTGCCAGCTGAACAATATGCTATTAGAACAGGCACACATCCATCTATTACTACAAAAAAAAATATTGATACATATAAGAGACAGCTTGAAATTTTAGGTTTTAGCTATGACTGGTCAAGAGAGTTTGCTACATCTGATGCTAATTATTACAAATGGACACAATGGATTTTTACAAAATTATATGATTTAGGTTTAGCATACGAAGCTAAGATCAATGTAAATTACTGTCCTGAGCTAAAAACAATACTTGCAAATGAAGAGATTGAAGAGGGTAGATCTAAAGAGGGGGGATATCCAGTTGTAAGAGTGCCTTTAAAACAGTGGGTATTAAAAATAACGAAATATGCTGAAAGATTAATAGATGATTTAGATGAAGTTGATTGGCCAGAAAACATTAAAAGACTGCAGGTAAATTGGATTGGGAAGAGCAAGGGCGCAAAGATCGTTTTTAAAGAGACAAAAAAAGATATAGAAATCGAAGTTTTTACAACAAGACCAGATACACTTTTTGGAACGAGCTTTTTGGTAATATCTCCAGAGCATCCTTTGGTTGATCTTCTTACAACAAAAGACAACTTAGAAGAGGTCAAAAAATACAAAAATGAAACAGCTAAAAAAAGTGATCTTGAGAGAACTGATCTTGCAAAAGAAAAAACAGGTGTGTTTTTAGGATCATATGCTATTAATCCTGCAACAAATGAAAAGATTCCAATTTGGATATCGGATTATGTGCTAATGGGGTATGCTACTGGATCTATAATGTCTGTTCCAGCTCACGATGAAAGAGACTTTGAATTTGCAATAAAATATAATCTTCCTATCAAATGCATTCGTGACCCAGATCTATCAAAAAGTGATGAAGAGATTCCTTTAAAAGAATTAAAAGAGAAAATTTTAGCAGGCAAAAGATGCTCACCAGGTTCTGGTAGAGTTATCTTATCTGAAAACGATGAAGTATCCTTAAACGGTTTAAATGAAGAGCAAGCTAAAGAGAAAATAATTAATTGGCTAGAAGAGTCTAATAATGGCAAAAGAGCTATAAGCTATAAGTTAAGAGATTGGCTTTTTTCTAGACAAAGATATTGGGGGGAGCCCATTCCAATTCTACATTTTGAAGATGGCTCTAAAAGAGCGCTTGAGTTAGATGAACTTCCTTTAATACCTCCATCTATACATGATTATAAGCCAACAGATGAGGGTAATTCTCCACTTGCAAAGCAGACTCATTGGATTGAAGTTATAGATCCTAAAACTCAGAAAAAAGCAAAAAGAGAGATAAATACAATGCCCCAGTGGGCGGGATCTTGTTGGTATTACTTAAGATTTTTAGATCCAAAAAATGAAAAGCAAGCTTGGTCAGAAGATTTAGAAAAGTATTGGATGCCAGTAGATCTATATGTTGGGGGAGCTGAACATGCAGTGCTACATCTACTTTATGCTAGATTTTGGCATAAAGTTTTTTATGATTTAAATTTAGTTTCAACAAAAGAGCCATTTAAAAAATATCGCTATCAAGGACTCGTTACCGCTCCATCTTATAGAATAGAAAAAGGTGGGTATATATCTGAAGCAGATGTTGAAAAGAATAATGGAGACCTCACATATGATGGAAAAAAAGTAATTACACAAATAGAGAAAATGGCTAAATCCAAATTAAATGGAATAACACCAGATGAGATGGTAGAAGAATATGGAGCTGATGCTCTTCGTTTATATGAAATGTTCATGGGACCTTTTGACAAAGAAAAGATATGGAATACTGATGCGGTTAGTGGTTGTAAAAGATTTTTAAATCGTTTTTTTGACATGGTACATTCTGAAAAAGTAACTAGTGAAAATACTTTTGAAGCATCAAAGCTTTCACATAATTTAGTTTATATAGTTACAAAAGAGATAGAAAACATGCAATTTAACACTGCAATAGCTCACCTAATGGAATTTATCAATTCTTTCACGAAACTCGAAAAATACCCCTCTCAAGCCCTGAAAATGGCCATTCAGATGTTATATCCCTTTGCTCCTCACATATCTGAAGAACTTTGGCGATATTTAGGGGAGACAAATACTTTAACATTTACATCCATTCCAGAGATTGACCTAAAATACTTACAAGAAGATCAAAAGACATATGTTATACAAGTCAATGGAAAACTAAGAGCTAGAATAGATCTCGCAAAAGAGATCACAAAAGATGAAATTTTAGAAATAGCTAAAAAAATCCCACAGATACAAAAGCATTTAACGGGTGATATAATAAAAACCATTTTTGTACCTGAAAAACTTCTTAACATAGTAGTTAAGAAAAATTGAAGATGATATATAACTTTTTACTATTCATATACCTTTTGTTTTCTCTTCCAAAAGCTATTTTTGATTGCATTTTTTATAAAAAGAAAAAATCTGATATTTTAAAAAGGCTTGGTTTAAAAAGTTATAAATTCAATCCTCAAGATAAAAAACCCATTATTTGGATACATGCGGTCTCCGTTGGTGAGACAAAAGCTGCTGTTTCTTTTCTTAAAAGGTTAAAAGATAACTATCCCACATCTTATATAATCATATCTTCGACTACAGAGACCGGTCACATGGAAGCTAAAAGATCTCTTTTTTTAGCTGATAAGTTTATATTTTTTCCTTTTGATTTTTCATTTACGATAAAAAAAGTTTTCTCTCAAATAAAACCTAATCTAATAATTTTTTTAGAAACAGATTTTTGGTATAATTTCATAAAAATCGCTAAAAAAAACGGATCTAAAATAGCTGTAATAAGCGCTAAAATATCAAAAAGATCAACTTCAAACTTTTTAAAACTTTTAAAATTCTCTAAAAACTTGTTTTCAAACATAGATTTAATTTTAGCTCAAAATGAGCAGTATAGAAAAAGATTCTCAAACTTTTTAGATTCCAAAAAGATTTTTGTATCTGGAAATTTAAAGCTTTCTAACTCTTTTGAAATTCTCTCAAAAAGCTCTTTAGATAAATGGCGATCTAAGCTAAACATCAAAGATCAAAAAGTTATTACTATCGCATCAACCCACAGCTTAGAAGAAGAGCTTTTAATTAATGAACTAAAAGATCTTAAAAACACAAAAATACTAATAGCGCCAAGACATCCCGAGAGATTTTTATCTGTTTACAAACAGCTTAAAAACATAACATCTATTTCTCTTTTAAGTGAAATATCAAAAAACCAAAACTCAAAAGTTATTCTTATTGATGAAATGGGAATTTTAAATATTTTATATCAAATAAGCTCTCTTGCAATAGTAGCTGGAAGTTTTATTAATAGGGTAGGGGGCCATAATATTTTAGAGCCTGTCTTTGTAAAAACCCCTGTTTTTTTCGGCCCAACCATGCACTCTCAATTAGAGCTTAAAAAAATCGTTTTAGATTCTAATACAGGAAAACAGTGTCATCTAAAAAACCTTAAAACAGAACTATCTAAATATTTAGATAATAAAGATAAACTCAATAAGCTTATAAAAAACTGCTCAAATCTTAAAGATAGCTATCAAAATATTTTAGAAAACACAACTAATAAAATTACAAATCTACTATCTATTTAATCAACTCCTTTTTCTTGCAATTTTCCCACTTTCAAAAATACTTTTAAAACACTGTTGATTTTTTTTCATCATCAATGCTATACTGCTCATTAATTATCGCGGGGTGGAGCAGTGGTTAGCTCGTTGGGCTCATAACCCAAAGGTCAGAGGTTCGAATCCTCTCCCCGCCATTTTCAAAAATAAAATAATCAAATTCAAATTTTATAGAAATTCATCTTGATATAAGCACTATCTTATTTTATACTAACTTTTTATTTTGGCGGCATAGCTCAGTTGGTTAGAGCACCGGAATCATAATCCGGGTGTCGTTGGTTCGAGTCCAATTGCCGCTATTTTGATTCTCAAGGACTTAGGAATAGTAAGTCTTACTAAACTTAAAGTTTTTCACAAAAATTTCACACTAATTCACAACAAACTGCAAAAACAAATGTATAAAATCACATAGGCAATTTATGTGTGTAAAAAACGCAAAATGTGAAATTAAGTGTGTAAGGAGTGTGAAACGAGCTGTTACGCTGCTTTATAAGTCATTATGTTTAAATGTAAATATACCCAACAATCATCGGATTATATATCATATGCTTGTGTTTTTTGCCTTAAAAATGCTATTATTAATAACTCTAAAAAAATGGAAAACATATGGCTTCGATTAGAAAACATCAAACAAAAGATGGAAAAATAAAATTCCATGTTCAGATAAGATTAAAAGGACACGCTCCTCAAACAGCAAGTTTTGATCGTCTTACCGATGCCCGAAAGTGGATACAAGAAGTTGAATCATCTATTCGCAATAATAGATATTTTAAAACAGCAGAATCGAGAAAACATGATTTTAATCAACTTGCCGATAGATATATTGCTTCAGTTTTACCGGAAAAGAAAACAGCAAGTGATCAAAAAGCACAATTGTTTTGGTGGAAAAAACATATTGGAAACATGCTTCTTGCTGATATAACTCCCTCCATAATCTCAGAATACAAAGAAAAATTACTAACAGAAAAAACTAAAAAAGGTAAAAAGCGCACAGGATCAACAGCAAATCGTTACTTAAGTATTATCAGTCATGTTTTTACAGTTGCTTGCAAAGAATGGGGTTGGGTAAGAGAAAACCCTCTTAGTTTTGTTTCTAAACTAAAAGAACCAAAGGGGAGGGTTAGGTTTTTATCTGACGATGAAAGAGAAAGGCTTTTAACAACCTGTAAGAGCAGTAAAAATTCATATTTATATACTATCGTAGTACTTGCTTTATCTAGCGGTATGAGACTTGGAGAGATTCTTAATTTAACGTGGTCTAATGTAGATTTTAAGCATCAAAGAATCATTTTAGAAGAGACTAAAAATGGAGAAAGAAGACAGGTCCCTTTAAAAGGAAGAGCTTTGGACCTTCTAAAGTTATTACAAGAGAAGCATTCATTATGTACAAAGTTATTATTTCCTTCTAAAGCCTTTTTTAATAAGCCTACAGACATTCGATCCGCATGGGAATATGCTCTCAAAAAAGCGAAAATTGAAAATTTCAAATTCCATGACTTGAGACATTCCTGCGCATCTTATTTAGCAATGAATGGTTGTACTATCGTTGAAATAGCAGGAGTCTTAGGTCATAAAACATTGCAAATGGTAAAGAGGTATTCTCATCTAAGTGATAGTCATTTATCAGAAGTTGTATCAAGAATGAATGAAAAAATATTAGGATGATATTAGTTAAGCTTTTTCTATATCAGCACCATATTTAAGTAAAAGATTAATGATTCTTTGATCGCCTATTTGTACTGCTAATTTTATTGGTGGTATTCTTACTCCAGAATAATTAGGATCTGCGCCTGATGAAAGCAACAATTCAAGAGCATCAATATTTTTCATAGAAATTGCATATTGCAATGGGGAAGAGCCTTGATATTCTCGTAACAATCCAAATTGAATAGGAAAATCTACTGGATGGCCATATTCAATCAAAATTTTCATCATATCTAAATTAAATCTATCATATTGAACTACCGCAAAGGCTAGCAAATCATTATTTGAAATTTGAATTTTGTTTGTTAAAGGATTTTGCCAATAAAAGCTAGTGAGCATTGTTGCTCCAGCTTCTAATAATAATCTTACAATTTCAGGTTTATTTTCTGCTACAGCGCTCCAAAGAGGGTTGTATCGAGAATTTGCTGTTGGATTGTCTTTTGTAGCTAAATGAGTATCTATAGGTGCTCCATATTCAATCAAAAGTTTAACAGTTTCAATATTCCCTTGTTTAATAGCAGGTGTTAATAGTCCGCATAATTCATAAGAAGGGTTGGGATTATTACAATATGTCCATTTATGTTGAGATTTGCAATCAGCCCCTTGTTCTAATAGTAATTTGATGATTTTAGTATTAGGTTCATCTTCTGATAAATCATAAAGCCAATAAGTGAAAATCGTCCATAAAACTTCACGCTTTTCATTGTCTGACATTTCTATATTTTTTTCATAAAAAAGCCATTCTAAGCCTTCTAGATAATTATTAAGACTAAATTGTCTAATGGCATTGTCAAAGTCTGTAGTACCATTATAATTCATTAATATATTTGCCAAAGACAAATCTCTTGATTGAGTAGCTTTATTTAAAGCTACATCGAGAGCATTTCCGCCAGCATGTTTTGAAATTAAATTTGGATCTGCTCCAAAGTTTAAAAGATTTATGACATCAATTTTTTCGTCCAAATAAACAGCATAATGCAAAGCTGGCATCCAATATTCGTTCTCTCCATACTTCCAAAGTAAATCAATAATTTCTTGATTATTTGCATTTATAGCCTTCTCTAATAATTCTCTATCAGATTTATGAGGCAATATTTTTTCATTATTCTGTAATGTTGACGACAAAAGACAGGAAATATTTTGCTGATTCTGAACTTCAGATTTTACCTTTCTCATTCCAGCTTTTGACATTTTTTTACTTCTTTTATCAATATCCACAATATCTAAAGGCTTATTATCAGATGATTCTTCTTCCAAAGATTGAAATAATTTCTTATCAACACGAATTTTTGGAAACTCTAATAAGGTTGAATTATTGTTTATTTCGTCTATTAAATTAATAGGAGTTATTGGTTCTAGAGACATATTTTTCTCTCCTTAATTTATCTGTTTAAAAAAAAATGTATTAAATTAATTGAAAATCATTATCTCATATAACAAGCATGTAATCAACTTAAGTTATTTATTTAATTAAGTTAGAAAGTATTTAATTAATAAAGTTATAAAAATAAATTAAATCTACAAAAGATATTCAGAAAAGCCAAGCAAAATTTTTAGCCAAAATATATTATAGACAAAAAAAATAACATAATGAAAAAGATTAGAAATTCAAGAAAAATAACCCTAAAAGCCAATCTCACCGAGAAAGCTCTTTACTTTCGTTTTAAGATGTTTTATTTATTAAAGAAGGCTTTGACATCACTCGGGCGTAGATAAGCCGATTAAAAGGGGAATATGAGCGAATTTTATAAGGAAGAAACAATTACGGATACGAATTCGACAAACGAGGTAATAAAATGGAAGAAATTGAAGAGAATCATATATCTAAGATTAAAAATAAAATAGGCAGACC
>SDBU01003388.1_pt1 | contig 20320 bp, 21 predicted proteins | sample 2277071 | NCBI WGS metagenome assembly SDBU01 (sample SAMN10397929, study PRJNA504765) | marine sediment metagenome | isolation source: marine sediment core GS08_GC12, 126 cmbsf | place: Arctic Ocean: Gakkel Ridge, Loki's castle | collected 2008
AATTATTGAGGAGTGGATTTTTCTCACAGAAATTCCTTCTCCCTCCGGATTTGAAGAGAAGAGAGCCGTTTTTATGAAAAAGCAGTTTGAAGCTGCAGGATTGGACGATATCTTTATTGATCAGGCAGGAAATGTTGTCGGGATATGGCGCGGCACAGAAGACGGAAGAGGAAAAAGAATAGTTGTCCCTGCTCATTTGGATACGGTGTTCCAGGATCTCTGGGAGATAAAAGTGAAACGGGAAGGAAATGTTCTCAAGGCCCCCGGAGTGGGAGACGATACCGCCAGCCTCATTAATCTTATTTGGAGTGTGCGCGCTCTAAAATTTGCAGGATTCAAGCCGGAAAATACCTATTATTTTGTCGCCACTGTGAGTGAGGAGTTGGGATTTGTCGGTATGAGGGCTTTTATGGAAAACATTCCGGAAAAGATTGATCTGGTCATTGCTTTGGATGGGGACCTCGGTGGAGTTCATTATGGAGCGCTCGGTTTTGGAGGAGGTCGTGTGGTGTACCGGGGCCCTGGAGCACACACCATGTTGAGCCGTGGAATTCCCAATCCCAATCTGGCTGTAGCCAAGGCCATAGAACGCCTTTATCGCATCAAACTTTTCTCCGAACCGATAGAAAAATGGACTGTACTCAATATCGGTAAAATCGGAGGAGGCAAAGTGCAAAACGCCGTATCCCAAGAATCTTTTTTCACGATTGATCTTCGCTCTCCGGATGGGGGAGAATTAAAAAAAATTCAGAAGGAAATCAAGGCGATTTGCCTTGACGTGGCTAAGGAAGAAGGCGTTGATGTGGATATCGATTTGAATGAACAGGCCGTGGCTCATCAGATTCCCGGGGCCCGTGATTCGTTCCTTATTAAAACGGTTGTGGATATTCTTGAGTATCTCCATGTCCAAAATATAAAGGTTGATCCCTTAGGTTCGACGGATGCCAATGTAGGGATCGAAATGGGAATACTTTCTGTAAATTTGGGACGGACATACGGCCGCTTTAAGCACAGCCTTGAAGAGGAGGCGGATATTGACGGGCTCTTTTTGGCGATGAAACAGATTTGCCTATTATTTGCGTGTTTAAATTAAAAGGACGATTTTTTCCAGCCACTCCTTGTCAATTTCAGAAAATGAATTGAGGTTCTGGCTGTCCACATCCAGAACTCCCAGTGGATCATTTTTTTTGTCAAGAAGAGGGACAACGATTTCTGAATTGGATCGGCTGTCGCACGTGATATGTCCGGGAAATTTGTGGATGTTCGGAACAACAATTGTTTTTTTCTCTCGAATTCCTGTCCAGCAAACACCTTTGTCTTTTTCCAAAATTTGGCAGGCGAGAGGTCCTTGATAGGGCCCTATAATCAGCTCTCCCTTATCAAGAAGATAAAACCCTGTCCAGAAAAAGTAAGCCATTTTATGATGGAGGAGGGCGGCGATTGTAGACATACGTGCCGTTGCATTGTTGGTTTTTGTCAACAGATCTTCCAGCTGCCCGTGAATTCGTTCGTATCTTTTTATCAGCTGCTCGTCGGTCGTCAAGGTATCCTCCTCAAAAGAGAGTCTTACAAAAGGTAGCATTGAAGACACCAACAGTCAAGATACATTGGAGCATCTCTATTTCCGTGATTTCAAGAACGAGTTCTGTATAGTGATACAAAATCACGCTTCGTTATCTTCTGCTTGAGATGAAGGCGGGACCCCTCCGCGGCGCACCTCCGTCCTCGCTCCGATCGCTGCGCGCAGAGATACGCCGCTTCGCCCTCCCTTCATCTCCTTCAATCTAAATCGGTGGGGAGGAACCATGCCTGCTCGTCCCCGTGAACGGATTTTTCCATCATGCATGCCTAGATACTTGCCTCAAGGTGAATTGACTTTCTTCCAGATGTGGGTTATTTTTTGAAGTAACTCAGACTGCGGAGGATTATCATGATAAAAAGAAAATTCACTGCTTTTTTAATGCTGATTTTTTTATCCGGATTTCTTGCGTCTGCCGCGACCGTCCAAAGAAATGATATCTACAGACTTGGGATGGACCTGGAAGAAGCGGCCACATATTTGGCAGAGAGCAGTTTTGAACACTTTAAGGATTGGGATGGAACAATCTCTGAACAAGAGCAGGCCATCCTCTTTAAATCCGAGGCTTTTGCCGCATCCTGCAGGCTTTTTTTGAAGCTGTCAGAGCAGAGCTCGGACTACTATGTGAGGCGGCACCAGAGAACAAATCTCTACAGTGCGTATCTGTATCTGCTTGGAGCCTTCAAGGAACTAAACGGGGAGATGAGGAGAGGAGGGATCCAACCTTATGCGCTTCGAGATGCGAATCGTATCCTGGATCGAATGGACTATGAATTTTCCAGATGGCCCGCAGCGGATAATCTGGCTTATCTACATCATAAATATGTTAAGGGGAGAAATTCCGCTGTCTACATGATTGAGAGAAGAGGTCCCGGTGAGTATGTTCTTCATCGTTTTAAAGATCTTGAGAGCATTTTCAAATATAATTATGATTTAAAAAGGGGAAAAAATCCCTGGGATCATCTTGTTGATGTAGAAGAGAGCACGTTAGACAAAATGGAGGAAGGGCGCATGATCGGTCTGACATTTGAAGGATTCCTTATCATCGAACAGTCGAACAGACAGGGCAGGGGAGTTTATCTTATAGAAAACGGAAAGAAACGGGGGGTAACGTCTGCAAACCTCATCATTCAGCGTTTCGGGGGCTGGGATAATGTCTATGAAGTGCCTGCCGAAGTGATCAGGAAGTATCCGGATGGTGAGCCCATCAGATAGTCTGAATTCTTCGACTATGTCATCGCGGGCACCGCGCGAGAAGCAAAGCGACGTGGCAATCACAACCAAGTTTGTCCCCCCCCCCCCCCGGGAGTTTGGCGGGCTGTTGTCAGCAAAAGGGGGGGTTGATGATGGGAACCAAAAAAGGTGGGTGTTCCCTCCAGCCCGCAAAAGGGAACCATTTTTATTATAACATAACATCTTTAATTGTAAAGAAAATAAAGTAAAATATTTTGTTGTCTATAGTGTTGTAACTAAATAAAATATGGGAGTTTCTTGTTTGTTTAAAAAAAAATATTATTTTATTATGGTTCTTTTCCCGATGAGTTGATTCAGTTTATGCAAAGGATTCAAGGGTTCAAAAGTCCTTATGATCTTTAATTATTTAACAGTCGAGTTTGAATTGCCTATGGGCACAAAATTAGTGTACTATCTTTTGAAGAGAGAATCCCTAAATCAAGATTTGAGGAGGAAATCAATGGAGGAGAAAAAGATTGATATCAAGGTGGATGAAAATGTTGCTTTGGGTAAATATTCCAATCTTGCGGCGATCCGCCACACCAAAGAGGAGTTTATCTTTGATTTTGCGTTCCTTTTTCCAGATGGTCCTACAGGAAAACTGATTTCCCGTATTTTGCTAAGCCCCTCCCATGTGAAGAGGTTTATGGTGGCTCTCCAATCCAATGTCAAGAGATATGAGGACAACTTTGGGCCTATCACACCGGCCGATGTGCCTCCTCCAGTTGGGTTTGTCCATTGACTTTTAGAGCGACAAGTTTGATAAAGAGATGGTTACAGAGTGTGACAATTTGAAATTTTTCCTTGACATAGACCCTTTTTTTTATAAAAATTTGCTAGATGGGAAATTTAACTGGAAAAAACCTTCAGTATCTCATCAGGCCTTTAGTAGGTCTTAGGTTTTTATAATCTCACATTGGAGGAGTATCAATGGCATTTGAATTTTTAAACAAAAAAGGGGTCACATACTATCTTCACTTTAAAGACGTAAATTTAAAGGGTGGTAGGCAGCAGAGAATTTACTTTTTTGCCAAGGATATCAGAGAAGGGTCTTTAGATGCAGTTCCTGATGGCTATATAGCTATCGAAACTGAAAGAACGGGAATGCCCATCCTTAAAAAAGGGTAAAATCTAAGTACTGACATTATAAAGGGTAGCCCTGTTAAGGGCTTCCCCTTTTTTCCTTCCTGGGACTTTCTTCATAATGTTCCAATTATTTCATTCTTCGTGTAATTAATTTTCTCGAACGAACCCTTGAATCCTCGTATCCTCGAATCCTGAGAATGCCCCAGAGAAACCAATCCATGAGAAGGGAACTGCACAGGAGACGAGGATAAATATTCTGTATCAGGTCTTCTTTCCGAAGAGGCTTTATGACTCTAATAATTGTCATCTGTCCTGAAACTAGGACACTAGGACAAGGTATTCTTTTTTCATCAGGGGGAAACAGTTGGCATAGAAATTGCACTTTAGAACAGCAGAGGCCAAAAATGAAAAAAATAATATCTTTTCTGGTATTTTTAGTGTTTTGTGTTTCTCTGTCCATGGCGTCAGAGGACACAGAGTATTACAGTTACAGTTATGCCCGGTTGAGCTATGTCAATGGAGATGTGTTTATCCAGAGAGCCGGCGACAACGGTTTTGAAGAGGGGGATGTGAATCTTCCTATTGTCGAAGGAGACAAAATCGGTTCCAGAGAAGGTCGTGCGGAAATTCATTTTGGCAAAAAAAATTATCTACGTATTGATAGACAAACCCAGCTTGATCTTATTGAGCTTCCGAAACAGGGAAGCGATGTCATTCAACTGCACTTGCTTTCGGGAGATATCTTTTTAAGAATAAATTACTTACAGAGAGAAAAGGACTTTGAGATACACACCCCGGATGCCTCTTTTTATATATTGGAAGAGGGCCTCTACCGTTTTGTGGTCAGGGAAAATGTCCAAACTGAAGTGATGGTCTATGAAGGATCATTAGAAGCAGCAGGCCAGGAAGGATCTGTCATTGTTGAAGAGAATGAAAGTCTCTTTGCCTCTGAGGGTTCCTTTCGATCGGATTCGAGTGATTACTACACCGAGTATGATGACAGTTTTGCCAATTGGAGCAGTTCCCGTGATGAACTGCAGTCCCGTTTTGTGGCCAAACGCTACCTTCCCGACGAACTATATGAATATGAAACCGAACTGGCTTACAACGGACGATGGAGGTATGAATCTCCCTATGGTTACGTATGGATTCCTTCTCTAAGATACTCCTCCTGGAGACCTTACTTCCATGGACGCTGGGTTTGGTACCCCATCATCGGTTTGACCTGGGTTTCTTCACATTCTTGGGGTTGGGCCACGTCCAGGTATGGACGGTGGCACTGGGGAACCTCTCTTGGATGGTACTGGATTCCTACACGGAGATGGGGACCGGCCTGGGTCCACTGGCATCACGGGTATGATTATCTTGGATGGAGTCCGCTCAGCTATTGGAACCGGCCTGTGGTCATTGTCAACAACCACTTTTATGGCCGTAATAACAACAGGTATTACCCTAATCAGTCCCGTTCCTTGACCGTGATCCGAAAAAGCCAACTTCAGGCCAGAAATATTTCAAGAGTCGCGTTGAGCCGGGATAAAGTTGGGCAGCTAGGAAGAATCTCACTCTCATCCAGACAGCCGAATCTCAAATCCGTTGTGGATAGAACCAGTACAAAATATTCGACAGCCTCCAAAATGCTTTCCAGAACGAACTTGCGCCAGGTGAATAAGGGTTATTCCTCCGGAAAAACGAGCCGCTCTCTCTCCCGGGTGAAGGCCACCTCTATACGCACGACTAGCTCAAGTCTTAAAAAATCAGGAATCTCGTCTCGGGCCATAAAGAGATTTACACCAAATTCGCAAAAATCTGTGACGTCCGGAAGTTCTGCCACACAGGGGAAATGGATTGTCCCTTCGAGATTCAAATCTTCCACCCAGAGTGTAAAACGCACAACTCCGAGTCGTTCTGCTGTGACCAGAAGACTCCCGTCATCGACTAAAAGTATCGTGAGGCGCTTTTCCTCCTCGCGTTCCCGAACTCCGTCTCGGACGAGCCCGGCAACAAGGCGTTCGACTTCCACTGAGAACAAAAGTGGAACGAGGAGTTTAATTCGCAGGTTTTCCTCTACTCCTTTTTCATCCGCTTCTTTGAGGGGCCGTGCCGCCACGGCCCCTTCTCGAAGCTTGAAATCTTCCAGCAGTTCTGTCCGGAGATCCCGTTCTCGAACACCTTCGAGGAGCTCGGTGACTAGGTCGCGAAGTTCCAGTCCCTCCCGATCGACCGTGAGCCGCTCCTCGCGAAGTTCCAGCTCTTCCCGTTCAAAAGTGAGTCGTTCTTCCTCGAGTAAAAAAGTTAAAAAGAAATAGTCCGCCTATCGAAGTCGGCGAATTTTTCCTCTTTACTTTTCCATACTTCAGTGTTATAAAGAATTTTTCTTGAAGAAAAGCAAAATGATGACTATTATTGCTAAAGTGCAAATAAGACCCTTTCTAATCTCTAGAATCTTTATACTCGATTGAATGATATAAGTTTGGAGGTATTCGCCATGATAATCAAAAAGATAACTTTAGAAGATTTAGCAAAAAAGTCGGTGAAAACATCGCGTTTCCTTGGCATTGCCGTTCTCGCCTGCCTGCTTGCGATGATGGGAAACATTGCCTGTCAGAGCACAGAAGAGGGAGTTGTTTCAGGAGAGGAATCAGGGCTTGCGGTTAAAGAGGGGAGCCTTCCATTTGAGGGAACCGTAAAAGTCAGCTATGGAAAATATTTTTATCTCCCGGAAACTCAAGGTTTTGACATTGTTGTCCAAGGTTCTCTGAATTCAGGAGACCTCAGTACTCTGATCGATAAAGAGATCAGGGGTGTAGGAGAATTCTCTACTGATGTTCCTTCCATTCTTGTGGCTAACACCATTGAAGTGAAGGATGAAACCGGAGGATGGAGCATTGTTTTTACTAAAACGGAAGATTTTGTCCTAGACGATTACATGAATCTTAAAGCAAGAGATGGTTATAAGGTTATAAAGGAACTTGCCTATAATAAAAATGAAAGCTGGGAGGGCCTCGAGAACGTAAAAATTAGAGGACAGTTAGTCGAAACAGATGGTGTCTATAAGATTATCGTTGTTGACGAAGAAGACCAGGAAATTGGCAAAATTCTTGTTGACAGCATCTCGGATTTTGCCCAATATTACGTCAAAAAGCTGGGCCTGTTCGACCATTTCTGGTTTTATGTTACGGTTAAAGACACAGTGGAATGGAGCGACAGAAGAAATTCCCGCGACCTGTTCCATGCTGATGTACTATTTGCCGGTTTGTTTTAACCTGAACTATTCATAAAAAATGTCGATGTTTATTTTAATTTCTGTATTTTAAGTATGTTCCTTTGCCTTTCGGGAAAACAACTTGAAAATTTTGTTTTCGTTTGACTTTTTATCTATAATCAACATTTTTTACCCCAAGGGGGCGAACCGATCTTACTACATCTGCTTCGTTACTGCCCATTCGCGGTGGACAACCACAGCTTCATGGGCCGATGCCTCGCATCTGCAGCAATCTCGACCCGTGAATAATCCAGGTTAAGTACTCGTCTTAACTACTATTCTTCCTTTTTTTGACTGAGTTTGTCTAAGTTTGGATGTTCAAGATGAAAACCCGTGGCGTCCTGGAAGGCCTTGGCTATGCGTAGGGTTTTGGCTTCGGCGAAAAGATTTCCAATAAAAATGATGGCGGTCGGCGTTCCGTTTTCCCTGAATCCACTCGGGACGACCACGGCCGGATGGCCGGTCAGGTTCGTCAAGCCGGTTGTTGTCCCACGCGGTGCGATGAAGACATCGATCCCTTCCATTTTTTCCGCCATTTTCTGCATGAGCAGGACTCTGGCTCTATTGGCCTGAATATATTCGACAGCGGGGACAAATCGAGCCCGTCGGAAGCTGTTGGGCCATGCGCTTCCAGTTTGTCTGACGAGGAGATCGTCCCTATGGCTTCTTGTCAGTTCGTCAAAAGCCGCCGCAGCCTCTGTGGTGAGGATGAAGCTGATTATCCTTGTAGAAAAATCCGGTAGATCGAAAGGGATGAGCTCAATCCCTAGAGAACGGAGAACATCTAGAGCCTTTTTGTTTTCCTCAATTGTCCTTTTGTCTCTTTCATTTCCCTTTCCCTCTCTAGGTTTTCTGTCGAAGGCACTCTTTAAATAGCCGATCCGGATTGTTTTTAAATCCATCTGGGGATCCCAGTTAAAAGGAAGATCGACGACCGTCAAATCCTTGTCATCCGGGCCGAAAATGGCCTGAAAAACCAGCGCGCAGTCTTCAACCGTCCGGCAGAGCGGACCGATCTTATCCATGCTCCAGCTTAAAGCCATGGCTCCGTAGCGGCTGACCCGGCCGAATGTCGGCCGCAACCCGGTAACACCACATCTGGAAGCGGGAGAAATGATCGATCCCTGAGTTTCGGTCCCTATGGCAAAACCAACGAGACCCGCAGATGTGGCCGCCGCCGATCCGGCCGAAGAACCGCTGGAACCCTGTTCGATATTCCAGGGATTATTTGTCCGTCCACCAAACCAAACGTCTCCCATGGCCAGGGCTCCCATGCTCAGTTTGGCCACTAAAACAGCGCCCGCTTCCTCCAGACGTTTAACCACGGTGGCATCCGTATCGATTTCCTGATCTTTGTAGGGGGCGGCTCCCCATGTTGTCTTGATTCCTTTCGTGGAGAGGAGATCTTTTGCCCCCCAGGGGATTCCATGGAGAGGGCCTCTGTAGTTTCCGGCGGCAATCTCCTCATCGGCTTTTTTGGCCTGTTCCATAGCCAGGTCTTCAGTCAGCGTGATGACACATTCGAGAAGAGGGCCGTATTTTTTTAAGCGGTTTAGGTAGAGCTCGGTCAGCTGGATGGATGAGATTTTTTGAGTTTTGATGAGCTGAGCCAATGCAGTTACAGGATAAAAGGCCAGATCCTCAAAATTATCAGGGACAGTGATGCTCTCATCGGCCGTATATCGGAAGGGCTTGCGTTCCTCCTCAACCCGTGAACCGGGAACAAGGGGATTGAAGAGGAGTGCCGGGGGGATAGAATTTGGGATTTCAATCTCTCGGAGCCTTTCATATCTACCTGGACTTCCCTGAATACTGTTCAGCATCATCTTGCGTTCATTTTTGGAAAATTCCAGTCCGATGATCTTTTCATAGGCTTTGATGTCTTTGATGGAGATAGTTTTTTCGCCCTTAAAATGATAGAGAGCGAAAGCCCCGCCAAAAAAAATAACTGCGCAAAGAAACAGAAATATAAATGTCCAAATTGCAGCAGATCCCTTTGATTTAGAGTGATGTAGTGCCATGTTTTTTCTCCTTTTTTTTATTCAAGACCTCCGCCTTCGCGGGCATCCGCTCTTTTGAGCAGAATGGCAAAAATCAGGCCGACAAATCCAAGGCTGGCAAACATCAGCATGCTGGCTGTGTAGCTCTTTGTGAGCGTACGTAAAAGCCCATTGAGCCAGGGGAATAAGGCAAGGCCTACACTTTGGATGGCGGTCATAAGCCCGAAGGCCGTTCCCACACGCTCTTTGCGTACAATTAGAGGAATGGAGGGCCACATGGCCGCCGGAACGAGAACAAAGGCGGCACCGAGAGCGATCATGGGGTAGACCGGCCATATCCTTGTAAGACCCATCAAGGCATGGCTGGGGATCATGATAAGTGATCCGAAAATCATCAGAGTCGCTCTCTTGCCGATCTTGTCGACCAGTTTGCCGGCAAAAGGGGCCAGGACCATTGAAGCGAAGATTATAATAGAAGTTATTCCTCCAGAAGTGTTGAACATGTGGAGAAAGCTGTTAAAAACTTGGGCCAAAAAACCGCCTGAGGATGTGGAGACTGCAGCGATGCCCCATTTTTCACTGAAAAAAGCGGGAGCGAGGGCGATGAAAGGAAAAATCGCCGAGTAAAAGGTCACACAGAGAAAAGAGACATACCAAAATGAGGCTTTAAATTTTTTAATGTCTTTAAAAACGATTTTTTCTTCGAGACTTTCTTTTCTCAGATTTAGGATTTTTTCTCCTTTTCTATCCATAAAGATGTAAATGATATTGGCGATTAGAGAGATGACGCATGCAATAACGGCCGCGAAGAGGGCCGCCCGGAAAGTACCGAAGAAATTGGTAAACACCTGCCCTGTGTTTAAGGCAAATAGACTCCCCAATCGACTCACCATCAGCGCAATGCCGAAAGAGAGGGCCAGTTCCTTGTTTTTAAACCATCTGGCGAGGATGGCACTCTGGGCGACAATGAGTGGTTCTGCTCCAGCACCAAAGATGAAGCGGCCCACAAAAAACATGGGGACGCTTTTGGCTGTCCAGAAAATGACGACACCTAACAAAATCAGGATAGAAAATATCAAGCTGGCTTTTCGTGTTCCGATCTTGTCAGTGAATATGCCGCCAAACAGAACGAGAATGATAGCTGCAATATGATAAAAAGAGAAAAAAGCTCCTACCGTGGCCATACTGATGTCGAGTTCTGTTCCCAGCGTTTCAGACAATGAGGCCACAATGTCATAGGCAAAATAGCTGCCCAAGCTGAGAAGGGCCACAAATATGAGAAGAGTAAAACGGTAGAATTTTGTTGAAGGATGAAAAATCCCAATCTCTTGAGTTGTTGCTGTCATGAAAATAATCCTTTATGTTGAAAAGGCTTGATGAGGCGCTTATATCACAGGGAAAAGTTGCTTGTCAATTCGCCCTTCTGGTATATAATGCACAGCAGGATAATTCCATGATTAAAAGTATTATTTCCGATTTGGGAAATGTCCTGATATTTTTCGATAACGACATTTTTTTTAATAAAATTGTTGAGTATTCGCCTTTGTCGGAAAATGAAGTTATCAGTGAGGTTTTGGCTCATTTGGAACTTAGCCGTTCTTTTGATATGGGAAAAGTGACGCCCGATGAGTTTTATTTGCAGGCCGCTAAAATCTTTAAGGCCACGGTTGATAAAACCACCTTCTTTTCCATTTACAACGATATTTTTTCTATCAATATGCCGGTTGTGGGATTGTTGAAGTCACTCCAGTCTGGATACAAGCTTGTTCTGTGTTCCAATACCGATGTCGAACGTTTTGGATTCGTCAAAAAAAAATTCCCAGAGGTTCTGCTTTTTGACAAGTACGTAGTTTCCTACGAGGTGGGTTTCATGAAGCCGCATCCGAGAATCTATGAGGCAGCCCTGGAGGAGGCAGGGACAAAGCCCGAAGAAAGTGTTTTTATTGACGATAGAGAAGAAAATATTATTGCCGCTGAAAAATTAGGCTTTCAGACCATCCTTTTAAATCCTGACACCAATCTTAGAGATGAATTTCAAAAGAAAGGTATGATCCAGAATAAAAAAATTAAGGACTTTTTCTAGAAAATCCATTAAAATAAAAAAAAATGAAAAACTCTTGACAAGCACATTTAATAAGAGTAATTTAGTGGAGTTTCCACAACATTTAGTAGCACTTAGAGAATTTATACACTATATATAGTAATTTGCCCCTCTTTGTTTCTTGTGTCAAAGAGGATTTGGGATGGATAATTGACATTATTGGAGGACGCTCCGCAGTGGGAAGGGGAGGTTAATTTATGACTGAAAGAAAGGAGACACTTATGCCGGGAACGATTTCTAGGATTAAAAAGAGAGATGGATCAATCGTTGATTTTGTGCAGGAGAAAATAACAACTGCAGTGGAAAAAGCCATGGAATCCCATGGTGTTAACGACAAAAGTGTGGCACGGAGTGTCTCTGATATCGCTACCTTCATACTTGAAGATAAGTTTAGCGGGTACACAATTCCTTCAGTGGAACAGATTCAAGATATCGTAGAAATGGTTCTCATGAGGCAGGGTTATCATGAAATTGCCAAATCTTATATTCTCTACAGGGAGCGTCATAAGGACATCCGTGAAGCCCGCGCAACAGGCCTTAACTTAATCAGCCTTATCAAGGATTATATTAACGATATGGACTGGAAGATAAGAGAAAACAGCAATGAGGGGACACTGAGTTTCTCCGGATTAAACGCCAGGGTCTCGGGAGAAGTGATGTCGAACTTTGCCATGAATCAACTGTATGCCGGTCGGATAAAAAACGCTCATATAGAAGGGAATCTCCATATCCATGATCTGTCCTATCCGATTGTAGGCTACTGTGCGGGATGGTCGCTTGAAAATCTCCTCAAAAAGGGATTCGGGCATGTTCCCAATCAAGTGCATTCTTTCCCTGCCAAACATTTAGAAACAGCCAGTCTGCATATGGTCAATTTCATCGGAACCATGCAGGGAGAGTTTGCCGGAGCACAGGCTTTTTCAAGTGTGGATACACTTCTGGCTCCTTTTGTAAGGGCCGATCATCTGGATTATGGGAAAGTCAAGCAGGATATTCAGAAGCTGATCTTTGGTCTGAATGTCCCCTCCCGATGGGGATGGCAGACACCTTTCTCCAATCTCACTTTCGACTGGACAGTTCCAGCGGACATGAAGGACAAGAAAGTCATTATAGGCGGGCAAGAAAAAGATTCTTCCTACGGAGACTATCAGGAAGAAATGGACATGATCAACCGGGCTTTCCTTGAGTTGATGATCGAAGGGGACCTGCGCGGCCGTGTGTTTACCTTTCCTATCCCGACGTACAATTTGACCAAAGATTTTGATTGGGATTCACCCAACGCCGATCTCCTTTTTGATGCCACGGCGAAGTATGGAATTCCCTACTTCCAAAACTATATAGGAACAGGCATGGATCCTGGAGACATCAGGGCCATGTGCTGCCGTTTGCACCTCGACCAGAGAGAACTCATGCGCCGTCCCGGAAACATGTGGGGACCCGGAGATTCTACGGGATCGATTGGAGTGGTGACTATCAACCTCAACAGGATCGGATATGAAGCCGGTTCCGATACCGAGTTTTTTTCCAAGTTAAAGAATGTGATGACGTTGGCAAAAGAGGCGCTCGAAATAAAAAGAGACGTCGTCAACAATATGCTGGACAAAGGCCTTATGCCCTACACAAAAGTTTATCTCGGTCATTTTGATAATCATTTTTCAACCATAGGTATCGTTGGAATGCACGAAGCCTGCTTGAATTTTCTCGGAAAAGGAATCGGCACACCGGAAGGAAAAGATTTTACTATTAAGGTGCTCAATTTCATGCGTGAAATCATGAAGCAGCTTCAGGAGGAAACCGGTCACCTGTATAACCTTGAGGCCACTCCGGCAGAATCCACGTCCTATAGACTCGCCAGGCTGGATAGAGGTAAATACCCCAGGATCCTTACGGCGGGAACAGACAGGTACCCATTTTTGTCAAATTCCACTCAGCTCAATGTGGATGCCACACGGGACATCTTCGAAGCCCTCGAGCACCAGAAAGACCTCCAACCGCTCTATACGGGAGGCACAATATTCCATGCTTTTCTGCCCGAATCCATCGACGGGAAAACGTGCAAGAAGCTAGTGAGAAAAATATCGGAAACAAAACTGCCCTACTTCAGTATCACCCCCACTTTCAGCGTGTGTCACGTCCATGGTTTCATAAAAGGTGAAGTGCATAAGTGTCCCGAATGCGGGGACAATACAGAAGTCTATTCCCGGATTGTGGGCTATCTCAGACCGGTTGCCACCTGGAACGACGGGAAAAAACAGGAGTTCAAGGAGCGTGTAACCTATTCGGAAGGGGTACATGGAGCGAGTTGATGAAATATCTCCTCTTTTCTTATCCCAACTGCCCAAACTGTGAAAAACTCAAAGGCTACCTGTCAGATACACCTCTCGATTGGCAGGAATACAATCTGGTCCAAAAAGAAAGCAAAATGAAAATCCGGGATTTTCTTGCCGACATCAAACGAGATGAAACAGGAGGCATTATTATCCCCACATTGATCGCCCTGGATGATGGAGTCTCAAAAGCTGTGCTCAATAGCCAAGAGGAATTGGACGATTGGTTGAAATCAAAGGGATAGAAAAGTTTGCCCCTATAGATTTTCCAGGCTATATCTCATCTACGGTCTTCGTCGGCGGCTGTAATTTCCGCTGCCCGTTCTGTCATAATGCCCAGCTAGTCTTAAAACCTCAATCTCTGCCCACTTTTCCGATGAATTATTTTCTCAGTTACCTCGATTCACGAAAAAACTGGTTGGAAGCCGTCTGTGTCAGCGGTGGTGAACCCCTGCTCCATGAAGAACTGAATGTTCTTCTTCAGATTATCAAAGACAGAAATCTTTTAGTGAAAATTGACACGAATGGAGCCTTCCCGGAAAAGCTGGAAGAGCTGATCAAAGCCGGATTACTGGATTCCGTGGCCATGGATATAAAGGCTCCTCTGGACAAATATGAAAAAATCACGGCCGTGTCAATGGATACCGATAATGTGAGGAGAAGCATAAAGATCATTCAGCGCTCCGGATTGGATTACATCTTCCGAACCACAGTCGTTCCCGGTTTTATAGATGAAAATGATATAGAAGAAATCGGTCAACTTCTGAAGGGATCGAAAAGCTACCAGATTCAGCAGTTTAAACCTGTCAATACATTAGACAAAACATTCGAAAAAATAAAACCCTTCGGCAGAGAAAAGCTTCAGGCTCTTGCTGACAGGGCCGTTCCGTATTTTGAAAAAGTCAGGATAGAAGGGATTTAACATCATGAAACTTAAAGTAAAAAAATTGAGCCCGGATGCCAAGCTTCCTCTCCGTGGACATAAGGGAGATGCAGGTATGGATCTTTTTTCTTTCTCGGCGTATGCCTTGCAGAAGGGTGAAATCTATGCGGTTCCAACAGGAATCAAAGTGGAGATTCCCATGGGATATGTCGGATTGATATGGGATAAAAGCGGTGTTTCTTTAAAAGGCGCCCATAGGCTTGCCGGAGTCGTTGATGCGGGATACAGGGGCGAGATCAAGGTTGTTATGGTCAATTTGGGTCAGGATCCTTTTGTTATAGATAAGGGGATGAAAATTGCCCAGCTCCTCGTCCAGCCGGTTGTAGAAGTAGAGGTAGAGGAAGTCGAAGATCTTGAAGACAGCTCACGGGGAGAAGGCGGCTTCGGCAGCACCGGGAAATTTTGACTCCATTTTGGGCGGGATTTTGACTTTGAATTGATTCTTTGGTATTCTTTTTTACTACAAAAAATGATTATAAAAATTGGATTGGGAGTCATTCTTGGTGGGGTTTTTGGATTTTTTTATTACCGCTTAATAGGGTGTAAATCAGGAGCATGTTTCATCACCGGAAATCCCTATAAGTCCACAATCTACTGGGCTTTGCTCGGAGGTCTTGTGGCCAATATCCTCTGATTCAAATTTGTGATGACCTCACTCAAAAATAGACTTTCGGTTATACTCTCCCGGCCGCAAAAACCTGAAAACATCGGGCTTGCCGCCCGCGCCATGAAAAATACGGGCTTTGAGAACCTCTTTTTGGTGGGGATGGATAAATTTGAAAGAAAATCTTTTGTGACAGCCGTTCATTCCCAAGAGATACTAGATAAGGCCATTTTTTTCCCAAATCTGCTCGAGGCCACTTCAGATATGAACATCATTTTGGCGTCCACCAAAAAAAAGAGGAAAAATTTCCCTCTCCTGTCTTTAGGTGACGCGGTTTCGAAGATTTTTGATTTTCCGGATAAAACAAGGGTTGGGCTTCTATTTGGAAACGAAATCACGGGCTTAACATCAGAAGAACTCTCTTTTGCCAATTTTTATTTCACCATCCCCCAGTTTGGCGATCAACCGTCCTACAACCTGGCTTCTGCCGTGCTTTTAACTCTTTTCTCAATTTATACATACGGCAAACAGACTTCTGATATTTTGGATGAAATGCCCCTTCCCAGGAAAGAACAGAGGGAATGCATTCAAAAAATCCTCGAAAAATTAGAGATGAAAAATTTTATCCATCCGGACAACAAAAGGCATGTGACAGAGAGGGTCTTCAGCCTGTTCGGCCGTCTGGCACTTACGGATAGGGACCGAAAACTTCTTTTGGCTATCTTCTCCAAAGGGCCGGACAGTTTTAAATAAAATAGAGGAGATTGGTTATGAATGATGACATTAAAGTTTCCTTCCCAGGTGGCAAAAAGGTTGATGCCAAATTCGGGGATTTTGTTATTAAGACAGATCAACCTGTTCACGGGGGCGGGGAGGGTACCGCTCCCTCACCATTCGACCTGTTTTTAGCTTCGTTGGCCACGTGTGCCGGTTACTATGTTCTCGTATTCTGCCAGAGCCGCGGCCTGTCGTATAAGAACGTTTCCCTTGTCTTAAAAAAAGAAAGAAATCCAGAGACCAAGAGGATTGAGAAAATTTTCATAAACATCAATCTACCGGATAAATTTCCTGAAAAATACAAATCTGCTGTGATTAAATCAGTAAACAGTTGTTCTGTAAAAATCCACATGCAGTATCCTCCGGAATTTATAGTCGAAGCGATTGTTAATAAATAAGGATTCAAGGGGTCGAGGGTTCTAGGATTCAAGTGCTTTTTTTAACGATTTAATTTATCAATCTCAATATGACCTAGGTCCCAGAGCAATAATATCTGAATTTCCTTCTCACTTTTTGACTCTTAATTCTTTAAAATTATTAAGCAATACACTCGAATCCTTGAACCCTAGAATCCTTGAATCCTTATGATTCTTATAATCTTCTTCAGATTTATGTAGATATTTTTTCTCTATTTTAGTATTAATAGTGCAAATACGTGTTGAGGAGGAGGGAGATGCGATTTAAAGATTTACCAATCAAAGAGAATATCGAGCTTTGACAAAAACGGAAAAAATGCGGCCCAAAGAGGAGCGTCAGAATATGCCGGTTATCGGTCCGGTAGAAATTTACCTCTGGCGGGATGCGTGGCGAAAGATGAATGAGAAAAAGAAACTTTGGGGAAACGAGAAGAAGTAAGAGGAGGGAAGATGGGAAAAAAGCAAAAAACAGTTCACTTTGTATTGGCGATACTGTTGTGTTTTTCATTTGTTTATGGACTATGGGGACAGACAAAAGGAGTAAAGAGTGGAGAGCGGTATGAAAGGCTGGTCATCCGAAACGTCACCCTCATAGATGGAAAGGGAACTCCTCCACGCGGTCCGGTGGATGTTATTCTCAAGAAAAACAAAATTGAATCGGTTCGCGGCGCTCGTGACCGGGAGAGCTATTCAAAAGAAAAGCACATTCTGGATGGAACCGGACGTTATCTTCTTCCCGGATTGATTAACATCCATGCCCATGTCCATGATAGCCGCGGGGGGGCGGCAATCCCTTTTGAATACTTGTACAAGCTCTGGCTTGCCAGCGGAATTACATCTGTGCGTGATGTTGGCAGCAATTACGAAAAGACTATTGAAGAACGACGCAAGAGCAACGAAGGACAAATGGCTGCGCCGAGGATTTTTCTCTACATTAGAGCCTGGGGTGAGACTCCTGAACAGGCACGCTCGAGTGTCCGGGACATTGTCAAGCATGGTGGAGATGGTGTCAAAATATTTGGTATGGACCGTGACATCATGGAAGCAGTCCTCGATGAAGCGCATAAGAACAATCTTCGTGTCGCTCATCATGTGGCGGTGGAAGAAACGGATGCCTGGGATGATGCCGCTTTTGGGGTCACCTCGATAGAACACTGGTACGGTGTGCCGGATGCGGCATTGAAGGGATCGCAGAGTTTTCCATCCTGGTACAACTACAACGATGAGGCCGAACGGTTCCGATATGCCGGCCATCTCTGGCGGGAAACCGATCCAAAAAAACTGAATCTGGTCCTTCAGACTCTTGTGGATAAACACGTGGCATGGAACCCGACGCTCGTTATCTATGAGGCTAATCGCGATCTTCTCCGGGCGCAGAATCAACCCTGGTTCCGTGATTATCTCCATCCTGTTCTTGAGGAGTCCTTTAAACCAAATCCGGCTAACCATGGTTCCTATTTTTGGAATTGGACAACTGAAGATGAGGTCTTCTGGAGACAAAATTATAAAATCTGGATGAGAGCCGTTCGCAGTTTTTCTTTAAAGGGCGGTCTGGTCGGAGTCGGTGAAGATGCGGGTTATATCTACATGCTCTACGGGTTCAGTCTCATCCGGGAGCTTGAGCTTCATCAAGAAGCGGGTTTTCATCCCATCGATGTGATCCAGCATGCCACAGGGAATAACGCTAAAATTCTGGGAAAAGAGAATGAATTGGGGCGTGTCCGTTCCGGGTATCTTGCGGACCTCATTCTTGTCGAAGGGAATCCGCTCAAGAATATGAAATACCTCTATCCAACTGGTGTGACGGAGATGGTTGACGGTGTGTTGATAAAAAAAGGTGGAGTCCAGTGGACCATTAAAGATGGCTATGTCTATCATGCCCCGACGCTGCTTGAGGATGTAAAACAGATGGTCGCCGATGCAAGGAAAAACAAAAATCCTTGAACCCTCGAACCCTTCCTTAATACTTGTATTCAGGCGCAATGTCGACCGGAATGTCTTTCAGTTTGTCCACCATGTTTTCCGTGAGTGCATCCGGAGGGCCTGGGCCAGCTCTGTGATGGAATCTCTGACCGTGTCCCTATCCACATGGAATTGTTCTGAAGCTTCGTCGTAAACGAATCCTCCCTGTTCTCTTATAAAGTTGTACTGGAGCAGCGTTCCCATCCCGTGGGCTTCATGAAGCCCAAACCGCATGGAACGGAACATGCCGGCAAGGTAAGTGGTGTAAATCTCTTCCTCCTTGTCCTTTGGAATCCACCCTTTCTCAATGAGGAGAGGGATGCTGTGGAGGCCCACAACGGTAGCCTTAGCCTCTTCTATGGCCGAATAATTTTCCTTGAGTGCCTTATTGACGGTGGTCTTTGTTCCATCGGGGAGTGTGACATAATTGACCCCGAGAGCATGGCAGATTTCATGGAGGACGATTTCGTTGAAATAAGCCCAGAAGAAGACGTTTTCTGCATCTTCTTTTGAGAGGATTTTTTTAGAAATGGGGACAAGAATTTGGTTGAATTTCGCTTCCATGACATTTTTGAGAAAGACTTTTTTTGTGCCCTTTTCCTCCCGGATTCTTTCGTCGTTGGGGAGAACAAAGGCGAGTGTTTGAACTCCGGCTTTTGTGTCTCCCGCCGTGAAGACCTCAATGGCGACATTTAATTGTGCGAGGCGCTTTTGGATATCGGTCACCTGCTTTCCTTTGCAACTCCATGAAAAACTCTCAGAAATACGCCCTATGAGAAAAACTGAATGTCAATCCCGTCTAAAGAGAGTTCTAAAATAAATATTGACAAATCATACCATATTTGGTATGTTACGAGAGATTAAGATTGATACCACAGTTTAATCAGGACGGGTATCTCCCAGTGGGCATCCATAAGGCAACTCAAGACGAAATTAAAATAAGATTCGGTACTGGCTCGAATCAACGCATCATGCTTTTTGAAAGATTAGTAAAGTTGCTCAAATTATTGAAGAAGCAAAGCAAGCACATAAAACTATTTCTCTTGAATGGAAGTTTCGTCTACAATAAAGATTCTCCTAATGACTTAGATTGTATCCTGGTCCTGAAGAAAGACTTCGATTACAGTTCCCCAGAATCACATCTATTAAGTCAAACAAAAAAAGTCTATCATACTCATCTGTTCATATTTGATGAAGAGGATGAATCTGGATACAAGGAAATTCTCGATTTCTTCTGTTCTGACAGAGCAGGAGATCCAAAAGGAATCCTGGAGGTTCTCTTATGATTAAAAACGATATTCAATACAAATATTCCAAGAGAAAAATAATTGAATTTTTAAATAAAGTCGAAAAACTCAATAAAAAGTACTCAAAAAACAAAAAGAAGCTGTCTTTACTTAGCCAAGGATATTTAGAACATGTTTCTCAACTAAAAACCGAAATCACTGAATATGAAAAAATGAAAAATTCTCCACTTCCCAGGATACTCACGGCAAAAAATCCAAAAGAAATAAGCAAACAATTGGTAAGGATGCGAATATCTCGTGGATTGACACAAGCTCAGCTTGCTGAACAACTTGGATGTAAGCAAAGCGATATATCTAGGATGGAAAGAGAGGATTATATATCCTTTTCAATTCCTTTATTACATAGGGTAGCGAAATTCTATGATACGGAATTGAACGTGTCTTTTGTAAATATCCGAATTCAATAAGAAACCGGATGGCAGCATGAGAAGAAAATTTGGTATTATCGTTCTTTAATAATGTGAAATATTTTCTCCCATGGGTTAACAATCCGTGCTTAAATGACGTATTATTCAAGGGGATACACAAATTTTGCATCTAAACATTAAACTTTGAAGTTTATAAACCCGAGTCATTCAGGTGAAATAAATATAGTGTGACGATTTGTTTTCAAAGGAGAGGGTTATGAGTGCGCCGAGCAAAGCTTACTTTTTCCAGTTGGTGACTCTCTGAAGAAAAATGAGACAGCTTGAACTATTTCTGTCGACAAGCGAGAGGGAAGTC
>SDBU01003389.1_pt1 | contig 20311 bp, 18 predicted proteins | sample 2277071 | NCBI WGS metagenome assembly SDBU01 (sample SAMN10397929, study PRJNA504765) | marine sediment metagenome | isolation source: marine sediment core GS08_GC12, 126 cmbsf | place: Arctic Ocean: Gakkel Ridge, Loki's castle | collected 2008
TTGTAAGAAATTTTTGCGAGAGTTCAGGATAGATTTTTACAGCCGTGTTATTCAGATTGGCAAGATAAAGGATAAAAAAGAGTGGCAGCCGGATCAAGCTGATTATTCTTCAATTGAGTCTTCATCCCTCAGATGTCTGGATAGGGAAAAAGAGAAACAGATGAAGGAGCTTATTGACCAGACCAGAACAAAGAGTGATACTCTGGGAGGGATCTTTGAAATCTATACTACCAATTTACCCATAGGATTGGGGGGGTATACCCAATGGGATGTTAAGCTAGATGCCAGGCTAGCTAAAGCCATAATGAGTATCCAGGCCATAGTAGGAGTGGAAATAGGGCTGGGTTTTGCTTCGGCAGAAAGATGGGGATCCCGGGTTCAGGACGAGATATTTTATGATGGGGAAAAAGCCCGTTTTTTCCGCAAGACCAACCGGGCCGGGGGCATTGAGGGAGGAATGACCAATGGAGAAACCCTGATTATGAGAGCCGCCATGAAGCCTATTTCTAGCCTGGCTCGGCCCCTTCGCTCAGTGGACCTCATCACCAAGAAAGAGGTGAAGGCAGCTCGCCAAAGAGCAGATATTTGTGCTGTTCCTGCAGCAGCCGTCATCGGGGAGTCAGTGGTGGCTTTTGAGATTGCCCGGGAGGTGCGGGAGAAGTTTGGCGGGGACAGTCTAACTGAAGCCAGGAGGAATTACCAGAGTTATATGGACTACCTGGCCAAAAAACAGGCAAGATGAACATTATCTTGACGGGTTTTATGGGTACCGGGAAAAGTGCAGTGGGTAGGAAATTGGCCAAGAGGTTAGGCATGAAATACCTGGATACCGATGAGCTCATTGAAAAAAAGGAGGGCTCTAAGATCTACCATATATTTAGAAAGAAGGGAGAGCCCTACTTTCGGAAACTGGAGGCTGTGATCGTTAAAAAGGTTTCACGTCTTGATAATCATGTCATTTCTACCGGTGGGGGAGTAGTCTTGAAAGATGAAAATATCAAGGCTTTGAGGAGAAACGGTTTTATCATTTGCCTTACTGCTAATCCGGAGGTCATCCTTAATAGAACCGGGAGGATAGGCGAGCGGCCCCTTTTGAATGAGCCTGATTCAGGAAAAAGAATCAAAGAGCTCCTGAGGACGAGGCAAGCCTATTATGAGAAGGCCGATTTTTCTGTAGACACTTCCAACCTGGCGCTAGAGGAAGTGATCAGGAAAATAGAGGAGGTTTTGAGAAAAAAGAATGAAAGTTGTGCCTATAGACCTGGGGAAGCGTAGCTATCCTGTCTACATAGGACGAGATATAGCTGATCTGGGTGGGGTAGCAAGAGAATTTGATCTGGGGGAAAAGATTTTAGTTATTTCCACTGCCCCCATTGCTTCTCTTTACGGGAGAAAAGTAAGAGATGTTCTTGCCAACTCAGGCTTTCAGGTTTCTTTAGCCAGAGTCCCCGATGGGGAGAAGTACAAGACATTATCTTGGGCAGCGAAATTATATGAAGAGTGTGCTAAAGGTAAGCTAGACCGAAACTCCACCATCCTCGCCCTGGGAGGAGGAGTAATAGGAGATCTGGCTGGATTTGTTGCTTCCACTTATCTTCGGGGAATTAATTTTATTTATCTGCCTACCACTCTCCTGGCGCAGGTAGATGCCAGTATAGGTGGAAAGGTGGGAGTAGACCTTCCTCAGGGTAAGAACCTGGTGGGCTCCTTTTATCAACCCCGCCTCGTTTATACAGACCTTAAGATGCTCAGGACTCTCCCACCGGCCCAGATAAAAGAAGGATTGGCTGAGATCATAAAATATGGGGTGATAGAAGATAAGGATCTTTTCCTTTATCTAGAAGAGAATCTGGAAAAAATTAGAACTTTGAGTCTTGACTCTCTGGAATACATCATTACCCGATGTGTTCAAATTAAAGCTGCTGTTGTCCAGGAGGACGAGAGGGAAAAGAGGGGAAAGCGTCAGGTTCTTAATTTTGGTCACACTATTGGTCATGCCATAGAGTCGGGCACTGGATACGGAAGGTATAGCCATGGAGAAGCTGTGGCGGTGGGAATGATAGCAGCAGCGAGAATAGCTAAGAAGATGGGTTTTCTCTCGGAGAATTCACTAGTTAGAATAGAAAATCTGGTAAGGAGAGCAGATCTTCCCAGCCGGGTGGAGGGAGTGAATGGTGGGAAACTCTGGGATGCTCTTTATTTGGATAAGAAGATCAAAGGAGGTAAACTCTATTTTGTCCTGCCCAGAAAAATAGGAGAGGTTTTTCTCACCGATAAAGTTCCTCTCTCTTTGGTAAGAGAGGCAATTAGAGAGCTGGGGGTGGAAAAATGATTCACATTCTAATCATTCATGGACCTAATATTGACCTTCTAGGAATGCGGGAAAGAAATATTTATGGTAAGATGAGTCTTTCTAGATTAAATCAGCTCATCAGAGAAAGAGCAAAAAACCTGGGGGTGGAGGTAAAGATCAGCCAGTCAAATCATGAAGGCGATATTGTTTCCCTTGTAGGAAAGTCTAAAAACTGGGCTGACGCTATCATCATCAATCCGGCTGCTTATACTCATACCAGTGTGGCTATCAGGGATGCCATCCTGGCCGTCAATATCCCCACTATAGAGGTTCATCTATCCAATATTTATCAGAGGGAGGCCTTTCGACAAAAGTCCCTAACTGCTGGGGCTTGCCTAGGTCTGATATTGGGACTCGGGGAGGAGAGTTATCTTCTAGCTCTGGAGGCAGCGGTAAATATTATCAAGGAGAAGAGCAAAAAATGCAGTTAGAAAACTTGCGTCGTCAGATTGATGAAATTGATTCTAAGCTGGTGAACCTTCTTAATGAAAGGATGAGGAAGGTTTTTGAAATTGCTGAGGTTAAAAGAAAGAGAGGGGGAACCCTTTACTATCCGGCTAGAGAAAAGAAGATTCTTCAGCGATTAATCCAGCATAACCAGGGTCCCTTGCCCAACGAAGCTTTGCTAGAGATCATGCAGCTCATCCTTAAAACCTCACTTACCCTTCAAAGTGAACCTAAGGTAGTCTATTTCGGCCCTCCAGCGACCTTTACTCATCTTGCGGCCATAAAGAATTTCGGCAGGCGAGCTGAGCTTATTCCGGAAAAAAGTATCAGTGGGATCTTCTCCAGGGTAGAAAACAAGCAGGCAGGCTTTGGGGTAGTGCCGGTAGAGAACTCCACCGAGGGGGTGGTTACTCATACTCTGGATATGTTTCTGGACTCAGATCTCAAAATATGTGCCGAGACCGTTCTAGAAATTTCTCATTATCTTCTAGGCAGGGGCTCTTTAGAAAAGGTAAAAAAGATCTATTCCCATTCCCAGGCTCTGGCTCAGTGTCGCGGGTGGTTGGAAGAGAATGTTCCCACCGTGAGATTGGCGGAAGTGGAAAGCACAGCCAGAGCCGCCCAGATGGCTGCAAAAGACCTTACCTGTGCTGCCATTGCCTCTGAAATAGCTGCCTCCCTCTATAATCTTAATATTATCGCATCGCACATTGAGGACAGCCCTCATAACTATACCCGGTTTTTGGTCGTTGGCCGGGAATACAATAAAGAGAGGAGCGGACAGGATAAGACCTCTATTATTTTCTCCATCAAGGATAGAGTAGGGGCTCTGCATGAGATGCTGGCTCCTTTTCTTAAGTACGGAATAAACTTGACCAAAATTGAATCCAGGCCCACTAAAAAGCGAGCCTGGGAATATGTGTTTTTCCTGGATTTTGTCGGCTACAAGGACGAAAAAAAGATAAAAAAGGCTCTGGCAGAGCTTGAGGAAAGCTGTTTTTTCCTTAAAATCTTGGGATCATATCCCCGAGGAGAATAAAGAAAAGATGAGATGAGATAAAGGAGAAAAAAAATGATAATTACCTTGAAGTCTGATACCACACAAAAGGGAATTGACCAGGTGGTGCAAAAAATCAAAGAATTGGGTTTTACTCCCCATATCTCAAAGGGGACCGAGAGGACCATTATTGGAGTTATTGGTGAGAATGCTATACGTTACCGAAATGTTTTCGAGGCCATGTTTATTGTGGACTCCATTGTTCCCATCTCCAAGCCCTATAAGTTAGTTAGCCGGGAATTCAAAAAGGAAAATACAAAAGTTAAAATAGGAAAAGTAGAGATTGGAGGAAAGGCGATAGTGGTAATGGCAGGGCCCTGTGCCGTGGAAAGTAGAGATTTGCTTCTGGAGGTAGCTCAGCGGGTGAAGGAGGCGGGGGCAAAGATCCTGAGGGGAGGTGCCTTTAAACCTCGTACTTCTCCCTACTCTTTCCAGGGTCTGGGGAAGGAAGGGTTAAAACTCTTGGCTGAAGTGAGCCAGATCACCGACCTTCCCGTAGTTACGGAGGTCATGGATCCACGACAGGTAGAGATGGTCTCAGAATATGTCCATATTATCCAAATTGGGGCCCGTAATATGCAAAATTTTGATCTATTAAAGGAAGTGGGCCGGGGCAACCGACCCGTTCTACTCAAAAGGGGAATAGCCTCTACCATTAAAGAATTCTTAATGTCGGCAGAGTATGTCTTATCCAGGGGTAATTATGATCTTATCCTCTGCGAGAGGGGGATAAGAACCTTTGAAGATGCCACCCGTTTTACTCTGGATCTTTCAGCAGTTCCTCTCATCAAGAAACTTAGTCATCTTCCGGTGGTGGTAGATCCCAGCCATGCCACAGGCATGAGGGACTTGGTGGCTCCTATGTCCCGGGCCGCCATAGCGGCAGGTAGTGATGGCCTTATTGTCGAAGTTCACCCCCGACCAGAAGAGGCCCTCTCGGATGGCCTGCAGTCTGTAATACCACAAGATTTTCATCGGTTCATGAAAGAGATTAAATCTATAGCCAGAATATTAGGAAGGGGCTCCTGAGCTATGAGCCTTAAATCCATCCAGATTAATCCTGCCCGGCATCTAAAGGGAGAAATAACCGTCCCCGGAGATAAGTCCATTACCCATAGAGCTCTTATTTTTGCTTCTATTGCCAGAGGAAAATCAATGGTGATGGGCTTGCAGAAGGGAAAAGATTGTCTGGCTACCCTCAATGCCTTGAAAATGATGGGCATTCACATGGAGGAGGAAGAGGATAGATTAGTCGTCTATGGACAAGGATTAAGCGGGCTTAGAGAACCGCCCAATATCCTGGACTGTGGCAATTCAGGAACTACTATACGACTCTTAGCTGGACTTCTGGCTCCTCAGAAATTCTATTCTGTCCTCTCAGGCGATCAGTATTTAAGGAAAAGACCCATGCAGAGGGTAGTGGAGCCGTTAAGAAAAATGGGAGCCAGAGTCTTTGGTCGAGAAAATGGTGAGTTCCCTCCTTTGACCATCCTGGGTGGTAAACTCAAAGCAATAGATCATTCCTCTCCAATACCCTCAGCCCAGGTGAAATCCTGTATATTGTTAGCAGGACTCTACGCTAAGGACAGAACCTCTGTAATTGAGCCCTATCGATCTCGGGACCACACCGAACGCATGCTGAAATTCTTAGGAGCAAAAATAGAAGTCGATGATTTGAGAGTAAGTGTTGCAGGAAATAATTCTTTTTCCGGGGCCAATATTTGGGTACCAGGGGATCTTTCCGCCGCTTCTTTCTTCATGGGGGGAGCAGCGATCTTAAAAAAATCGAAATTAAAGATTTTACAGGTGGGATTGAATCCCACGCGACGCGGTTTCATCGATGTTCTTCTCCGGATGGGAGCAGATATCAAGATTCTCAATATGAGAAAAATCTGCGAAGAGGAGGTAGGCGATATAGAGGTAAGAGGAGGTAATTTGAGAGGAACTGTGGTCCAGGGAGAAATGATTTCCCGTCTCATTGATGAAATACCTATCTTAGCTGTGGTGGCCTGTTTTGCTAAAGGCAAAACAATTATTAGGGATGCTCGCGAACTAAGGGTTAAAGAGACCGATCGAATTGGAGCCATAAAGAGCGAGTTAACGAAGATGGGTGCCCAAATTGAAGAAAAAGAAGACGGAATGATAATTAAGGGTGTAGGAAAGCTAGGGGGCGCTCAGTGCCAGAGTCATGGAGATCACCGAATGGCTATGGCTCTGGCTGTTGCCGGTTTATGTGCCGGGGGAAAGACGGAGATTTTAGACTCAGGATGTATAGCTACCTCTTTTCCTGACTTTCAGAAGCAGTTCGAGAAAATCGCCATCTAAATTGCGGAGGGAGTTGCTGAAAAAGAGGGAAATTTTATTGGTGAATCAAAATTAATTGTTGCCAGTTGCCTTTTGAGATTTAGCAACTGAAGGAATTAGGACTTGCTATTGAATGGGCAACTATTCATCGAGAAGAACTTAAAAAAGTTTGGCGTCAGGCAATGGAACATCAGGGATTAAGCAAGATCGAACCTCTAAAATAGGTAACTATAGAACTAAAGCCCAGAATGATATGCGTCATCTCGCTAGCAGGAAGGAGAGGCACTAGGAATTGAAAAATAGAAACCGCGGGAATGCCGAGAAAAGACCCGAATTTGAAAGCTATATGGATAGTCTGTTCAAGCGCTCATTCGAATCAAGACCATTTGATGCTCTCTTGACGATCCTTCGCGTTAAAGGGCGCTCGAACGCCAATTGGGACCCCTTCGAAGAGTCATTGGATGCCTTTGATGACTTCAACTGGTTAATTCAGACGTCAATTACACAACGGGGAGACCAGTGTGCCCGCCGTATTGCTTTGCTTATTTACTGCCAGGCAATCGAGATGACCGCTGTTCATGAAATGCTCGCGAATCTTCTCCGTTGTATAGCAGGCAAGTCATATATAATCAACCCTTTTCACCATCTTGCAAAAAGGAAGAGGAAGGATTTTTTTGCTTGGATACCACCAAGCGCTACGGCCAAATTCAGAGAGATCAAAAAATTGTCAGCTCAAGCAGGCGACGAAAATCTCCCTAAATGCATTGACTCTTACTTCAACGAACACATACGAAATGCCTTTGTTCACTCAGACTACATCCTAACAGACACAGAATTTCGCTATACTGAGGGCGGACTAGCTCAGCACATTGAGGTTACTGAGTTAGATCGGCTTACCAGCACATGCTTCTATTTTTATGAAGCCTTCATTACTGCACACAAACGACGGCGCCTTATTCTTGGCCACTCCAAACGTTACCATAAGCGGCCTAATTATGAGGTATTAGAGCTTCTGTCAGATAAGATGGAAGGTGTTTACGGATTCCATGTCCACTTTTCCAATGGCTCCAAAGCAACTTACAGTCGACGACGCTGTGGTACGGAGGCCGTAAATCTCATGTTTGATAAGAATGGCACCATAAATTTCCTCGTCGGTGATCGAGAAAAGTTAGAGTTGGTATGGAAAGTGAACGGAGAACCAATAAGTGATTGGTGAATTCTTGAATCTCGAAAACAAGACGACGCCTAGCACAGGATATCTGGTTCACAGCACTCACGGAGATGCCTTCCGCACTTGGCAAACACACGAGTCGTTACCTGCGATGGTGGACCATTACAGCTGAGGAATTAATGGGGAGAAAGATATAAAAACTATCATTGAACAATTTGTAGATTATATGTTACCCGAGTTAACTCCTTATGAGACCTCAGTATATCTTTATCCGTTGGGTGAATTATTCGTAAAAAGTGGTGTTACTAAGATTCGAGTAGTTAAGAGAATAATTACCGTCGGATATGGAAAAGCGGCAAGAGGAGAAAAAACGAGTTATAAGCAGGTATCTAAAATTTTGGGAAAGCTAGAGGAAAAAGGATGCATTAAAGTTGACAATACAAACAGAGAAAGAACTTCATATTAGGTTAATCTACCTAAAAATATTCCTCTGGTAGTGGAAAAGATAGCCAATCATTCACTCGTTTGAGGAAGAGGTGCTCAGAAAAGAGAAAAGATAAGACAAGAAGATGGAATTAATCAAGCATATCAGCAAAATGAGGAACTACATAAACAGGACAAGGAAAGAAAAGAGCATTGGTTTTATTCCCACCATGGGGGGCCTCCATGAGGGTCATCTTTCTTTAATTAGAAAGGGTAGGAAAGACTCTGATGTATTAGTAGTAAGCATTTTCGCTAATCCCACTCAGTTTGGGCCCGAGGAGGATTTTGAAAGTTACCCCCGGGATCTGAATCGAGATATTAAGCTCGTCGAAGCCGAAGGTGCGGATGTAATCTTTGCTCCTTCTGTTAAAGAGATTTATCCGGATGGGTATTCTACCTTCGTTGAGGTGGAGGAATATTTAACCTCCACCCTGGAGGGAGATTCGCGTCCCGGACATTTCAGGGGAGTCACCACCATCCTGACTAAATTGTTTAACATCATATCTCCTGATAGAACCTACCTCGGGGAAAAGGATTATCAGCAGGTTCTGGTAGTAAAAAAATTAGTAAATGAGTTGAATCTAGATAATCAGATTATTGTTCTTCCTATTGTAAGAGAAAATGATGGACTGGCGATAAGTTCTCGTAATTCTTATTTTAATGAAAAGGAGAGAGAGGCAGCTACTATCCTTTATAAGTCTCTTAAAAAAGCCCAGGAGTGGACTATTGAGGGAGAGAAAGATCCTGCGCGAATTATTCGTAAGATGAAAGAATTGATAGAAAAAGAACCTTTGGCTGAAATAGATTATATTACTATTGTCGGCCCAAGTAGTATGGAGAAAGTGCAAAGTATAGAGGGAGAAGTTCTCATTATTCTTGCCGTAAAAATAGGTAAGGTAAGGTTGATCGATAATATGAGAGTAAAGACAAGCATGTGTCAGAGTTAAAGATTCTCATCTCGGTGACAGAGGTTTCCGGTGATATGCACGCCGCTAATCTGGTTAAAGCTATTAGAAGGATAAATCCTGGTACTAAATTTGTGGGTATCGGGGGAGAGAGAATGCAAAAGGCAGGGGTAGATATAAGGTCTATTACTACGCATATGGGAACAATAGGCCTTTTGGAAGGGGTAAAGTATTATCCTTCTTTTTTGAAGGTAAGGTCGATGATGAAAAAGATTCTTTTGAAAGAGAAACCCCATCTTTTAGTCCTTGTAGATAGCCGGGATTTTAATTTAGGTATTGCTCGCCTAGGCAAGAAATTCGGCATTCCTGTAGTCTATTATATTGCTCCTCCTGTTTGGGCCTGGCCTGACCATAAAGGGAAAAGAGTAGCCAGAACGTTGGAGAAGATTATTGCTATTTTCCCTTTTGAAGCTGAAATCTATCGCGAATGTGGAGCAAAGGTAGCATTTGTGGGACATCCTTTGCTAGATATCGTTAAACCAAATATGAGTAAGGAAGAAGTTTATCATAAATTCACCCTAAATTCTGGTGGATTTATAATTGGACTTCTTCCCGGAAGCCGGGAGCAGGAGATAAATAATCTTCTCCCTTTAATGTTGAGTACTGCCGCGAAAGTAAGTAAGAGATTAAAGAATGTTCAATTTTTGCTTCCTCTAGCCTCTCCTGTTTTTACAGATAGAATCACGAGGATAGTTAATAAAAGTGAGGTTCCCGTTAAAATTGTAACCGATAGTGTATATGAGGTGATGAATATTTCTCATCTTCTTATCACCTCTTCGGGAACTGCTACATTGGAGGCAAGTTGCCTGGGTACTCCGATGATTATTGTCTATAAGACATCTTTAAGCACTTGGCTTATGGCGAAAATCTTGCTAAAATTGCCTTACATAGGTTTTCCTAACATATTAGCTAATAAAATGATTGTCCCAGAGTTATTACAATTTCAGGCAAAGTCCGATAGATTAAGTAATCTTGTTTTAGAATTACTTAACCATCCGCAAAAATTGGAGACAATGAGAATGGGATTGAGGAAGGTAGTTAAAAAACTGGGAGAACCTGGAGCTACAGACCGAGCAGCAAAAGTTATTATGAAGGTTGTATCTTAAAGGAGTCCCAAGATTGAGTGAGGTCTCTATTGTAAGATGTCATAGTTACGAACAAGAGGAAGTAGAGAAAGCGGTAAGGGAAAGCCTGCAATTGATAGGGGAGATAGATGAGATTATAAAGCCGCAAGATAGGGTGCTCCTTAAAGTAAATATGATAAACTCCGATTTTCCTGAAAAAGCAGCCACCACTCATCCCGCTATCCTTAGAGCAGTAATCAGGATGGTTAAAGAGATGGGAGGAGAGGTAGTGGTGGGAGATGCTCCGGGAGTTGCTTATCAGTATATTGAACGTGCGTGGCAGAAAACAGGCCTTAGAAGAACTGCCGAAGAGGAGGGAGCAGAAGTAGTTAATTTTAGGGAAGTTGAAGAAATCGATAATTCAACTAATAAAAAGATACCAATTTTACATATAGCTAAAGAAGTTTTAGATGCAGATGTAGTGATCTCTCTTCCCAAACTAAAGACACATAGTTTTACTCTTTTTACCGGAGCAATCAAGAATTTATACGGAACTATCCCCGGGTTTAGAAAGAAGGAGCTCCATGTATTAGCTCCCCGCCCGCAAGATTTTGCCGAGCTTATAGCAGACATCTTTTCGGCAGTTAAACCCTCGCTTGCTATTATGGATGGAGTTGTGGGTATGGAGGGAGATGGTCCCATCTCAGGTTCTCCCCGCAAGATAGCGCTAATTTTAGCAAGTAAAGATCTTGTATCTTTGGACGCTGTAGCCTCCAATATTATTGGTTATTATCCTTTTGATATCGAGATTACAAAAGTGGCCGATAAAAGAGGATTGGGAGTAGGAGAGCTTGAGGAGATAGAAATTAAAGGGATCCCTCTGAATGAGGTAAGAATAGAGGATTTTAAATTAGTCTCCAATCTCAATACTCTGTTAAAAAGAATGCCTTCTCCTGTCTTTTCTCTTCTTGGACCAGCAGCTTCTCTCCTTCTAAAGGTTACCCCCGGCGTTGATAAAGGTAGTTGCAGGAGGTGCGGGGATTGCACTGAAGCCTGCCCGGTAAAGGCGATAAAAATGGAAAATCATAACTACCCTGTAATAAACCAGAAAAGATGTATTGGATGTTTCTGTTGTACTGAAGTTTGCTCCCATGATTCTATGAAAATCGAGCGTAGTTGGCTGGCACGAAAATTAAAGATGTGAGGTTCTTCTAGAAGATGTATTATGTTTTTATAGTGACCAACAGTCCTGGAGAGTTGCTAGGCTGGGTAAAGCCTGTGGTAAGAAGTTTAAATAAGAGAACTTCGCAGATAAAAATTGTAGTGGTAATAACTCCTTGCCAATATGCAAGTGGAATGGAGAGAGAAGTTGCAAGAAGTTTCCCTGAAGTAAATTATGTAATGAGCAAAGGCGAGTATTTTAAGTATCTCTTTTTCAATCTTAAACCTCCCGGGCTTCATTTAAATGCTTCCCGTAAAGGAGTTGTTCTCTTTTTGGGGGGGGATCCCATTTATGCTTTACTCCTCTCTAAACGATTGGGTTTTTCGGCCATGGCTTATACTCATAGATTAAGATATAAAAGATACTTTAAGAGATTTATGGTGCCTAATAACAAGATAAGAAAAGAATTTATAGAGGAAGGGGTGAAGCCAGAAAAAGTTACTGTGTTGGGTGATTTAGTGGGAGATGCAGTGCAGCCATTGATATCCAGAAAAGAGTTATCTCAATTCTTGCATATCAGCCCTGATTCTTTATGTGTATCCATTCTTCCTGGGAGTAGACCCCAGATAGTGCGATATATGACTCCCTTTTTTTTGAGGGTGTGCGAGTTAATTAAAGAGAAATTTCCAAAAATTCAATTCTTTTTAGTTTTGTCTCCCTTTGTTGCCAAAGAAGAGCTGGGAAATTTAACCGAAGAAAAGCTAAGTAAAACCTTTGCCGTAAAGGAAGTTAAATTGGAAAAAGAAGAGAATCAATGGCAGTTAATTACAGAATCGGGCTTAAGAGTTTTAGTAATTGAAGAAAATCGGTATGAAGTAATGAGCATATCTACAATGTCTATTACTATTCCTGGTACCAATACACGCGAGCTCTCTTTTCTGGGTGTGCCCATGGTGGTGGCTATACCTTTAAACAAGCCTGAAGCAATACCTCTTGATGGCTTAGCCGGATTGATAGGAGATGTCCCTCTGGTGGGGACTTCTATCAAAAAATGGATAGTGAAAAGATATGATAGAAAGGTTAAATTTGCTGCTGCTCCCAATAGATACGCGGAGAAAAAGATTGTTCCTGAAGTAAGGGGCATAATTCAGGCGGAAGATGTAGCCAAGGAGGCAATAAAATTACTAAAAGATACAGACTCTCTCCGCCGCATGTCTACCGAACTTAAAGAGCTATTTTCCCCTCAGAATTCAGCCGATAAATTAGCCGAGATAATACTGGAGAAGGAACTAAAAATAGGAGCTAATTTATGAATACACAATATCGATTAATAAGCTATCTTCGCCCTTATGTAAAGATTTTGATTTTAGCTGTAGTTTGCGCAATATTTACGACTTTATGCACCTTAGCAATCCCCTGGTTCTTGGGGAAAGGTTTGATCGATAAGGTTATCGTGGAAAAAAATCTTTTTTTACTAAATTTAGTTGCCATAGGAATCCTTGCGGTAGTAGCCATAAAAGGACTCTTTCTCTATCTCCAGACTTACTCAACCTCATTTATTGGCTGTAAAGTAGTTACAGATATGCGTAACCAAATATTTCAACATCTACAAAAACTTTCCTTAAGTTTTTATAAAAAGAGACGTACGGGAGAGATTATGTCTCGGGCAGTAAATGATACCGATCTACTTCAAAATGTTCTTATGAATAATATGATGAGATTTGTCTTAAATCTTTTTATTGTTTTGGGAGTTTTCGTATTTATCTTTTATATAGACTGGCGCCTTTCCCTTTTTGTTTTGGCTATTTTCCCTTTTCTGGTTCTTATAGTCAAAAGGTTTGGCTCTCGAATAAAAGATTTTAGTGGTTTGATCCAGATGAAGATAGCTGATATCTCCTCTATCCTTCAGGAAGTAATAGGAGGAATTGAAGTAATAAAGTCTTTCACCATGGAAGAGCACGAGGTCAGAAGATTTCAAAATCAGACTACAAGGAACTTTCGCTTAAACATGAAGAGAACACGCATCGTGGCTATTCTACCTCCTATAGTGGAGATTTTAACTACTCTAGGTTTAGTTGGTATTTTATGGTATGGAGGATGGGAGGTAATAAGAGGGGAGTTGACCATAGGGGAGTTTATCGCTTTCTTAGGATATATAGGGTTAGTTGTTAATCCGCTAAACAGAATAGGTAAAGATTATAGTCAATATCAACAGGCCTTAGCTTCCGCAGAGAGAATTTTTGAGCTTTTAGATATAGAACCTGAGATAAAAGAGTCTCCTGGAGTTATGAAAATGCCTCATATAGAAGGGTATATACAATTTGAGGATGTTTACTTCAGTTATGATGAGAAAGAGGTAGTTTTAGAGAATATTGATTTAGATTTGAAGCCGGGAGAAAGAGTTGCTCTGGTAGGACCAAGTGGAGTAGGTAAAACGACTTTGGTAAGTCTTATTCCCCGTTTTTATGACCCTATTTCTGGAAAAATCAGTATAGATAAACAGGACATTAGAAAAGTGAAACTCTCTACTTTAAGAGAGCAGATAGGAATTGTTCCTCAAGAGACTATACTTTTCAGCGGGAGTATAAAAGATAACATTGCTTATGGTAAGATGGAGGCAACCGATGAAGAGATTGTAGAGGCAACAATGAAAGCTAATGCTCACGATTTTGTTAGTTCTTTACCTAATGGGTATGAGACGCAGGTAGGTGAGAGGGGAGCAAAATTATCTGGAGGAGAGAGGCAGCGTATCGCCATTGCCAGAGCTATTCTTAGAGATCCCCGTATCCTTATCCTTGATGAAGCTACTTCTGCCGTGGATGCAGAAGCTGAGGTCTTAATTCAGGAAGCTTTGGAAAAGCTAATGAAGAATAAAACCACTATTATTATCGCTCATAGATTATCTACCATTTTGGGTGCAGATAAGATAGTCGTTCTTAAGAAAGGGAGGGTGGAAGAAGTTGGATCTCACCAGAAGCTTCTATCCAAAGGGGGAACATATGCAAAACTTCATAAGAGACAGTTTGGGAGAGAGCACTCAGGAAGGTAGAGTTCTCTGAATTGAACAAGATAGAAGTGAGTATAATTATTCCTACTTATAACCACAAAGAGATACTGAGAGAGACGTTAGAGTTCCTATTTAATCAGAGCTACCCAAAAGAGAACTACGAGATTGTTATTGTTGACGACGGCTCCACTGATGGAACGGAGAAAATGATAAATTCTCTTTCCCCTCCTTGTAGATTAGTATATCTCCATCAAGATCGAAAAGGACCAGCTATTGCTCGAAATTTGGGGATAAAAAATGCCCGGGGAAAGATAATAGTTTTCATCGATTCAGATATTTTTTCTTCTCCCGATTTCATAAATGAACATGTAAAATTTCATAGAAGATTTGGAAACGTAGTGGTTAGTGGGCCTACAGTGAGAACAGACAAGCTTAAAGATGTATTTAGCGATATAAAGAGGAGAAAATTCAGAGAATCACTTGCATGGTCAGGGCCTTCACTTATCACCTCTAACCTTTCGGTTAAAAAAGAATTTTTACTCAAAGTAGGAGGATTTGATGGGGAGTTTGTAGGTATGGGATGGCATGATTGGGAACTGGGGTTAAGACTTAAGAAGTTAGGGCTTAAAGTAAAAAGAAATGTAGAAGCTATAGTTTATCATTATAAAAGGAAAAGAAGACTTTCGGATATTCCTTTTTTATGTGAAAAAAGGAGAGAGCAAGGGGTAAATGCTGTTCTATATTATAAAAAACATCCCGGTTTAAAAGTGAAGCTTGGCATAAGGCCGCAAAGTCTTATCTTTGATAAGCTAATCGGATGGATAGACAAAAACTTTGGAGAAAGGTTAATTTTGCTTGCCGCCAGGAAGGGTGAGCGGTGGTGGTTGAGGATGCTTATAAAATGGAAATTGCTTCATGCCTATGCCCAAGGTCTAAGAGATGGTATGAAGAAATATAAAGTGAGGCTGTTTTGATGAAGATAAGTGTAGTCATTGCTAGCTACAATAGAAGGGACATACTAGAAAGGTCCCTTGAGTATTTATTTCGTCAGGATTACCCGAAAGATCAATACGAAATCATTGTAGTTGACGATGGCTCAAGCGATGGCACTCAGAAGATGGTGGAGGAAAAAAATCCTTCCTGTGGCCTAAAATATCTAAAGCACAAAGAGAGAGGCGGGCAGAGTAAAGCTAAAAATCTTGGAATTAACCATACTCAAGGCAAGGTGATAATTTTTATTGACGACGATGTCCTTTGTCCTCCTCAATTTATTAAGGAACATATGAGGTGTCATAAAAAATACCACAATGTAATAGTTGATGGTCCAGCAATAAACACAAATAGAATTGATAATCTATTTAATGATAAGAAAAGAAGAGTTCTTGCTTTTCTTGATTTTTTTGGAGCAAGTTTCATTACCTCTAATACTTCCTGCAGGAAGGATAGTTTAATTAAAGCGGGTGGATTCGATGAAGAATTTGGCAGGAAATTTGGCTGGCAAGATAGAGAACTGGGCTTTCGGCTTAGGAAAATGGGGATAAAGAGAAAAAAGAATAGAAGAGCGTATGTTTTTCATTTTAAGCAAAAAGGGTCTTTAGATAATTTTGGCCAGCTTCTTAAGAAAGAAAAGGAAAGAGGGATGAATGCAGTGACTTTCTATCGTAAACATCCGGTGAAGAAGATCAGGCACCAGGTGAGATTCCGTTACCTCTGGTATGATAGGTTGATTCCTTTTAAGAAATTGATAGATAGGGATATAGAGGTTTTCCACCAGACTCATTGGAGAAGGTTCATGCGGCCATTTTTGATGAGATTCTATCTTGTCCACGCCTATGCTGAGGGTCTAAAAGAGGAACTAAAGACACAAAAATTGAGGATATGAACAATGGTTGAGGTAAGCATTATCATCCCTACCTATAATCGGTGGTGGATCCTGAAAAAATCACTAGAGGCATTGTTTAATCAGAGTTATCCGAAGGATAAATATGAGATAATCCTCATTGATGATGGCTCGACCGATGATACTAAAACTATGATAGATTCTTTATCTCCTCGTTGCAAATTTAAATATCTGAGAAATGAGAAAAGGATAGGCATCCCCAGGACACGAAATAGAGGAATAAGACAGGCAAAGGGCAAATATATTATTTTTACTGACAGTGATGTAGTAGCTACGCCCGATTTCATTGAACAACATATGAATTATCACAAGAAATACCCGGATGTTATAGTTAATGGTGAATTAATTCGGGTGCCCAGTTTTAAACAAATAGAGAAAAAGAGAAAAAGTATCTTTGACCTTTCTCTTTCGCCGTTTGATACGGCCAACGTCTCAGTGGAAAGAAAATATCTCTTAAAAGTGGGGGGGTTTGATGAGGATCTATTAGCCTATGGCTGGCAGGATCTGGAATTAGGTTATAGGTTAACAAAAGCAGGACTAAAATGCAAAAAAAATCGGCATGCTCTAGGATATCATTATTTTAAGAAAAAAAACCTTTCTAATTTGTCCTCTCTCTGTGAAAAGGAGAAAATGCGAGGGACGAGCGGAGCTCTGTATTACCGAAAACACCCCCACCTGAGTGTGAGACTTGCCACCCAGGGCAATCCCCTATTTGTCTTGGCCTTTCTAGGCAAATGGATAGATAAAAATAGAAAAGGTAGAAAAATTCTTGCCTTTGCCGAAAGACACCGTATAGATTGGCTATTTAGTTTGTTGGTGAAATTAATAACCTTCCATTACTACCTTGAGGGTTGGCGTGAAGGGATAAAATGCAAACATCCAAAAAACTTGATAGATTAATAGATAAATCTATTTTCTTTTTTATATTTTTCTTACCTTTTTTACCTCCCGTCAGTTATGTAGCCCTATTAGTGGCGTTGGTTCTCTGGTTACCCAAGCAGAACTTAAAAAAGATTTTGGATTTTAGACCCAGAATTTTTGTATGGGCTCTTTTGGGTTTCATTTTCGCAGTAGGGCTTTCCGTAGTTTTCTCTATCAATAAAACCTTAAGTTTTGGTGCTTTCACACTTTTCATTTTCTATCTTCTAACCTTTGCTCTTATAGCTGGCAATGTGAGAAACGAGGGCACAGCAGAGAAGATTTTGTCCGCGGTTGTCCTCTCAGGATTAGTAATTACTGCTTTTGGAATAATTCAATATCTGGCCGGGATTGATTTCGATTATGAAATCGGCTTTTTGACTATCAGCCTACGTGCAAAAGAGGGAATCGGCTCAACTTTGGGCAATCCTAATAAGTTCGCCAAATACTTGGATCTCATTCTTCCCCTTTCCTTCGTTTCATTGCTGATTCAAAAAGAGCTCAAAAGAAAAATCCTGCCCGGAATTCTCGTCATATCAGGTCTTGTATGTCTAGTTCTAACCAGATCCTTAGGCGGCATAGTGGCAGTTTTTGCAGTTATAATGCTAATTATTTTTATCAAGAACTGGAGAGTTTTTCTCATTGTTATGGCAGGTCTTTTCATTTTTACTTTCTTCAACTACGGGTGGGCCATCAAGACCATCAGTAAATATGGTAGCCCCGATCGTAGAATCTACACCTGGAAAGAGGTGGTACCTCGCATATTCAAAAACTATCCATTGTTTGGATCGGGACTGGGTACTTATAGGTTGTTATCCTGGAGAGAGAGCCCTGGGAACGAATGGATTGTTGACACCAGGAATTCTTATGAAGGTACAAGATGTATCCAGGCTACTGTAGCCTGGAGCTGGCTATGGCAGGATGTTCCGGCTGAACCTGATAAATATTACGCTTTAAGTGCATACATAAGGTCTGATACAGGATCTTCTCAAGAGACTAAAGATGGAAATACCTTTCTTACTCTGGAGTGTTTGAATGATAAGAACAAGGTCATAGCAACAGAGAGGGGGGTTGTTAGCGCTGAGTCTTCCTGGGAGTTGAAAAAAACGCATATCTATACTCCTCCTGGTACACTAAGAATAAGGATAAAAATGGCCAAGAGGAAGGGTGAAGAGAGCGTCTGGTTTGATGATCTTAGATTGATGGAGTCATCCTCCCAAATTTCAAAAGGGGAAAGAGAAAAAATAGTATTAGTTACAAAAAAGGTGATCCCTAACCCGGGTTTTGAGCTACTTGACGAATCAGGCAGACCACAATTCTGGACTGAAATTCCCGGTCGATCGACCGTCTCTACGGCCCATAGTATCCATTTCAATTATCTCTCTGAATTAGGTATAGTAGGATGGGGATCGTTTTTGTTAGTCATAGCCATTTTTTTTCATAGCTCCGTAGGTTATCTACGAAGGCACTCTTTTGTTGCCGCCGGTGGTATAGTTGGCGGTTGTACTCTTTCCATCCTGGCTGCCTTAACTCATGGAACGGTGGAAACTTTCCTTGACATTTTTCAGGTGGGACTATTGTTTTGGGTGATAATCGGGTTATCGATGGGACTTTTGAGGCTCTATGCCTCTCGCCAAGAAAAAGATTAGAAGACTTTTAAAGGTTCACGTTATGCCAGTAGCTGCTTCCGGTAAGAAAGAAAGAAAAACGATTCTTTTCCTTTCTAATGGGTATGCTGAGGATTTGATTGCGGCATCCATAATTCAAAAACTTGCCAACGAAGTACCCCAGATAAAAATTAAAGCCTTGCCTCTGGTGGGGAAGGGCAAGGCGTATGAGCCGCTTCGAATATTAATTCTCGGACCTCGTAAGATTACACCCAGTGCTGGCTTTATGGGGGTGAATCCATTTTATTTAGCCAGAGACATAACGTCGGGATGGCTCGGATGGTTTAAGGATGAGATAGATGTTTTGAGGGCCGAGCGAAGCCTTGTTGATACGGTCGTATGTGTAGGCGATGTCTTTTTGATTTTACTTTCTTCCTTTTTTGTCAAAAAGCCGATAGTTTTTCTTCCTACGGCAAAATCAGATCATGCTAAAGGGCTAAAAGAACATTACAGAATAGAAAAATGGTTGATTAAAAGAACGTGTCGGCTGGTTCTTCCCCGAGATGAACTCACAGCCCACTCTCTTCAAAATTTTGGGGTCAGGGCTATGTTCGTGGGGAATGTAATGATGGACTGTCTAAAAATAACTGGTGAGGATTTTGGGATAGAAAAAAATGGGTACGTGGTGGGGATTCTTCCTGGTAGTAAAAGCGACGCTTATGATAATTTTCCCATTATTTTAGATGCGGTCCTCTCCATTGAGAAAAGAGCTTCTTTTTCAGGCAGGGTCCACTTTCTTCTTGCCTTACCCGCCTCCCTTAGTTTAGAAAAACTGGGAGGAGTAGCTTCTAGAAACGGTGAATGGAAGATAACCGAAACTATCCCCCCCCGACAAGAAAGTGGCCTAATTGCCCATTTAGTCTCCCCTCGGGGGCCGATTATTAAAATAGTTGTCGGCAAATTTGGTGACCTACTGAACCGCTCACAGGTAATTGTTGGTCTATCAGGTATGGGTAACGAGCAGGCAGTAGGGATGGGTAGGCCAGTAGTAAGCTTTTCGGGCAGAGGTCCCCAGATAACCCCCCGTTTTCTGGAAGCGCAAAGACAAATCCTGGGAGGAGGCATCTTGATTGTTAAACCAGAAGGGAAAGCAGTAGCCGAGGAAGTTTGTTCCCTTCTTGATGATCCGAAAAGAAGAGAGAGGCTGGCCCGAATGGGAAAGGAAAGAATGGGAGGCCCCGGAGGGGCTGGAAGAATAGCTCATCTCATAAAGAAGGAGATAGAGGAACTAAAAAACAGTCTAGCTTAGCTTCTTCCCGTGATTTCCTTCATCTTTATGATATTAATAATATGGGCCCTTTCTCTTTCCTCCAGCTTCATGGTGATATACTTAACTGTATCCTGGATGCGAGGGATGAGAATATGTTCCAGAGCATTGACCCGTCTTCGAGTACGCTCAATCTCTCTGGCCAGTCGGTTAAGATCCTCCTCCTTTTGAGCTAACTCCACCAGGAGACGGAGAATCTCTGGAAAGGATCTTAAAGTAAAATCTAGCTTCCAATTACTTCCATAGAGGCCATAGCAAAGAAGATCTCCCTCCATGATTAGTTTAAACTGAGGAGCTCTCATCATGGTATATCCCGAAATATCCAAACCGGATTTTACCGTTGGCCACACTATGGATTCTTCTATCTCAGCCTCGGAAGTGAGGGACTTGGATATCCTAAGATCAGCATAAGCTTGATTGAGTCTTTCTCTTGTCTCCTTACGTAGCAGGCGAACTTCCTTTAAGAGAGGAAAGAATCTCTGCATGAGCTCATCCCTTTTATCTTCCAGAAGATCATGAGCCCTGTGGGCCATTTTCAGTCTTTGT
>SDBU01003390.1_pt1 | contig 20297 bp, 17 predicted proteins | sample 2277071 | NCBI WGS metagenome assembly SDBU01 (sample SAMN10397929, study PRJNA504765) | marine sediment metagenome | isolation source: marine sediment core GS08_GC12, 126 cmbsf | place: Arctic Ocean: Gakkel Ridge, Loki's castle | collected 2008
AATAAAGCTGTTCTTGATTTGTCATCAAGTACTACTGCGCTATATGCTATTTTTTCCACTTTATCTTCATTTAATACACCTTTTGCCGATAACTTCAATTTTTTTCGTTTTTCTTTCTTCGTTGAAAACACTAATTCATTCCCGACCAACATTCGATTTTTTTCAAATGCCTTAATATAATTTTTACCAGTATCTTTTTTAACATAAGCCAAGGTAATATGTGCATGATATTTTGGGAAGTCAGTAGTGTTTGGAAGCTCACGCATCACCGAATTCATTTTCGATAATATTTTTGAACTCACATCCATCTTCACAACATCAAATTCCTCATTTTCGAATACCGAAACCCCTTCAACACCAATTTCAATCGGTTTTAATTCGAAATTTTCTTTATATAAATCAAAAACATCATTGGCATCCACTTCATTATGAAACCCATATAATATCGTTACATGTGGTTCGGTTTCAATACCATATTCACCATCTTTCTCAAACACATCCTCTTTTTTAATAATGGATGTTATTTTTTCCCAAACTGGTACATCAAGGTATAACATTAATGCACCATATTCAATCTGTCTATCATTTTTACCTTCACTTAAAAATTCCCTATCCATTAATTTCCAAAACAAGTGTTTGTTTAGTTTATCATCAACCGAAAAATCTTCGTAATTGTTTTGAAGAAATTCTAATACCGATGCTCTGGTTGGGTCGCTGTAATGACCACTACTGGTTGCGGTCTTCTCATTCCACTTATCGTACTTATCGACAAAGAAATTGATGTCAACATCTTCATCATTTATGCTCCATGTATCGGGATTTATTTGACTATATTGAGCGAAACCTTCCTTAACAACATTGGCATCGTCTACCAAAGATAGTAATTCTTCCTTGTCATTCCTAACCTTATCAGCGTAAACTTTAATCAGCATTGCTTTATGCATGTCACCAATAGCTTTACCCCGGAGACCTTTCGCCATTAAATCATTGCCGTCAACAGCTAAGTCCTTAACTGTTTTAGGGTATTTACCCTGCAACAATTCCTGTGCTGCTACCTGTAATTGTTGTGGTAATATCTGGCTTTCTAATGCCTTAAGACCATTAGATTTCAATATCATGTTATGAGCAGTTGACCTGTTAATAATGGGGTTATCATAACTCTGGGCTTCCATGCCAACAATCAGACCCTTTAATTCACTAACAACATCACTATCACCTCTCATGTTATTCATGTAGAAACTAATTGGGTTAATTGCGTTATGAGAAAGTAGATACACGTACTCCGCAATAGTATTAACATTATCCCAGACATTACTTACGAGCAACGGAGCATCCACACCCATTTGTCGTAGTAAACCAGTATCTTTTAACAGGAACGCACCTTTGTGCGCATCGCCCTTTTCAACGATTTTCAGAAGTTCTTCTTGAATTCTTTCCTTCACAACAGTTTTTATTGCTGGTGCATTCTCAACAATTTGTTTGTAGGTTTCGGGGTCGATATCGAAGTCGAAACGACTCGCAAATTGAACAGCACGTAACATTCTCAGAGCATCATCTCTGAATGATTCGGGGTACGTGACACGAATTGTTCCTGACTTGAGGTCAGCCATACCATTAAATGGGTCAATCACATTACCATCCATGTCTTTGGCAATCGCATTAATTGTAAAATCCCTGCGTTCCAAATCTTTTTCAATTGGTAACCTGTAATCCGATATGATTTCAAAATCCTTATGCCCTTCACCAGTGGACTTCTCTGTCCTTGGAAGCGCAATATCAATTTCTTCAGTGCTGCCATTAGGAACAAATTTTGTTACAGCAAAACTCTCACCAACAGCATTGACTTTCCCATACCTATTGAGAATCTCTGCAAGTTTGTCTTCAGGAATACCTCGAACAACAATATCTAAGTCCTTAGAATCTTTGCCCAGAACCTCATCACGCACAGCACCGCCAACAGCATATATCTCACCACCAAGTTGTTCTACCTCTTGTCTAAAAGGTAGGTCTTGGATTCTCATTATATTTGTCTTATTCAATTGCATCTGATTTTCATTAGAGGGCACTAAACTACTGAAATATTCATTGATATCCAAATCTTCTAAATTATCATAACCTTGATAACTTCTATAGTCATTAATATACTCATTGACGAATTCAATGTTAGGATTCTTACGTTTTGCAGCATCAATAAATTTTTGAAATACAGGTACTGCTTTATCATATAATCGAGTGTATTGTCTCATTTGATGATTTGCTTCACCAATAACTATTTTATTACTATCACCAAATCGTTGAACACTTATATATTCAGAGGGTAAGGTTTCACCAACACTATAAATATAACCCATTTTCACCAACCCCAATTTCTGTAATTTATCTACAAGTTCTTGATGAATACCAACGCTTCTTTGCTCAAGATATAAATTTCCTTCACTATCGATTATCCCCCTAACACTACTACCAATATTTTTTAAATCCACAGGATTTTTTATTATAACTAAATTATGTTTATTATAAAGTACTTGATTTTGTTCAACACTTTTTTTCTCCATATATTTTTTATCGAAATCAGTAAATTCTGGTTTAACACCAAACTTCTCAGCGTATTTATCACCAACACCATCATTAACAGAACCGAATTCCAGATTATTAATATCACCCTGATTACAGGCAACACTGGTTCCATCAGGAAGACCACCAAGTTGACATTTTCTTTTCACCTTCACCGTTTTTGAACCAGTTGCAAATGATTTGTTCCTTTCATTAACCATTTCAGCAGCAGCTTCCACCTCATTTACAATTAATACTTGGTCGGGTGAAAATACCGCATATACATTTCCAACATACTCACTATTCTCATCATTTAGTCTATTGGTGTAAGAATCTAACTCGATAATATTTTTTCCAATAATACCATCGTATTTCCAATAGTCTTTTGCCACAGGACTTTTTTCTCCTATTAGTCTAATAACTTCCTTTCCTCTTGCAATTTTATACCCCAAATCTATTTGTAATTCATCCCATCCACTTCCATCAAAAGAATTACTTTTTCCTTTACCATCAAAAATTAACGGATTTTTTATTTTTAATTTAACACGATATATGTCACCCAACAATTTATTTCTTAATTTTTCTATTTCATTCCCAATCTCATCAAACTCCCGATTATTTCTAACTGTATTTTGAATTTGTTCTAAGCGGTAAATCTGGTGCTCAATTTCATTTTTAAATTCAGGAGTTAATTTTTTTCCACGATACATATCAGCCACTTTAGGGTTGGAAGTGAAAAACATTCCATCTTCTCTCAAACCAGATGAAGTTACAATTTGTCCATCATCCCCACCACCCTTAACTTTAAAATCTTCTAATCCCCCAACAGGTGACCCATGATATACGGTTTCTTTTACTTTACTACCGCTAATAAAACTATCAACTTCTTCTGGTGTTTTCGCAACAACTTCACTCAACATATATTCGTCATCAGTAGCATCTCCGACTATGTGATTATAAATCAGGTCTTCATACATTGCGATATTCGCATCAAGGTCATTATTAATGCTCGGAGACGTGTCGGCTCCCTGATTATATGGTGGGAAACCATCTTGACCCATAGCATCATCAGTACTGAACTTCGCACTACCGTCTTCCGGTAATAATTTTTCTTCGAAGAATCCTCTTCTAATTATATATTCTTGAAGTGCTTTGAGATTATTAAGAAATTTCTCTTTGTCTTCAACGACCTCCATTACTTCATCAATATTTTTCATACACTCATGAAAACGGTCATTAAGGAATGGGAGATTAGAAACTGATTTCTCCGGGTAAGTGTCTCTGTTATTGACGAAATCTATGAACTCTTCATTAATAACACCGGGACCATCACTCACACTATATGGAACTTGTGCCCACATACCACGTTTTATATCACCACTATCACCTGTGTCAGAGAGAATATCGTCATTACCATCAGCATAATTAAAAAGTTCATATATCTGATGTCTTTCCTTATTTGTCATATGATAAACAATTTAATATAAATACAGAATCCGGGGTAAAAGGATGAAAAGAAAAAAGCGCAATATATATTGCGCTTTTCAGTTATTTATTGCATTGAACAATTATACTTATTTTTTTGATTTTGCTTTAATTTCTCGAATCACATCCATCACCGCTTCTCTAATTAAATCTTTGTTTTCAAGTAAGACTTCTTGGATTCTCTCAACGGCATACATTTCGATAATAGTGTTTTTAATTGCTTCTTCAAAAATCGGTCCCAGATTCTCTGTGAGGTGAGTATTAACAATCTGTTTCACGCTTTCAACCAGTGCTGCTTCATTTAACTGCATTGGCATTTGAACTTGTCCTTCATTCATCGGTGTACCAATTGGTGGAGTGGTTAAATAGTTTGTTCCAGCATAATTAATATGGGTTCCTTGTGGTGCTGGATTTGTTTTTGCTGTTCCTTGGAATGTCGAAATACTTTCAGCAAGCGTCTGATTATTATTCTTCGTCTCGAAATCCTTATACATCTGTTCTTCCCTTTCAGCCGACATCTGTACTACTGGTTGATGTCCAGCCACTAGTGCATGAACAGGTGCTGTTGGGGTAGATTGATGGGTTGCATGCTGCGCTGTCTCACCCTTTTTTGATGCCACAGTATTATCAACGGTTTTAATTAAGTTACTTGAAGGTGTAGGTTTTTCATACTTATATGCTTCTACTAAACCGTGTAGAAACGTATCACGTGGTGAAACGCCAGTACCAACTGTTTCTCCAAATTGCGATTGGTTCATGTTCCCACTGTTCTTACGACTCGCAATTTCTTCTTTTATTTTAGTTAAATCTAATTTCTCAATCATTTTATAAATTATTATAGTTTTTTATAAATACGTTATTATTTGAAAAAAGTCGTTTTTTTGTAAGGAATTGTAGGTAATTCTTCTTTTAATTCCTGTTGGGTTTGACTTAATTTGCTCTTAAAGAAACCGTCATCAGGTGTTTTGTTCGCATTTACAAGGCTATCATATAGCTGTGGTAGGGAACCAACAACCGCAATATCTGGAATATTTTGCTTCTCACTATCCTTTACCGATACCAATTGAAAATTATCCCTATCATCTATTGTAACCAATAAACTCCCATGTGCTTTCTTAAATACTCTACTAGCAATATCACGTAGTTTAACCACATCATCAGCAGTTATTTTTCTACTATTCCTATTTCCTCTTCTAATACTGTCCCACTTTGCTTTTCTTTGGTCGGTTCTGGATTTAATATCGCCCTCAAAATCCTTTTTATACCTATATTCGAAATCCGGTTCATCTTTTGTAGAAACATATGCATCAATACTCACCATGTCATCATCACCACCCTCATGATAACCAGCAGGTATCAGTGGTCCACCTCTACTGTCATTAAACTTTTTACCAATTGGGTATATTTTAGATATTTTATCAAGTCTAAACATCCTCCAACCCGGTTTTGAACCTTCGTCATCAATCCAATAATCATGTTTCTCACTTGGGTCACGTGTTGGTTTATTGGCGAAGGTATGGCTACTGCCTCTGTCTTGCCATGCTCTAAGTACCTTAAAACCAGCTTTACTCGTACCCAAAACATAAGGTCTTATTGTTCGACTACCCTTTGCTGCACCATCATCACCACCATAATAAATATAAACATATTCATGATTATTAATATATTTGGCGATATCGGTTTCACTAACGCCTTCTGTTATGAGATGCCGAAAGTTCTTGATATTTTCACGTAATATTTTAGTTTCCTCAGTCATTATGCGGTTCCCGAACAGTATTGGTGTCCTTTAGTATAAAGTCCACTGTTTTTCGATAGTGAACAATTTCTATTATCAATATCAATCTTTGTTCCAATTGGCGCATCAACGTCTTCGGGGTCTCTACCCTTATTATCGCCATCAGATAAAGTGTCTTCATGACCCGGACCATATTGGTCATTTTTAGTATAACCATCTGAATTCCTTGCCATTAGACAATTTCTCATTGTAATGTCTTTATCAGTACCAATTTGTTCGTTTTGTTGGTCGCCATCTTCTGGGTCTCTACCCTTATTATCACCATCAGAAATCGTATCTTCATGAGATGCTTTGTATTCGTCACCCGGAGTATAACCATCCTTATTCTTTGCCATTGAACAATTTCTCATTGAAATATCTTTAGAAGTACCAATACTACCACCTTCTGCTTCTGGGTCACGACCTCTGCAATCACCATCAGATAATGTATCTTGATGTGCTTGACAATATTCGTTTCCCGGTGTATAACCTTTACTGTTTTTAGCAATTGAACAGGTTCTATAATCTTTACTATTGTCTAATAGTCTGCTGCTTTCTTCGTCTGCCATTTTGTGTGTTTTTAATTTTCTATTATTTCTTATAAATACAAATTAAATATGTTTCCATCTTTCTCTATTAACGATTTTACCAATCGTTCTCTTATGAACACCATAAATCTTACTAATATTATTATATGATAATTCTCCTGCACCATATAAATCTCGAATCCCCAAAACATCATCATTACTTAATTTCGCTCTTGGAGATTTATCACCATTATAATTTGGATGATTATCACGAAAATAATTTTTTGCGTTTTGTGGGAGCTTCTTATTCCAATTCCAATGATTTTCACCATATCTAGCGTATTTCAATGAATTCTTTTTTCTTTCCACACACATTTTTTCTTTTGTTTCTTCACTATGTTTATAACCTAATGAATTACTGGCGTTAGGGCATAAATTATAACCGAACATTAAATCAGACGCATTTTTTGTGTTGATATGATATTGTTCTCTCTTTAACAAATCATTGGAATTATTAACTTCTTCAAGAACATTAATAATAAACATTCCCTCACCATATTTATTCCATGCATTCTGTAAATGTTTATTATTGTGTATATTTTTTCTCAACTCATTAAAATGTCTATTAATTCTCTTTTTAATATTTATCGAACTACCAACATAAATTTTATTATTGCTCGTATTAATTATCACATATATTCCAGAAATAATTTTATTCATAATTTTTAAACACTAAATTAATATAGTCAATAAGATTCGGCACTATATCTAAATATTCCATCTCACTAACACCATACCACCCATAATTTGTGTGTTCCTCATTTAATTCCACATCAGTTGGGTCTCCCTCATATCTACAAGCAAAAATATGTTCAACACTACCGGGATTTCTCTGAATCACCACTTTTTCAACAAATTTATCGATATTTATATCTAAATTAATTTCTTCTTTTATTTCTCGTGCACAAGCCTCATCAGGTTTTTCACCATCTTCAACAACACCACCAACCAACGACCACTTTTTAGGTTCCCATTGGTCAGGATAATCAGACCTTTTCAATAATAATATTTTATTATCATTATTTACTATTACTGCCAATGAATTTTTCACAAGATTATCATAATCATCAATATCATATTCTTCTTTTTTCTTTTCTTCATTAAGTCTGGGTGCTGGTCGATTTGGCATCAACTCCGAATTGGGGTTGGCTGTCATGTCCTGCTTAACCCTCTTCCCGCTTGCCACGGCATGTCTATCGGCATTAAGCGTGGTATCAATGAATGCTTTCATCTGTTGACCACCAGCCAGAGCATATTGTGCTGCGCTATCAGTTTGTGGATTGAAGTAATCGAAAAAATTCTTCAACCTCTTAAGTGCTTGATAGGTCAAAACACCGTTTTTAAGCATGAATTTAGCTCGTTTAACGCCTTCTCCTGTCGGAGTGGATACCAAGGCTGTCTGGATGCCATTAAGCACGTCAGGGGGTAGCTGGTAGTTCTTATCGTATAGTTCTTGATTAGCCATTATCTCTTTCTAATAAATTAATCAATTTATCTATATCTTTCTTCTCCAACTTATTAATTAAGCCAGCAATTTTCTCAAGTTTCTTTTCTCTGATTTCCCCGTCTTCAGACTTACTCGTCATTTTGTCTTCCTGCTTGCCAAGCATTTTATCTTCAATAACCTTCCCTTCTACCATGTTCTCCTGAAACTGTTCATCGAGATTATTTAAAGATTTTTCGAAATGTTTCTCAATAACTTTACCAATTTTTTCGGAATATTTGGTGAAATTGAATGATACGTAGTCCTTAAGGTTTTCATCGTCAGCAGCTTTAGCTTTCGAAATTGCCCTAAACTCAGTTTTAATCTTAGTTGGGTTCCTATAGTAAAATTCGAGAATTTCAAGATTTAAATTGAATAACTCATCTGAAATATCATCCAGAAATTCTTGCTGACCCTCATTCTTATCTTCACCTTCCATGAAAGGCATTAAAGTAAAACCGAAACGACCCAACATATCGTATCTGAATGGCTGAGTACCTACTTTGGCGTTATAATCACTGGTGTGCTTGGCTTGGGTGTCGGCATTAGCATCGACATTAGGTATGTCGTCAACACCAATTAAATCTCCGTGACCGTCAATTATTTCATTTAAGTCTTTCTTTTTTATTATCATGATGACGTGTTTCCATATAAATACTAATTAATTTATATTACACGTCATCCACATCCAAATATTCACTCACTTCTTCATCAACAGTATTATCATAAGACTTCACATAGGTTTCAAAAGCACCTTTCGCTTCCTCAACTTTACTAAATAATTCATCCATTGTGAGTTTGGAGTTGATTTGGAAATCTTCTTTAAATTGCTTGAACTGTTCCTCCATTTTCTCTGCCTGTCCCTCAAGAAAAATCTCTCTATCTGTTTTATTTGCCATCTCATTGCCTTTCAGGGCATCGATTTTTATCTGCTTTTCCTCTCTCACTCTATCCAACTCGATTTCAACTTCACTTTTCGGCACATCAACGTTTTCTCTGACAATCCGAGTAAATGTTCCATCATATACGCCAACATGATATTTACTACTGTCTTTAATCAGAACCAAATCACCTGCACCATAATTTTCATTAATGGATTTAATTCTGGGTTTACCGATTTCATCCATTTTCGTATTAAGATGGTTCAAGGCATTCTCATATATCTCATAATGAACCTTATAATCATCATACATCTTGAATCCATCCCAAACCAACCTTGGGTCATATCCGGTTTTATTCCAGAAATCAACTTCCATCTCTTCCAAGTGCATTGATTCATCAAATTCATCAAGGTCGAAGTTTTTGAGTTCTAATTGTGCAGCAGTGAACATTTCCTTTTGTAAATCACCCTTATTCTTACCTTTCTTTATGATTCTAACCAATATTTTTTCCGCAATCTCAGGTTCAAATGCTGAAAGCAATGAACCAATTTTTTTACTGGTGTAACACACCCTATTATTAAAGGCATCAAGATATTTTTCATAATTATATGTGCCAGTCATATCAGGATTTTCTCTCAGGTCTTCCTTACTAATTAAAGTACTGGCAAATCTCATCTCACCACTTTTCTTGTCTTTAATTTCCTTCGAATTTCCGTGAGATTTCACGTAACCCGTATTGATGTAATACACGGTGCTATCGAGTTCGGGTTCAGGTGGCATATAATTTATAATCAGCTTCATTTTATCAGCAGGGGTGAGCTTAGACTCATCCTTTTCAAAACCGATATCGATTTTATGTTTTTCGAAAAGCAGAACGGCTTGGTCTTCACGTTTTTTAATTAAAAGCTCCATGTGTGCTTGTTTACCTTTCTCCCTACCATTTTTATCTTTGCCCCGATTCTGATACGATTTTAACGTAGTCTTAACCCTGCTCTTACTCGCAATTTTTTTCAATGGAACCTGCATATACCTGATGTCTTCAGCATAACTATAATAATACTCAACAAATTCCCTACCCCTACCATTTAGAATTAATTCAAAACCCTTACCCATGAACTCTTCGATGTATTCCGACATGACTTTGGACTTGATGGCGTTACCAGTCAACTTGATTTTCTTATATTTTTCACCAGTTTTCTTATTCGTTTTCCATGACATTGTTGCGTAATTAATCCTCGCAAGATTCAGACAGCTAATACTTTCACCATCATCATCAACACTCATATAGGGTTTAGGCATTTCAGTCTCATTAAATTTTTCAATAAGTGCTTGAATACCTGTTTTACCATTACACTGCCACATTTCTTCAATTAATCCCTCAGTTTCTCCCTCACTTATTCCCTCATCACTTACCCTAATAGTTGTAGTATCGGGAATCTGGAAGTTTACGCCATCAGTAACACAAAGTAATGCGAGACAACCAAATTGACTGAACCAGTAAACTGCATGTCTTAACTGAATCCTAGCTACAGATGTAATTCTTGCAGCACAAATATTATCCGACCAGTTAAAACTGATGTGTGAACCCAATGCACCATAAAGTGAGTTATTCAAAATCTTAATAGGTAGCTGCTTGACCTTGAACATCGCAATATCTTCATCAGTCAGTTTATTCATTAAGAATTTCGTATGGACTTCGGGGTCGATTTGATGTAGTAAATTGATTTCCTCTTCATCGAGTTCGAGTCTACCACCTAATTTCTTATAGATGTTACGTGTAGTTGTCATATACAATAACATTTTCCGCATAACACCTGTGATATCGAATATCGGAAATACGTTATCAGTCAACTGAATCATTGGATAAAGAGAGGCGTAGTCAATCTTGATGATTTTCTCAGTATACCCTTTCTTAAATGTTCTTGCCAGACCCCCACCAAATTTTACATATTTATCGGGAATCGGAATTGCTATGTCGTTTTCGTAACTCCATGCCGTAAGCAATAAGTTCCAGATTGCAGCAGTTCCCATCGTACAGATTCTCTGATATGTAGTGGGAACAATCTTAGCAAGCATGAATGATGATTGATTATATAATTCATCGACCTGCTCGGTTTCATAGAGGTCGTCAAGTAAATACTGGTCAACTAATTTCCCACCACTAATGAATTTCATCATTTTCTTCTCAACAGCAATTTCTCTAAACCAACCAACGAACCTCGGACAGCTATTAAGATATTTCTTTCTCAGTCCCTGATATTGTTTTGTATTAAGTCTATCTTTATTGGCTTGGAGTTTATAGAGATTACTACTGACTTCCTGAAACTCATCAGGAATTTCCAGATATTCATTCTTTTCATTAATTACAAATACCTTGTTCTCTTCATAGAATCTACCAATATCATTGTCTTCACCCTTAATATATGTTCGGTTTTCTCTTGCAAATTTTTCAAACTTCGCAATGTACTTCAGATTAGTTGCCTTTATGTCACTGTTTACAGCAGCAGTTCGTTTCGCAGCATGCAGGGTATCGATAATCGAATAACCCCACATCTGTGTCGCAGTATATTTGTCGCTGGTATTCCCATACTTTACGCTGGTATTACCTTTTCTTCTCAAAAGCATACCTTCCTTAAGTCCATTCGGAACCTGAGACAAATCCATTTTAAGAATTTTTGCCCGACCCAGAATAAAGTCGAAGTCGAACATCTCTGAGTTATGCCCTAGAATAACAGCAGGTTGTATGTGATGAATTAAATTGAAGAAATCCTGAATCAACCTGATTTCCGATTCATCGTCATTCTTTTTTTCTGCTCTCAGAATGGTTTCAAACCCCCGGTTATCTCTGACTCCAATAGCAAACATTCTGTGAATCTGATATCGTAAACCCTTGGTCTCGATGTCAAATGTTAGTCTATGAACATCCTTATAGCGTTCATAACCTTTATAAAGTCTTGATTGTGTTGAGATAAAGAACTGTTCTGTGGTTCTGGGAGCATTAAATAATTCACGATTTTTATAGAAGATATTACCCCTCTCATCCCGAACAACATCACCGCTCTCATTATAGATTTTCTCAAAGGGGTCTAATCCACCATCTCTGAAGTAATTGGTTATATCGTTACTACACCTGTGACTCGTTACCTTATAACAGTAGCCATTAACCAGTCTCTGTTGATTTCCAGTTTTGAGTTTGGTGATTTTTATACCATACTTAATCCTCTTGCTTTCAATGTAGTCTTGGTCTTTTCCGGGGTAGAGTAAAATACCGTGTCTCTCCAAGTCTTTCATGTAAGTGAAAGGCGTGTATCTTATATGTTCAATTCTGGGTTTCTGATTCGGTTCGTGAATAATACATTCTGCGATATCTGTCCTTGGGTCGGTTTCGACATTAACCAAGTATTTTATGTCGTTATTATAACCTTCGAGGAAACCTTTAATTTCCCCTAAAACCTTATGTTTATCCATTCCTGTTTTCCGTTTTGTGTTCCAAAGATAATAAAATATTCCTAATCCTCGGTATCTTTCCCATGCTTTTCCTTAATCCGTTTGATGACCTCAGTTAGTACGGATTCGCTGACATTCGATGTATAATCCTCGTTATCAATTACTTTAATAATTTCTTTACGTTTACCTTCGATTGCCGAAAACACGTAATCATCGATGGTATCTGGGAATGTCAACACATAAATATTGACAGCAGCTTTCTGACCAATCCTATGAAGTCTATCCGATACTTGGTCATATTCTCCCACTGAATAGGGAAGTGTCATAATAAAGAGTTTGCTTGCAGCAGTAAGGGTTAGACCATAATTGCAAGTCTGGATACTACCCAGAAACCCCCTCATTTTACTATCCGGGTCTTGAAATGTCTTCACTATTTCTGCACGTTTCTCTAAGTCGGTAATATCTCCGGTATGAAGTCCTACAATATCACCAAATTTTTCTTTTAATTCATTAAGACTTTCCTTAAAAAAGTCCACAACTACGACTTTCTCACCAGAATGAAAAATATTTTCAATCAATTCAATAGCGTGTTGTATTTTAACCTGTGCAAGATATTGTCTCAACCTAATCATTGTCGTCAAGGGGTTGCCATTTGGGTGTTCAACGAATTCATTGGCAACTCCGGCTTCAATTTCCTCATATATTCGTTCTTCTTCATCAGTCATCTCCAAGATGATTCGCTGATAAGTTTTATCGGGAAGGTCTTTAAGCGCATCGATTTTACGTTTTCTATGAGTAAATGGTGCTATTTTATGATAGAGTTCTTCGAATTTCTGTTCTGCGGTATTAGTGTGATAACCCCACCCACTATCATGGTCATATTCCATACCACAATAATATTTCTGAAAATATGTCTTGGTTTCGAAGTCCAATGGCGAAATTTGATGCAAAACAGTGTATAATTCATATGCCCGGTTTGGTGCTGGTGTTCCAGACAAGAAAATCTTACTGATTTTATCACCCTTAAACCTGTTTTTCTTAAATGTACTGTTGAAATTCTTGTAGGTATTGGCTTTGGTGTTTTTAATTTTTTGAGATTCATCGCAAATCACAACATCAATTCTATCAATACCTAATTTCTTCCATTTAGTTAGAAATCTACCACTTTTAATACTTGGATTGAAGAAATCATAATTAATTATAACATACTTGGCTTCCTCAATTCCACAAGTGTTTTTCTTCCAATTCACAATATGTACTGTGCTATTTGTGAATTTCTTCACCTCACCATAGAAATTGAACTTCAAGGAATTTGGTGTTACGACAAGTACCTGTTCAAAACCATTCATTTCAACATAAAGAATTGCCGAAAGTGTTTTTCCAAGACCCATTTCGTGGGAAATCAAGGTGTTACGTGTGATATTCATGAACATTGCAGCAACAATCTGATGTGGATAGAGTTTCACATCTTCCTTTAGAAGTGCATGAAGTTTATCACTGTACTCAACATACTTCTCTTCGAGTTCCTGCTTATATTTAACCCAATGTTCCTTCTTAACATTGAGTTCGGCAATAAATTTACGTTTCTCGGCTTCAGCAACTTCAATTTTCTTGATTTGTTCAATGAAAATTTTACGACTTTCTTCATTACCGAAATCGAAATGAATTTTAGTTGATTTCCGATACCTTTTAATTAAAGCAAATAGGGATGCTGTGCTGACTTCCCAACACACCATACCAGCATTCCACTTACGGTTTTCATGTGGTAAATTTCTTATTCTTTGGAGTAATTGGTCATTAGGTAGAAAGCGAAGATAGTAGTATTGTCTTCTCCGAATTCTTTCACAAAAAACGACAAAAATTGGTTGCTGCATAACTTTCAATATCAAGCAAAGATAAGCAAAAATTTGTGATTGTCAATTAAATTACTGTTGTTTTTGTAAGCGAATCTGATATTAATATATTAATAAACCCATCGACAGGCAACCCAATCTTACCACAACTACCATCTCCTAAAAAATCTATGGTAAAATTTCCAAGATATCTTCCGGGTTTTCTGGTTTGTGATAATTTAAACTTATAAGTCAGCGTATATTGAAGTTCGTCCGGGTATTCAGGTCTGTTGTTATTAACAACAAGATTCCCCGCAAGATTAGCAATTCGATAGTTACCCGAATCGATTTCTATCATCGAAAATGTCACAGCCACGTTCTCCAACATATCATCAGTAATATCATACTGTTCTCTTGTATGTTGGGTCAGTGGATACTTCAATTCAGGTAGTGTACTGTCCTTCTTAATAAAAAAGTTGTTAATATTGAAAGTGCTATAATCCATTATCCCAAGTCTTCGTCTTCATCATCTGGCTTTTCAAATGCCATTAATTTTTCTCTATTGGCTTGCACGGCTTTAAGTCTGGTCTTAGCCATTGCACCTATTCCATCCCCAATAAGTCCCATCATAAGTGCCTCGTAGTTAGTGAATTCATGACCAACCAATTGATTATAAAATCTGAACATGATGTATGTTGATAAGAAAGTTATTAGATATCTACGCCAGTTATCTTTAATCCAGAACTTCCATTTCCATTTCTTAGGGGTGTTGATACTTGACCTGTCACGTAAACTGTTTTCATTAAGTCCATAGATTATATAACCTATGACTAAGAACCATGTAAATCCAAATATTTGAATCCATGTATATGCTCCGAATATTACTTCAAATATTGCGTCCATAAATTCTATTTATAATAAATACTTTTTTATTTTAACTACTAATTTCATTATTACTACCAAGTTTATTTATTTCATAATGAACACCAAGCATTAAAATAAAAGAATCATTTGATGGTTCAGTACCTGATGAAGTAATTTTTTTTAATCTCGTTTTCAACATTGCCCCAAATTTAATACCTATTCCTGAAATACTTCCAATATCTATATTAAAATTAGTTAAATCTGGTGTATTTGCAGGTATTATAAATTCACTTGAGATAATTGTTGTACCAGTAAATACACCACCATCATTAGAAATTGCATATTCAATTTCATATTTTACTGTTCTATCTGTCAAATCGAGTCCATTTGTTACTAAATGTATATGTGTTTCTAAATCACTACCTTCATTATATTCATGTAATATTTCTGACGCAGATAAATTCAGATAATCATTAACAGCAAAAGTATATTCAAATAAATTCCCAATAAACGATGTCCATGTTGGTGCATTTGCAACAGGTACTTTAGCACCTGAAATTCCAATAAAAATATCATTCCAAACAGTGGCTTCCCCATGCAAACTAATTGTTCCACCAGTTGTAACTTCAGTATAATTATTATTTTTATAATCACCAATAAATGTACTTCCAGTATTACCATTATATATTGTATCACCTGAAACAATCCATGTTCCATTTAATATTGAAACATCAGTTTCAATCGCTGTAATTCTTGTATCAGTTGCACCAGTATAAATATTAATCTCTGTCTTGTTATAGTAATTTGCTGGAACCGTTGTGCCGCTATAAACATTAAATTCGGTCTGACCCACATATGTTGCAGGTGCAGTTGTGCCAGTATATAGATTAAACACGGCACTACTTGTTCCACCAGTGGCATCAATCGTTATTTCATTACTATTGTTTGTAACCAGAATTCCCTGACCTGCTTCAATTGACCTTAAAAATCCTTCGGTATTTGTTGTATATTTCGCAACCTTACCAACACCAGTACCAAGATTAGTCAAAGTAATGGCACTAACACCAGTTGCTCCCGAAGCAATTAATGTTTTATTTAATAATAATTCCTTACCTGTTAACAGGTCTATAATAAATGTTGCCATGCTATTCCACGTTTAATATTTTATTCGTAAGTATATGTGTCCCTAAGACTCCATGCCTTATTAAATTGTTGTTCTCCATCAGGAAACGTCATACTCCAAACAGTACCGTCCTTTTCAATCTTCTTAATTTTCCAATTGAGAGCACTAATATTAGAACCGTTCTTTGAAATACCAATATAAATTAAATTAGCTGACACTTCATCAATTAATGATGTTGAGTCAATGTTATATGTTTGTACGTTATCGTAATTATTAAAATCTGCCATAATTTATTCTTTATTCTTGTTTTTATTTATATGTATAACCAGTTCTACCACTCCAAGTAAAAATATAGGTTTGGTCACCATTTGGGAAACCCATAAGTTGAACATTCCCGACTTCCCACTCTTTCTTTATTCTCCACGTAGGCTTATTAATGTTACCGGAATGTAATGAACTACCAACATATCTTGTTGTTCCAGTTAACCCATCAATCAACACATATGGCTCAAAATTATAAATCTTTACATTATCATTAAAATTATTGAAGTCCGACATTTCGTTTGTAATAAATACTTAATTATACATCAAGTGCACCACTAAATCTTTTATTTTCTATAAATACTAATTAATTATAATTATATTCTTCCATCATCATTATCATATGCACAATACCCTTCAGTCGATAATGCTTCCCATGCTGCATCACCAGTTACCTTAGTTAATGGTGTTCCATCTTTTAATTTAGTACATTTCCAATTTTGTCCTAACCAATACTGGTCTCCGTCTCCTACCTCAATAACATCATAAACATTGTTATCATAATCAGTTATTGTTGACGATGGTGTTGTGGCTCCTGTGTATATTCCTCTAACAGTATATCCCACTCTTTGGTCAACTCCATTATCAGTAATACCTGAAGAATTATAATCAGCATTTTGTGCTCTGGAATTAACATCACTCCTATATGCCATATACCCTCCTTGAAATAACTCATCAAAATCACCATTGGCGGCTCTAAAGCCACCACCCCTTAATTTAAATCCCACTTGGTCATACGCACCAGTATTGGGTGATTGCCAATATGTAGTACCAATTTCTTTTAATGCTGCACCAAGAATAGTATTACTAATACCAAGATATATTCGAAGCCAAGTAAAATCGATACTCTCAGGGACTGCCCAATCATCGGGCATAAAATCAGGTTTTTTTAATGCATAATTATTATATATAAGACCAAACCCACCTTGAACGGATGTTTCAGCTATATTTTGACTAAAAAATATTTGTTTATTTAAACTCATAATTATAATATATTACGCATATAATGCGATATTCCATTCTACAGTACTTCCACTCGATGCCACCCAAGCCAACATATATGTTCCATTAGCCAATGCAGCCAAACTTCCATTTCCTTTAAATGTTGCACCAGCTAATGTAATTGTTGGTGTTCCAGCAGTTACTGTTACTTTTACAGTCCCATACATACCACTTGCCAAGTTGTTTAATGTTAGCGTATAACTACCATCTATTGACCATGTTTTATTTAAACCAGCACTGGTGTCCCATGCTACGGATGAATTTGATGTTAGGGCAGCGAACGCATCAGTTCCACCAGATATTACACCAGTACTTAAATTACCACTTACATCAATATATAAACCACATGTTTCACTTGATTTAACAGGTAGATTTACAAATGCAACTCTACCAGCAACACCACTACCAATGCCCGGTCCTGATTGAATAGATACAGAACCACCATCACCAGTACCAGCAGCACAATTACAACAAGCACAACCACCACAAATACAAATATCACCACCACTACCATCATAACCTGATTGAGCATATGCACAACTACCAACAATACACATATGCGTACCATCTGGAATAGAAGCAGTACCAGTTCTTGTGCTAATAATTGGACTATGTGGTAAGCTAAGTGTGCCAGTACTCGTCAACAGTTGCCACCCCGTAACACCAACACTACCAATATAAGTTGTGGGTGCACTAAAATTAATATAACCACTACCTTTTGAAGATATGTTCATCTTTATATTCGTTGCCGACCCAGCAGCACAAAGCCATTGTTCATCAACATCAACATGCGTGTCAGGAGCACCTAAAAAAACCTGACCTTTATCAGATGCGACAAGTGGTGCATCTAAGTATATATTCTTTGTGTCTGGCACTCTAACACATAAACTATCAGAATTACACAACAAATGACTCTCAAAACTCAAAGTCGTATCCTCAACATTATCACCAGCAGTATTAAACACAGGCACACGACATGCTGTACCAGATATTACGGTTCCACCACCACCTCCGGTATTGGCAGAGAAATAGATATTGTTGTCATCACTGGTAATAATCATTGTGGTTCCAGTTACTGATAGCGTTTTGAATTGCAAGGTATAACCAAGTGCCTTACCCTTATAGACATCATCTCCAACACCGATATTCTGACCCTGTGTGGTATTACCTACTAAATTTATATTTGACCTGTTTCCCATTTTCTTATTTTATTTATTCTTTTTAATTTTATCCCGTATATGTGAAACCCATAGGACATGTTGTTCCTTTGCAATGATATGTGCCTGTTACACTTGCAATACAAGAACCTGAACGAGCACAAAGACTACAAGATGTGTTACTGGCATAAGCACGATTACATGAACGAACACAATCATTGCTATCAACAGTAAATAACACACCCGGTGCTGCACATATCTCTGTATATGGAATACAACAATACATTTTACTTGCACCATTGCATGTCACACAAATTAGTGCATAGGAACCACTTTGTTGATTACTATTACTTAAATCACCTGTAACACATAACGAATATGTTTGTCCCACAGCAGGTTTAGTGTGTATACAAAAATATCTACATACACATGATGAAGAACCCGGTGTACCATTGGTAGCATATTGTGTCCAATCAATTGCTGTTTTAATTATTGGGTCATACCCATAAAATTCTAACATACTATGAGGTGCTGTTTTACCCGCAGCCACACTCAATGCACTTAAACTACCAGATGGTGACCCACCCCCCAAAACAACTGCTGCACAAATATCACGACATGTACCTGCCGTACTTTTAATACTTAGATTACCTGATGCACACATTGCCATAATTCAATCCTTTTATTATCTAATTATTTTTATTTCAAACATTTTAAAACCAAATAAGTTATTAAGATAATCACAGACTTCCTGATATAAAATCGCTGGTGTCAACACATAAAATTCTTCTTCAGGTATTGTTAATACGAAATCATATGGAATTATTTTTTCAGGTATTGGAATAGCGTCATAACCTGCATCAAATAATTCTCTGTTTCTATAAACCATTGGTTTAATCATAATATCGGTACTCGCAGCTTGAAATTCGCTACTGAATTTTACCGTTGCTCCACTTGCAATTACACTACCATCACCTGCCGTGATTCCCGATAGCGTTATTAAATCTATTTTTACCATTTTATTTATTTTTTAATTCATTTATTTGATTTTGAAGACAAATATTTTGTTGTTTCAATTCTTTTATTTGATTTTGATGACAAATATTTTGTTGTTTCAATTCTTTTATGGCTTCAACAAACAAGCCAGCGAATTTATCGTATTTAAGACCCAATAACTCGTCTTCAATACCATATTTCTTATATTCTTCAATAGCCTCACCTTTACTTACAAGTCTTGGTTCAACACCAAGAACCTCTTGTGCAACAAGACCCATATCAAGTGTTCCGTCTTCACATAATTCGTAGCAACGACCACAAAGAGCGTCAACCGTTGATAATGCGTTTGTGATTGGAACTATACATTTCTTGATTCTACAGTCAGATGTTGCAACCCAATCCACAGCAGTACCACAACCAGTTCCACCACAATATCTATAACCACTACCCGTGGTTCTGTGTGCAGTTGTACTGCAATGAACTGGTGAACGACTACATGTTGTTCCACAAACAATTGGTGAAATGACACTAACACTTGCACAAGCAACACCAGTTGTAACAGTACATCCAGCAATAATACCAAAAATTGTAGAACTGCCATCTTGAGTTCTAAATGTGTGGAGGTCTGCATCATAATATATTCTATTAGCTAATGTAGCGTGACTGCCCCCATACATTTCAATATTACCTCCTGTGCCATTACCACCCCAATAACTAACACCTGAATCATCAACAGGGCTTCTAATCCCACTATTAGTTGCATAAATTGTTGAAGTTGCCCTTATAGTTCCA
>SDBU01003391.1_pt1 | contig 20295 bp, 30 predicted proteins | sample 2277071 | NCBI WGS metagenome assembly SDBU01 (sample SAMN10397929, study PRJNA504765) | marine sediment metagenome | isolation source: marine sediment core GS08_GC12, 126 cmbsf | place: Arctic Ocean: Gakkel Ridge, Loki's castle | collected 2008
AAACTCAGCGCCCAAGACGATAGTCCCAAACCAGCTATCAGGGATAAGCTCCGGCGGGAACTTGACATTCTTAATAGTTGCCTCAGTAATAGCCATTTAACCTCCTAGACATACCTTACTTCAAACTCCTCGGACGTCCAGACAGCGCCTATTCTTTCGCCGGTGATCTTCCTTCCGAGAATGGTAATGCGAGCATATTCATATCCTGGTGTAACCGGTATAGCTGGCGTGTGAAACTCCTCATAAATTTGAACCTTCTCTCCGGGGTCGAGATACATCCAGCTACCTGGAGTAAAGGCATAAGCCTGGAAGTAAGCACCTACGTTGCCGATATTCTTGATCTCCCAGGCAAAGGTAATATCGGTATCGGCCGGCCACTCATTCGGCCATCTGGTATATACATCTTTCCAGGCGGTTAAGCCTGCCCAGTAAACATAGCTCTCGCGGAGCTCGGCATCGATAACCTCTACTACCTCTTCCTCCTCTGGGACTAACAGGGGCTCCTCCTCGGGTTCCCTGGTGGCAGCATATGCTAGTGCCACAGCGAGACCGGCGAGACCGGCTAGACCAGCCAGCCCGAGGCCAACAACGGCTACCGCTCCTCCTTCTCTCATTTCACCCCGATCTACTTCCAGAAATAGGTCACTTCAGCGTAGGTAACATTCTCTCGGTGCAGCGTGTCCTCTAGCTCTTTTATGTGAGAAATAAGCCTTTTTACATCACCCTCGGTCATCTGCGGCCACAAGTCAAAGGAGGACATGGTTTTATCATCCACTTTAGAAACCCTCGCACAATGCTTGCCAGAATCAACAATAGTGTAAATAGATTCCATGTGAGGAAACTCCCTTTGTAATCTTTCATAAAGGGGGAGGCAGTCCTGGCTCGCTTTCTCATGCAGAACTTTGGTGAGTTCCCAGGTCTTTAACATCTCAGTGGTATAGTCAAGCGACTGTGCCACTTTTAGGGAATCCCCCCGCATAGCCGAATTGAAACTAACTATTGGTTGCTTAACGGCACCAATAGCAATCAACACTTCGTGGTTAGAGTAGGGAGTAACCGTTAATTCTATGTCACGCCTTCCCGTCCGCTTCTTCAATTCTTCCAGTAACCAGTTTGCCCACTCTGTGTTTTTAATTTCCTCGGCTGTTTTCTCTTGCATCTTACCTCCAAAACAATATTGCCTACTTCTAGGAGCCAAGAAGGTAGGCAATATCAATTCTGTATATCACCTACGGCAAAAGCTCCGCAGTTGATAAATATTAAGTTTTTGTTTCTAGGCGACTAATTGCCGCTCCCCAACTTCAAGATAGGATAGTGTCAGCAAGTCGCCAATCAAGGTGTTCACATTCAAGTGGAACTCTCTTGCATTGTCCCTCGTCGGAGTAGCAGCTACCACCGGGGTAGCGCCTAGTGCCGCATGGTTTATCAGTGCAGCAGCAATATCAGCACCGGGATGGTCAGCCAGGCCAGCGATTATTTCAGCCGGGGTATGGTCATCTGGCTGCGTAACAGCATGAGCCGATAATGCACCGTCCTGAATACCTGTTGCTCCGCCACCTGGAAGGGTATGTGTAGCAACGGCCCCAAAGTCCTCAAGTTGAGTCGGAGGACCTACAGCATCCCAACCTAAAGGAATGGCAGGAGGTGCTCCCGCACCCTGGCTTATAATGTCGTGCATGTGGGCGGCGTGGTCTGCCAGCGCAAGACCCGCATGAGTCACTACTACACCATCCGCATGAGCAAAGAGCGCACCAGCACCATGACCAAGGGTTATAGTGTCCGTTATCCTCGTTATCTCAGCGGAGACTACCCTATCTATGAGGGGAGCACCTGTTGGAAGGGCAATAACGGCGGGTGTTGCGACAATGCCTGGGATAATACGAATAGTTTTCATTTTTTACAGCTCCTTCCTTTAGGCTACCAGTACCCTATCTCCTGCCTCATGGTAAGTCAGGATAACTACATCGGCAACCTGCGTATCCAGATTCAGCGAGAATGTCGTGGGGCTTATCCTTGTTGCCGTCATCGCCACTTCTATGTCCGCAGCTACATGGGCAGCCAGGGCAGCGACAATATCGGCCGCAGCGTGGTCGTCAATCGCTGCGACAATATCGGCTGCTGGATGGTCGTTAGGTTGGGTTGGAACGTGAGCATCCATATCCTCCTCCATGCAACCGGTTATGTTGTTGGCTGTGAATGTGTGAAGTGCGGCTGCTCCTGCATCCTGTAGCTCCGTTGTGGCAGGCACAGCGTCCCAACCTAAAGCAACGGCAGGAGGTGCTCCCACACCCACAGATGCAAGGTCGTGAGCATGGGCAGCATGTTGAGCGACAGCGGCACCTGCATGGGCTACTGCCACCGCAGTAGTAGCATGAGGGGGGTCAACGCCAGCCCCAACATGAGCACCAAGAGCAGATTGAACCCTGGCAATTACTACCTCGACTACCGCTTCAATATCCGGAGCGCCGGCTGGGAGTGTTATGGCATTCGGTGATACAACGACACCTGGTATGAATTGTACTATTTCCATAATCTTATCTCAGCCTCCTCTATGCTACCGCTATCCTGGAGCCGACCTCGTGGTAAGTCAGGATAAGAATGTCATCAATTTGGGTGCTGGTATCCAGATGAATTGTCCTGGCAGTATCTCTCACTGCAACAATTGCACCTATGTCTGGGTCAACCCCACCGTGGTCAGCCAGTGCAAGGGCAACATCGGCCACAGCATGGTCGTCAACGGAAGCGAGTACATCGGCACCGGGATGGTCATCCGGTTGAGGATTAACAACGTGGGCAGGTACTGTAAAATTCTGAATACCAGTTGCCCCACCGCCAGGAAATGTGTGTGTGGCAACACCACCGGCATCCTCAAGCTGGGTGGGAGCTACATTGTCCCAACCAATAGCAACAGTAACAGCCCCATTGATACCTAACGAATCAAGGGCGTGAGCGTGGGCAGCATGGGCATCAACGGCACAGTTTGCATGAGCTACGGCTACAGCGGTTGCGGCGTGAGCCAGTGCGACACCCGCACCGTGAGCACCAACGGACTGAGGTATCCTTTTAACCTCTGCCTCAATTACCGCATCAATGTCTGGAGCGGTGACGGGAATGGCAAAGATAGCGGGTGTGGCAACAACGCCTGGAACCCATTGTATTCTCATGTTTTCACCCCCTACCCTCTTAGCTCTATTCTTATTCCGGTAAGCGCAACACAGGCATCCCGGGCAATAACCGCACCCGTTGCGTCATCCCTGATCACCACCATGCCTATCTCGTTCCATACCATCAGGGTTTTTGCAAGTTTAGGTATAGCGGCAAAGTAAGGATGGGCTACCGGGGCGTATGGAGCCAGATGTCCGTAGTTCTTCTCGTTGATACCGAGCGTGGTTGGGAACAAGCATGTTTGGGTCGTCGGCCCTTTGGGGTGATAATTGCCATCAACCCTCACACCCATCCTGGCAAGAGTGTTTGGAGCACCAATCCCCTCCATATCCGCCTTAATCCCGAGACCCTCGATGATAACGGCATCCTTCTCATCGAACTCCCAGTACATGTTCTCATCCTCTTCCAGAACGTTGCCTGTCCCGAATCTGAGCGGGTAATCGCCCCCCAAACCATCGGTAGCGCCTACATTGTAGGCATACCTGACAAGGGGATTGATTTTGGGAACTGATTGGTCTTTACCACCGGGTAGAGTTAGCCAGGTGTCGCCGTTGACAACTATGGGGTTTTTGGTTAGCACAAGGGTGCGGTTCCTGGTTCTCTCGGTTGCATACGCAGGGAATTCCATTGTGCCGAAAACGGCGGCTAGCTCACTTTCCTTATAGACATAGCCCCACAGCCTGATACGGTAGGCCACCGTGATGGGTGATGCTGGTGCCGGGGCAGCGTCCGCTGCACCTACGAGGCAAGCAACGGTGATGTCATGCCTATACTTGACGGTGGTATTAAGCAGGGGGTTACGCGACCCCGGGGTTCCGAAGCTATAGAGCTTACCTGCCCAAGTACGGTCTTTCGGTGGAGCCATAACATTGCGCAGGATACCCGATAGATGGACATAGGGAACTTCCAGGCCGTCGGCAACAAGGACGACCTTTTTGAGGCACTCATCATCGCCTCCTAGTGTTACTGGAGAGAAGATTTCAGCATAGACGACCTCGCCTCGCTCATCCCGCTCCAGCTCACCGCCTACAGCTAGAGGTGTCGGTCTTACCCAGGTATCCGCTGCTAGGGCTCCACCAACATAGTCAGCTAGTAAACGCAGTTCATAGTGTTCCATTTCTTACCTTCCTTTCCATTTGATAGGTTTATGAATGGATTTCTCGACCTATTTAGTTGGGCTAAAACTCGATGCCGACTCTAGCTGCCTGCTGTGCCCTCGGAGGTGCACCGAGTGCGCCTCCCACGCCGAGCAGCTTAACACCGCCACCGGTGCCCAGCTGGCCACCACCTGGAGCTCTGCGCCCTGCCAAGGTGAACTCCTCCAGCATAACAGGCAGCTTTTGGCCAAGGATCGCAGCCCCCGCGGCAGCTATGCCCAGGCCCAGGTCACTGATCATGCCCTTGGTCATCAGGGCAATCCCCGCCCCTATCACTGGTACGCCCAGCATTGTCCCCCATTCGAAGGGGACTTCGAGGGCCCCCAGCTTTGAGGCCATTGAGAGAGCTATGCCTTCGACCGCGCCAGTCACGCCAGCTACTCCTCCTACGACGGCTACTCGGGTCATTTCCTCAGTGGTTGGTGTGGCAAGTGCAAATTCTTGTGCCATGACTTCTACCTCCTTTTTTCTCTAATCGCCCGTCAATCGACCTTGACAGGTGGGCGAACACCTCGACCAAAAAGAAGAGAGGGCGAACTCTCCATAGACTTTTCAGTCGGAAAGTGTTCGCCCTCTCTTCAGAGCTGACAACCTAAATAAGTAAAGGGGCTGACCTGAACTTCTTCAGGCTGTCAGCCCCTTTCAGATTACTAATTAAATGGTATGCTGTTTTATCTTTCTTGTCAAGTCCTGCTCTTCTCTCGCCGAAGAAAAGACCTCAAAAACTTTGCCAGAGCACCTACGGTGATAATCGGTATGTGAAATTTGTTGGCCAGAGCCTTCATCTCCTTGGCAGTCATCATTTCGCCGCTATCACTCACCAACTCACACAATACACCACCAGGGTATAATCCAGCTAGCTTGGAAAGCTCAACCACAGCTTCAGTATGACCATTGCGCCCAATCAGACCATCAGGATGGGCGCCAAGTAAAGGGACATGCCCAGGTCGGGCCAGATCCGACGGCTTGGTGCTGGGGTCGATTATCTTTTTTATGGTGAATGCCCTGTCCTTTGGCGAAATACCCGAATGCTCTACTTCTTTGGCATCAACCGGGCTATAGAACGGGGTGTCAGTTGCTCGATATCTAGAAGGCAGAGAGTCTATCTCCAACTCGTCGAGTCTTGATTTTGGCAAGGCTAGGCATAATAGCCCTGAAGCTACCCTGGCGGCAAACAGAATTGACTCAGCAACTATCTCCTGGGCAGGAATGGCTAGATCTGCTTCCCCCTCATTCTCTGAGAAGATAATAACAAACCGCCTTTCCTGGAATGCCTTTATCGCCTTACTAATTCTGGAAAACATCTAATCTCCTCCAAACCGTCTCTGTCTCTCGCCATAGGCCTGTAGCGCCTTCTCAAGCTCCTTGGTATCAAAGTCTGGCCAGAGAGCGTCGGTGAAGTAGTATTCGCTGTAAGCCGTCTGCCATATCAGGAAGTTAGACAAGCGAAACTCGCCGGCGGTGCGAATCACCAGGTCGACATCAGGCATGCCATCCGTGTAGAGGTAACGGCTGAATACTTCCTCGTCTAGGTAGGAGGGAGCATCTTTCCATTCTACAAGACAGCTATGAATAGCATCTACAATCTCTTGGCGTCCTCCATAATTGATGGCAAGGTTAAGGGTCAGGCTAGTATTATCCGAGGTTAGCTCCACTGCTCTCTTTATCGCCCCTTGAACATTTACCGGAAGCCCATCAAGGCGACCCAAGTGGCGAACCCTGATTCCCACTTCATTGAGCTCGGAAATCTCTTTATCTAGTACCTCGATGAAGAGACGGAATAACCCTTCAACCTCATCTTTAGGGCGGCTCCAGTTTTCAGTAGAGAAGCCATAGACGGTGAGGTATTTAACCCCCTGCTTAGCTAGATATTCGACTGTGGGACGTATGCTTTTAACCCCCGCCCTGTGCCCCTCGAGGGTAGGCAGGCCACGCTGTTCTGCCCACCTCCGGTTACCGTCCATAATTATGGCCACGTGGTTGAGGAATTTCATCTAGCTACCTCGCCTTTTTGCAAAATCATAGCAAAGCCTGTGCCAAGGATGCCACCCATACCCAGGCCAATTGCCAGGGGTGGCCAGAGACTCGGACATTCCGGAGGCACTTCATTTCCTATAGCCTCCGCCATCAGATTAAGTTTTGCAGCTTCATTTCGCTGTAGGCTGAAAACTTCCTCGAGAGCACCTGGATGCAGTTCCATAACGTCTGTATCGTTGAACATGACCATCGCCTCATAGGCTTCCGGATCAGTCACCGGGCGAGCAGAAGTGTAAGTCGTTTCCAAGATAGTGCTACCCTTAGATGCCCAAGCATGGCCATAACCCTGGTAGCTACCGAGAACGGCCCATACTTGGGGATCAAAGATTCGAGCGAGAGAGACGAAAAGAAACGTGCTATCCTCACAGTCACCGAGGGTTCGGGAAAGCGTTTCAGAGGGAAACTGCCACATCTCGCCCAAATCACTCGTATAGGTAACGTGCTTGCAGACAAAATCCAAACACTCCTGTAGGCTGGGGCCAATCTCTGCATAGGCCGCTACTATATCGGGATTATCCGGCTGGACGAAATCTCTTAGGTCGTACCATCGACCGTAGCGGACTGAAACTAGATATTGGCCATCTTGAGCGTAGACTCTCTGCCCCAAAGGGCGGGAGCGGGCAAGTGCCAAAAGTCCCAAAGCAACAGAAGCAGTGCCTAGTGCCAGAGGCGCCATCGTCAGAAACATTCTGTCCCACTGTTCCACGGTTATCAAGGCTACTCCTTGCGCATAGCTAAGGCAGCAACGGCACCAACCCCGAGAACAGCTACCGCACCAACCAGAGCTACGATTCCCCAGGGGGATACCGGTGGTACCTCCTCCTCAGCTATTTGGTTAAGGAGGTGCCGCAGCTCCTCTTCTGACATTCCCTCCAGGGTCTCTACCGGCGTCAAGGGGCGCTCCCAGTACTCCTCGGAGTCCTGGATGGTTAAGATTAAGGTCTCTTTACCCCAGCCGACCTTGACGTCTTCCAGACCTACCTTCCGCTTGAAAAGCCCCACGATGGTTTTAGTGGCTAAGGTCGCCACAATGATGACCGCGATTATAGCGAAGGCTACAACCAGAATGGCTGCCCACCAAACAAGCCCAAGGGACATTCCTAATCCTGCCGGCGTCTTTGGAGATATGCCTACGACTTCAATTCGCCAGTCAGCCCAGAGGAGAGGGCTTCTATCAACATACACCCTCATTTCCATGACTCGGCCACCAGCCTTTCGCACCTCATTTTCAAAGTGGTCAGCCAACCTGCCGGCTATCCAGGACGCTGGGGTGAATGGGTCGGTCTTGAAGGTAAAAGTAGAGACTTCAGCATCCCCCTCATAGACATAGGCGTAGGGGTAGATGGTCTCCTCGAGGAGCTCATAGGTTGGGGGAATGCCAACAATGTCTATGACATCATCGGCTTGAGGTAGTCCGGCTTCAGGGTATTCTAAGAGCTTCACATAGAGGTCGTAGTCGGTGCCAGGGTCAATGTCGGAGGTGATTGAAATATCAACGCTCCTCTGGACAGGAGTAAAATCCATAAGAGATTCGGGAAGGTCAATGGTGACCTCATTATGAAGGATTTCGTCAAAGCCGAGAAAGCCCCTGCTGCCTATGGCCCCGTAGAGAGTAGCTGTCCCGGCCAGACCTCGATAGTCAAAACTAACATTAACCCTCAGGGTATCGCCGTAGGTTAGCTCAATCTTCTCCCCAGCAACTACCCCAATAGCCACGCCAAGATTACGCCCAATAACTTCTATTCCAGTAATATTCATCGGGTCCTCCTGGGATAGCTATACTTTGTCGTAGCTGGTAATCTCGAAGTTCTGAAACTCAGCCGCCCCGAGAACGTCAAGAACATTCAAGAGAGTCGAGCTAAAAATATCAGGCCCAGGCACTCCCATTATCTTAGCATATAAGTCGTAGTTTTCTCCTGGGCTGCCACCTATATAGATGTCACAAGTGATTTCGTAGGGCTCCCAGTCCATAGACTGGTCAAAGCTAACCGGTATATCATTTTGTTTGTTGCCGTCCTCATTGAACCACGCATTCTGGCTGCCGTAGGAAACATGGATCTCTCCACTTATGGCAGGGCCGCGGTAGTCGACCCCGAGATGCACCCTAACTGTATCGCCAACCATTACCGTAAGCTTTTGCCCAGCTGGGACAGCAATACCTTGTAGTAGCGACTCAATTGTGTTGATTCTAAATTCCATCTTAACCTCCTTATACAGGTTGATACTCGGCTATGCCAAAGCCCCTGAACTCGGCTTGAGGCACTACGGCTTGAACCGTGCACAAAGTCCCATAGTAGTCATCAACGACAACCTGGTCATCTGGATTCATAAATAGCTGGACCTCTATCGTATAGTTTCCCGTCTTATCCAGGTTAAAACGGCCACCGATGAACTCCTGTGCTTTACCAGGGCCAGTCCAAAGTGTTTCCCATTTGGCATAGGTCTCCCGGATTATTCCACCAGGGTCCTTTACCTGCCACCAGATGCCCATCTTCTGGTTGGTCGTCATATCATTGCGGCCCCAGATATGTACCAGCCCCCTATCGCCCTGGGGAATATCATAGGCTGGAATATTGGCTCGGGACTCATCGTATTCCAGCTCCATCCTGCTTAAAGTTCCTCTATATTCCTCCGGGGGAACGCCCAAGGCAATATCAACATAGCCCTCATCGTCCAGATACCATTCCTCACCGGTCCAGTAATAGCTCCAGACATAGATCCTGACATCGTGGTTCGGCATGGAGAAAGAACCTGAGAAGGAGTAGGTTTCTCCGGCTCCTACAGTAGCATATTCCGGGTAAAGGTAAAAAATGGTATCATCAAACTTGCCGCTGGTGGAAATGTAAATTGCGTAGCCGGCAAGGTTTTTCACCCGAGCCTCTATGCTTACTAGGTCGCCATAAGCGGCTTCCGATGGAGCGATAATGTCAACAATATCAGTCCATTCTCCCACTTAGCCCTCCTTGCCTAAAGCAGAAAAGGCGAACTTTCAGAGACCCTTTGGCCTCGGAGTGCTCGCCCTCTCTTTTAGCTACACTTAAAAGCCTATCGCTATTTCACCCTGTTGTCAAGAACCGCTCCAGGTTGTGGATTTCGCTTTTCTTATAACCCTCTTTACCTTGCATTAGGGGAGCTAAGTCGGGCATTTGTCTGGCTATTTCCTCCAGGAGCATGTCAGGGGTTACTCCCATTTGCTTAAGGGCATTAAGGTCTCGCCTATATGTTACCTTCTCCTGGGCATTGCAGCCGTTCAAGTAGGTACCTACGATGCTTTTACCAGCCTCCGCTAAAATCTTGAGGTTATCCAGCCCCGCCTTTTCAATCTCTTGTCTGATTTTGCGAGCTGCCTTGATTAGCACGAACTGCCTTGCCGACCTCTGCATGAATGTCATGCGCCTAAAGCCTCCTTTACCTGCTCTCTAGTCCACACCTGCTGGCAATGCGGGCATTGAAATTCCAGCCAGTCACCCGCCGGGAGGTTTATTACAACGCCACAGGTGCACTTGACCTGTGGCTGCGGTGCGGGTCCGGGTGTAGGGGTTTTGGCCCCAGTGCCTGCCTTGACTTCAGACACCGTAGCCAGTAAGGCTTGAATACCATCTGGGATGTTTTCCCTCACCGTCTTGGCCAACCCCACCAAGGCATCCTGCTTCACATCAGCCCTCCTTTCCTCACCTCGAAACCGCTCCAAATCGATGTACTTGCTTAAATCCATAACAATTGGCTCCCCATCAGTTCCTTTCAACTGCACGGGAACCGCTGCAGTCCCTGGGTTACCCGATGACTCCGGGACACCCAGTATAGACCTTAGCATCGGGCCAACCTCCTTTAAGCTACCTAAAGCAGCAACCGCTTCGGTGACCTGCTCCATAAAGGACTTGGGGTGGGCGGGCAGCCCCGGTTGAGGTATGTGGCTCAGTATCTCCTGCTTTTGTAGCTCCATTTGGGCAGTGATAAGCTCTTTCATCATATCCTGGTCACTACCCTTATTGATGTAAGGCTCAAGAGCAGTGAGTAGTTCGGAGACTTTTTCCGTAGCGCCTGGTGGCGAAGATGTCCCCCCTGCTTGGCCGGCTCCACTAAATCTGTTCCTTAATGCCCTTATTGTCAGGATGTCTTTGGCGTCTTGCAGGCTATAGTCGCCGAGGTTCTCCCCGACTCTTACCGGTTCGTCTTCAACGATGATAAACTCTCTGCTTCCAGGCTTACTGGGGGCGCCGCTCTCTCCCGCTTCAGCCACTGCCTTGCTAACCCCGGTAAGCTCAGTTTCAAGCTCGGATGGAATGCCTTTGTGGAGTTTGGCACGCCAAGAGTTCACCCATACGCTGCGCAGATCATCGGCGATGTCAGCCTGTCCTAGGGCTTCCCATACCCACTTGACATCGTTATAGTCCCCGCTCCAAACAATGTCGGTGGCTAAGTGAATCCTGTCTTCTGATATGCCTATGAGTCGGCCTTTTGCCTCAAACTGCTGCCTGGGAGTGACACCTTCATCTATCATTGATGGATGGATAACCCCCTTTTCTAGCGCTCCTTTGCCTCTATCAGCTATAAGCCAGCCTTCTTGACTGTTGCCACTCACATTTCCCTTTTCCTTCTCCCTCGTTAGTTGCTTAAGCACTCCCTCCTTTGACGACTTGAGCGCGCTGGCTAAATCAGCTGTGGAAACCGCCGCCTCCTTGGTGTTTAATGCCTGCAGTAACTCTGTTATAGTTGCCATGTCTCCCCCTTCCGGCTTTGTCTTATATACCTATTTAAGCATAAAAAAGACGGAATCGCAAGCCCCCCTTGTCTTAATCCATGCTTTTTTGGTAAAAAGGCCAAGACAAGACTGCCTCTATGGGAGGCTGCACAGACAGCCTTTGTAGTCGTTTTCGCCCTGTCTCAAAGGATAAAACCCCGCTATGCCCCCCAGAGCTAATTTGACCAAGCGAGGAAAAGTGGTAAAATGGGGTATGGACTGGCTACTGTTTATTGCGAACATCGTCAATAAAGTCCCCATCGAAAGGGTCTTATTCCCCCCGCGGGATAAGACTAAGGCCCTGGAGGAGTTTGCGGCCACCATGACCACCCCTGTAGCCCAAAATTTAGCCCCTCCAGAGCAAAAGGCGGCTCCTACTATCACCCCGGTGCCAGAAGCTGTTCCCCAGCAAGAAGATATAGCCACGGCCTGCGTCCCATGCGCGATCGGACACTACGCGGGGGCGGCAAAGTTGCTCAATGAGGCGTTTAGATTCAGAGATGATGGTATAACAAGTAACCAAGTCCTGGATGATATTGCTGGGGCTATTGGTGAGTTAAATGCTATGGAGCGGGTTGACCTGACACCGGAGAAGATACAGAATACTGCTAGCTGGGAGAGACCGATAGCTGATGCAGCGTTAAGGGAAAGTCGTAAACTAAGGCACAGATTAGAGAGTATTAGCAGTATGGAGGAAATTGAGAAGGCTGCCGCTGATACTGAAAGCTACTATAAGAAACTTTATCGACAGTGGTTCAAACAGCGTTTCGCACACCTCGGTCCGGAGAAAGCTAAAATGATAGCCGATGAGGTGGGCAAGCTCAGCCCTAAAGATCAAGAACGAGCCCTGAAGGGAGCTGAGGAACTTGTTTCGGAGTCTTGAGATGGAAAAATGTCCCAACTGCGGTGGTCCCTTAGATAAGCAAGGTTGCTGTAAGAAATGCAACATATGTGTGCTGAAGGGAGGAACGAAGTGAAAGGTGGCGTAACTAAGCGAATTGAGGATACTGTAAAAGCCCTTGAGCAGGGCCAGCTAAAGAAAGCTCTTAGTCTCACTGATAGAGAAGGATTAGAGAAGCACCGTCGCTTTGTAGAAGAGGCAGCACGGACATGTCTGGCTAATAAAGATAACAAGGAGGTTTGCTCAATGGCTATCAAGGAAGCCAAGGAAAATATCCAGGACACGATTACTCTTCCCATCGATGACACCAGCCTTAAAGGGGTGGAGGAATATCTATCTCCCGAGAAACCGCCGGCAGCTCAACCTTCATCTGAGAAAACCGAAGAGGAGCTCTATGAGGAGTGCGAGCCTTGCCATGTGGCTGTGGCTGCCGTAAGGTTTGCTGAAGTATGTGCCGAGCACCCTGAGGAAGCTGGGAACGCTTGCAAGGCCATATCAGAGAAACTAGCGGACGAAAACACCGAGCCAGCCGACTGGATAAAAGCGATGGTTTCAACCGCTGAGCAGGCCCAGGGGGAAGCAAAGGAGAAAATGGTCGCTGCCGTTACTGAGCTTACCGATTACCTGGGGAGAAGAAATAGCCCCTTCCTGAAGGAGCTTGATAAAGATAAGGAGGTGAACCATGCCTAGAAAAGAGCCGCTATACCCCCACGTGCCGAAGAGCCGGATGAAGAAAACAAAAGCAAAACCTACTCGTGATGATGTCAGAGTTGAAGTTTGGGAAGAGAGAGACCGCCTTCACATAGGTATTCAAGATAAAGAAACCGGTGATTACTATGCGAGCTGGTGGGATGACGAGGCCCGTCAAATGTTTGAGGGTGGTTTCTTCAAGCGCCGGCCCAACCTGGAAGAAAGCGTCCTAGACTACGCTGAGGAGATGGGTATCCTCGCCAAGGAATCCAGCGAGGCAAAAAGAGTTTATACTCCGCCAGAATTAGCAAAAATAGCTGAGGTTTTCTATGAAGCTCAGGCAAGGCGAAAAGCAACCATATACGCTGGACTCAGCCCTATGTATACAAGATGGGAGAACCTTACTCAAAGCCAGAGAGATGAAACAATCCGTGGTTTGCAAGAACGAATAGAGAGGGAGGGCTTGAAAGGCTATCTTGAGCGCAAGCGTTCTGTGGTAGGGGATGAATTGACTGAGGAAATAGTCCACGGGTTAGAGCGCCGGGGCTACTTATAACTTGACACCCCCCTAACCTCTATGCCATAATTAAAAAGGTCGATATGAAAGCCCTATAAACGGGTAAAAGACTCTTAAAGGAGGAAGGCAAAATGGCCGGTATTCCACTGACCGCAGCTGGCAATGCTATCGTCTATCCCGCCGTACCCTGGAGCAAAAGGCTGTTCTCCCTGAAGACCCGGAGCTTCCCCAAGGGATCAGTCCCCCGCCACCTGCTCCAATTTCTCTTCAAAAAGGGTGGTGTCACTGCTACCTGCGCTCGAGAGACCGCAGACAAGTCCGGTGCCGCGAGAGTTCACAGTATGAATGCGTGCGTTTCGGCTGCATTGAGAAGGAAGTAAGCTAGACGCATGGCCACCTCATAGAGAATTGAGTATCTGTGAGCAACGAGGGGGGGAGCAATCTCTCCCTCGTTTAGTTAATAGGGAATAAGATGCCAAAAGAACTTAAACTAATTCTGCGAGAAACACCTGTAGGATTACCACCGACACCAAAGCAATCAGCTCAGCGTGAAAGGTTTGCCAGTGCAGTTAAAGAGGTTTCTCAAGAAATGAAAGACACCAAGCTCACAGGGGCAGCCAGAGTAAGGGCGTTCAATGCAAGGGTCAGTCAGCGCCTGAAACCTCCTCGGGAGCCTGGACTACCATAAACGCCGCATTGACCAAGACCACTTCCGGATGATAGGTTAGCCTCACCAGTTCAACTTCCCCTTTCTGATTTCGCTTACTGGTGTCAATCAAAACCCCACCGAAGCGCCACTGCCCGTCGGCAGTCCTCTCGTATTCCTTACAGCGGAAGGTAAAATCGCTGCCACCCCTTTCCTTCCTGGTGAAGACGATTATCTCGTAGTGCAAATCCTTGATATAAACTTCAGGAATACTTAACTCTTCATCAGCTTTTGCTTCCCACTGGTTCTGCTCGAGCAGATTTACTTGATTTTCTTGCATCATGTTACCCCCTTGCTATCAGTTTGGCTGCTATCTCTTTCTTGGCGCCGCTCGGGCTAACTCCAGCCTCCACACACATCTTCCTGAGTTCAGCCAGGGTATATTTCCCGTCCATCTCTATACACTTCTCTAATATCTCCCTTGTGATGATGCCCCCTGGGAAAAGCTCTCCCACCTCTGCCTCAAGCCGCTCCGCAGTTGTCGGCTCCTCCACCATGACTCTCAGATCCCTCTCTCTCCGTCTCACCGGCCGCCGCATCCTTTCATCCTCGATGATCTCGGACATCATTTTCTCGAGCTCCGGCGGGGGGTTATTCCCACTTGTCTTTATATTCTCTATCAGGTCGTTCAGCCCTTGTTTGTTAAGTCTAACAATAGCTGGCATATCAACTCACCTCCTTTTTCTGACTCAAGACCTGCGCGTAAGCCCGATTGAGTAATACCATCGCCTCGGCATATCCACCTTTGTCTGGATGAAATAAATTTGCTAGGTTACGGTAGTGTTTCTTAACATCTTCGAGTGGAGCGTCTAGTTTTAACCCCAATATCGCGTAGGCATCAACAAGGGGCATAGCTGGCTCCTGTTGGGGAGCTGCTGTCTGCCCCGGTGGCAGCTCTCGGGGTTGCTGTTGAAACTCTTTTAGCCAGGCGGCGATCGGCTTTCCCGTAAACTTCTCAAACGTGTCCATTGCCAGGTCCCGGAAGCCGGCAATGGCATCAAAGGCATCTTGTAGCTGCGTCTTTCGTTTCCGCTTGGGCATAGCTTAATTATACCACCCTGGCCAGTGCTTGACAGCCTAGCCCCCAGTATACTAGAATTAGCTATACTGACTATATAGACTATAGAGATTTGTGTCAAGTCGGCTAACAAATGTTACGTTTTGCCCCCCTTTCGGCAGTATATAGAGTAGGAGGGTAAAAATAATGGAAAAGGGAATAAATAAAACCTGGACACCTGGCCAGGAACTCGAATTTGAAGAGCATATCAAGCACTGCCGCACCTTTGCTGAGCGACATCTGACTATGTTGATCCGGGATACTTTGAAGTATGATGCGCGAAGCAAAGAGGGCAAGAACGCAATGGTTAAAGCAAGACTGCGCTTGGCCACTGCCACCGATGAGGAACTCAAGGAACTCGCTGAGCTGCAGGCGTTAAGGCAAGAAGCGATACCCGGGGAGATACAAGGGCTAAATAGGGCTAGCTTGGTGGCAGAAAATCTAGAACGTCTGAAGAATGCCCAGGCCAAGATAAGGCAGAAAGGAATTAACAAAGAGGAGATCCGATGTCAGAAGTAATCGCAAAAGCCATGAAGGACTTGAAAGCCTTCTTCACTCCAGCCCAGGTCGAAGCCATGATACAGAGCTGCGACAACCTCAGGGACCGGGTCATGATAAGGCTTTTGTGGCGGACGGGCTGCCGGGTATCGGAAATCGTTAAACCAGGTAAAGATAGGGTCTCCATTCTGGGCCTAAGGATAACAGCTATCCTTTGGGACGAAAATGCCCTGATAATCAGGCACGCCAAGAGGAGCGGTAACCCACCGCGACGGATAAATGTTGACCCCGAGACCCTGGCTATAGTGAAGGAATACCTGGAGAAGCGACCGGATAAATCCGAGTTTGTGATACCGATTACACGGCAAATGGCATACTTGGTGGTAAGACGGGCAGCCGAAAGAATAGGTATAACTGAGGTGGGGGATCCCCTGGTATCTAAGAGGAGACACCCTCACCCGCATCACTTAAGGCATAGCCTGGCGGTCCACAGTGTCCGAGCGACTAAGGGTAATCAGCTTGCCTTGATACAGTTGCAACGCCACCTGGGGCATGCTTCACTTTCAACAACCGCCAGCTATCTTGAGTTCAGCGATGAGGAGCAGCGCAAGTGGTATGACGACCTGTGGAAGGAGAAGGAGTAAATGGTAAGCGAGCTGAAGATAACACCAGGGAGAGGCGGAAACAGGCATCCTCTTTCTGTCCGAGCTTTTATCCTTGACCACCTGGCTAATGGCGAGGACTACATCGCCAATATCCACCGAGCATATAAGGCGGAGCTGGACCGGCTCGCCAGGGAGAACGGCCGGCGGTACCGGTATCACAAGCCCCGGTACCATAGCTTTGAGATGAAAGTGCAGCTTTGTACCAGGGAAGGGCTGATTGAGTTCTCCGGCCGGGAAGAGGAATCCGACGCTCCCCAGTTTAAGGACTCGGGGTTCAAGCCCGTGCGCAGGTATTACCGGTTGAAGTCTTAAGAGGGGCATTGCCCCTCTTTAATCCCCTGTATCCCCTTCCCCTTGCCAAGGGGAAGGGGGGGCGGCCGCCCTCATATACAAGAGGCTAGCTCCAGTAGCTAGCCTCTTTGTTTTTGCCTCAATTCTATGCTTATTTTGTGCCTATTTTATATCAATTTTAATCCAGAGTTAACAAAAACTTGACAATTTGATATAAGGTCAATTATGATGTAAATATAGCTATATTTAGTAGCTAAACTCTAGTAAGAACAGTATAATCATAGCTATGGCGCATCTTAAAAATTGAATATAAAATGCCGGTCATTGAACAATTGCCTAATCAAAAACAAAGGGGGTAAGCTATGAGGCAAAGCAAAGTTACCACAGAGGTCAAGGCACTGGCACACAAGGTAGCTAGTGAGCTGCCGGAGAGGCTCCTCAAAGGCGATAAGCGCATCCACAAGCCTAGCTACCGCAAGCCTCACCGCATAGAGCTTGACCAGATAGAGCAATCCTACAATCAGCTAGAGGGTGAGTATCGGGATTGGCTAGAGGTAGCTCGGAAGTATGAGCACAAGGTCCCTAGTCAAGACCGCTATGATATGAGGCACACCATCATTATAGAGCTACATCGGGCTAGAACAAGGGATGGTAAGCCTATCCCGATACTCCGAGCCTATCGGATAGCCAGCTTGACCGTAGCTCTTTACTGGCGACAGCTAAACAAGGCTAGCGTCAAGGTATGCGTCTATGATGGCATAGCCCAAGAGCCAAAGTGTGCTAGTTGTAGGCATAAGCCCAAAGCTAATCGGTGTCTATGGCTAGCCTCTAGACCTGTCCAGAGCCTTGACGGTGAGGCTGCCGATAGTGAGTTTAACAGGGGAAGGCTACTGGACACTGTAGCCGATGACAAGGCTATTGACCTTGACATTCAGATAGACGCTAGAACTTGGCTACTCGGTTGCCCCATGAGGGTTATTGAGATAGCCACAAAGCGGCTAGACGGCAAGCCGCTAACCACAAAGGATAGAATGTATCTATCCCGATACAGAAAAGAGGCACAAAAAAGCCTGTTCTAGATGTTACGTTTTGCCCTCATTCTACAGTATATATAGTGGAAGCACTGTTTAGGCTAGCGTATCGCAGCTAGGCAGTAGCTTACTACTAGGCAAAGCCGATAGCCTTGCCCACTATCGGATAGCCAAAAGGGGGAAAGTAAAATAGAACAACTGAATATCGAGGGCAAGCGTTCAGGCGATGGCTTTGTAGCTCACAAGGCTATGCTGGTGAGTGCCTTGTCAAGGGCGTTAGCTGACAGAGTAATGCTGATGGACTTGACCATAGGGCGTAAAGGCTTACTCGGGTATCTTAAGGCTTTGGGGGGTAGTAACATTGTGAAGATAGTCCCCTCAAACGGTAGTGCTAGCGAGTCGCAGGCTACTGATAAGAGGCTTAAGGTTATCTGTGGTAGCAATACCAGTTACCTAGCCGATAGTGAGTGGATTGGCGATAATACGCCTCTTACCCTTTGCGATGTTAGGGTAAGCCCTTCAAACTCCGTCAAGCCTAATGTCGGGACTATTGAGTTAGCCGAGGCACTGAACCGAGTGTTACCCTTTACCACTAAAGAGGATAATCGCCCTGTTTTACAGTGCGTCAACTTTGTGGCCAAAGAGGGGAAGCTAACACTGGTTAGTGCCGATGGTTTTAGGCTAGCGATGATTACCCTTGACTATGATGACGGGGAAGGGCAAGCCTTGATTAGCGGTGATGACCTTAAGGGCGTAGCCAATGCCTTACGCAAGGCAAAGCGGGCAAGGGTTAGTTTTGGCGGTGAGGATGTTACCCTACCGTCAAGCCTCATTATAGACACCGAGCTAGTCCGCTATAAGTGGGTTAGCGTTGGTGGTAGCTATCCCGAATATGAGAAGCTAATCCCTACCGAGTTTAACACCTTTGCCAGCTTTGACACTGTAGAGGCAATCAAGGCGGTCAACTCACTCAAGGCGATAGCCGATAACAAAGTTTACCCGATAGACCTAGCCATAGGTGATGGCAAGCTGGTTATGTCCAATCCCGATGACAAAGGGCAATCCGAACTAGCAGCCGATACCGAGGGCGAGGTCAAGGTAAGGCTAGACGGTCAATACCTTGCCGAGGCGTTAAGGGCTTGCGGTGGTATGGTAGAGCTTAAGCTCACCAATGCCTACTCACCAATGCTCTTTAGCTCAAATGGTTATCAACTGGTGGTTATGCCGATGATGTCCAATGAGGCTAACGAGCAAAGCAAACAGGCTAGGGAAGCTAAAGCCGAGCCTACCGAGGCAGTAGCCAAAGGCAAAGGTAAAGGCAAGGGCAAGGGTAAAGCCGAGCCAGAGCCAGTAGCCGAGCCAGTAGCCGAGGCAGAGCCTACCGAGCAAGCCGAGCCAGTAGCCGAGGCAGAGCCAGTAGCCGAGCCAGAGCCAGTAGCAGTCGCATAGAACGCTTGTAACTCAAAAAAGAAGCCACGACAAAGAGGCGGGGTAACACCCGTCTTTTTGTCTTTTTAGGGGGATATTCTCCTCAAGCCGTGGAGAGTATCCCCCTCTTTTGTGCGTGGCGGGAAGGGGGAAGTATGCCTACAAAAGCCCAAAGCCAAGGAGTCGGTATGTTTGCTGACCGGGGATTTGCCCTGCAGCATCTCGGCTGTGAAGTAGTGCTATTGCTCCACGAAGGCGAGTTGGTAGCCCGCTTTAGCCAGACCGGCGCCACGGAAGAGAGCCTACAGGCAAAATGTGCCAAACACCTGGCTATGTGTCACGGCTGGGACGGCACATTGTGGCAATCCTAATTGAATAATAGTCCAGTAGGACAAGTGGGTAGGGGGTCGGGAAACACTAGAGTACCGACCCCCTCTTTTTGCTCAAATCCATCTGGAAGGGAGGTGATATGAACATAGTTTACCGGTGTAAAAACACAAGGAAGTGTTATTGGCTTTGCAGAGAGTGTCTTAAAGGGCAGAAGCGTCAATGCTCTCCAAAGTGCCCCGACTATCTCTCTATAGCCAGGGCAAAGAAGCTGAGAAAATAACCAACTTTGAGCAGAATTGAAAGGCTTACTATGCCCAAAAATCAGGAAAGAAAGGAGGTGACAACAATTGAATACGCCTAAAACAGTTGAGAAAGGCATCTCCGAGATAGTGGGCGCCTTGACGGACCCTATCATTGTCATGCCTGGGGGATGGGGGGACACTTTGCCCGACTGGATAAAGACTTCAATCACCCTCGAGCGCATGGTCGAGAACATGAAGGCTCTCAAGGGAGAGGAGATGACCGGGACTGATGCCGAAGCCTGCGCTTATCTCTACACGGCTTGTCTTACGGCTCCGCCAAGCCACGACTGGGGACAAATCTACCTCTACATCGCTACCAAGGTTTATGAGAAGTGGCGCACTAAGGAGTCGGGGGTTACAATGCCCGAGGATATCCGGGTGGAATCGCTTGACGCCGACCAGGTGAGAGACCTCAATCGGCTTAAGGCGTGGATTTACAAAAAGCGCATCGAAGTGAGGCTTGACCGCGACCGGGCCGAGCGGCGCCAGTCAAAAGAGGAGGAGTCGCAGCGTAAGAAGGCGGAGCGGCCGGCACTGTTTGACTTCTAGTAATATACTAAGGGGTCGGGGGTCGAATCCCCCGGCCCCCTTTTTTGTCTTTTTATTCCATGAAGGGGCTAAGCCCCTTCAAAGAGAGGCGAAGCCTCTCTTCCCTCTCCCCTTCATAAGGGGAGAGGGGCTGTGCAACCGGGCACATAGGTTACATTTTAGACCGGGCACATAGGTAACACTTCTCTCCCTTCTTTATTAAGTAGGGGTGTGATTTTCATGGTTAATTC
>SDBU01003392.1_pt1 | contig 20294 bp, 19 predicted proteins | sample 2277071 | NCBI WGS metagenome assembly SDBU01 (sample SAMN10397929, study PRJNA504765) | marine sediment metagenome | isolation source: marine sediment core GS08_GC12, 126 cmbsf | place: Arctic Ocean: Gakkel Ridge, Loki's castle | collected 2008
CCACGCGGCTTTAGCCTATATACAAAATCCTTTACAGCAACACTATCCTATTAAGAATATTCGATTTAGGAGATAAAATTATGGTGAAATATGCGTTTCTATTCCCCGGTCAGGGGTCTCAGTATGTTGGCATGGGAAAGGCCCTTAAGGATAATTTCAGGGTTGCGGCTGATGTTTTTGAAGTGGCTGACGATGCCTTGAGCGAAAAGCTGTCAAAGCTATGCTTTGAAGGACCGGAGGATGATCTTAAGCTAACCATGAATACACAGCCTGCCATTTTGGCAGTCAGTGTTGCGGCGCTACGGGTTCTGCAGCAGGAAAGCGGGATTGTCCCGGCACTGGTGGGGGGGCATAGTTTAGGCGAGTTCAGCGCGCTGGTGACCTCCGGCGTTCTGAAATTCGCCGATACAATGCGGATAGTGCGCAAGAGGGGAATATTCATGCAGGAGGCGGTGCCTGTGGGGATCGGCTGCATGGCAGCGATTCTCGGAATGGACACGGAAGCGGTTGAAAAAATATGTGAGGAAAGCGCACAAGGTCAGGTTGTCGCACCTGCTAATTATAATGGTCAAGATCAGGTTGTTATTTCCGGACATATGGAAGCAGTTAAGAGGGCTGCAGATAAAGCTGTGACTGAAGGAGCCATGAAGGCGATGATACTGCCGGTCAGCGCTCCCTTTCACAGCGCGCTCATGGAAAAGGCTGCCGAACGACTTGAAGCGGCGCTAGATACAATCGAATTGGGCGATATGAATATCCCGGTTGTGTCGAATGTCACGGCAGACTTTTATCCATCAAAGAACGATGTCAAGAGCCTCCTTACCAAACAAATGATCCATCCGGTACGCTGGCACGAGGAAATGGACAGGATACTGCAAAGTGGTGTTGAAAGTATCCTTGAATTGGGACCGGGGAAGGTGTTGCGTGGAATTATGAGAAGAATCTGCCGTAGCGTTCCGATGAAACATATTGAAAACTCTGAAACTCTCAAAGTTGCTCTGGCTGCCCATAAGCAATAGACGCTAACGTGGCATCAAAAGACAGAAAGCTATGGGATGATCAGTGTTTGCCTGCTGATAAACAACAAAAAAACCGGCACTTTTATTGCCGGTTTTTTTATTATGCCGTAGATACCCGGATCAAGACAGCATCTTTTCTACAAGTGTCACCAGGTCGTTAAAAGTTTTTACTTCATCGGTATCATCTTCATCCAGCATCAGGCTCCACTCGTCTTCGATCATGATAAACAATTCGAGCCGGCCGGAAGAATTAAGGCCCAGATCTACCAGGGGAGCTTCAGGAATAATCTGAGCATCCTTGTCTGCCAGCGCTTTTCTTAAGAAAGTTGAAAGCTTGTCAATAAGTTCTTCTCTTTTCACGTATGACCTCCTTTTCAATAATTATCATAATTATGCACTGATGTAAAAACAGCAAAGACAGATGTTTTTCTTAAACACAAATACCAGCGATCGCCGGAAAGTTATATATTCCAGCTCACGTCTCCTGTTGCCTGTGCGCATTATTTTCCGTATTGATCCCAGTGAGCCTCGAAAAGTTTGTCTTCATCGAACGGATTATCGGGGATCGGCCTGGAAACCCATGTATGGTTGACCATATTTTTCCATGTTATATTGTCCGATGTGCTATTGTTGCCCCAGGTGCCGCAGGCGAGTGTCATGGTCCAGGGCATACCATTCGTTGTCGCTCCGCTGTTTCCAAGACACTGCGGCTGATTGACCAGCAGGCGACTTACCTGTGCCTGCTCGGCAAGTTCCTGAATATGCTCTTCATTGCTTGAGTGGATGCCACAGCAGTGACCGATACCGCGGATGGCATGAATCCTCTTGAGGTACTCAATTGCCGTATTGAACTCCTTGTATTTCCAGAGCGTCATGACCGGAGAAAGCTTCTCGTCGGCAAATTTGTCGTTTTCAACAGGATCTTCGCCAAGTACCATAATGAATGTGGTCTCTTCGGGAACATTGAGTCCGGCAATCTTGTTGGCGATTCTAGTTGCGGGACGCGCTACAATCTTTGGGTTTATATGCACACCGTCGGGCCAGAGAGCCTCTTTTAGCTTGGACTTTTCTTCGGTATTGCAGAGGTAGCCGCCGTGAGATTTGAGGGCATCGATAGTCTGATCCCACACGGATTCATGTATGACGCAGTTGTTTTCGGCAGAGCATGATGTAGCGTTGTCAAAGGTCTTGCTCATAAATATCTTTTTGGCCGCATCGGCAATGTCGGCAGTTTCATCAACGATCATGACCGAATTGCCGGCGCCAACACCGAACGCCGGCTTGCCACTTGAATAGGCAGCGATGACGGACTGCGTTCCGCCGGTGGAAATAACGACATCACAGATCTTCATCATTGCCTGGATGTCTTCGATGAAGGGCCGTTCCATTACCTGCAGCAGATCCTCGGGAGCGCCGACTTTCTTCAGCCCCGCGCGCATATACTCAACAACCTTGCTACTACAGCGGCGGGCAATCATGTGAGGCGCAAATATGATTGCGTTACGGGTCTTAAGAGCAAAGACGCTTTTAACTGCCGGGGTAGCCGTCGGATTTGTACATGGTGTCGGTGCGAAAATAACGCCCATGGGCTTGATAATCTTGAAGATGCCTTTTTTGGAGTCTTCATCTACAATACCGCACGTTTTAACGCCTTCCATATCACGCAAGGCGCCAAGAACCTTGTTACGGTGTTTTGCATATTTGTGTTCGTAGATTCCCATTTTTGTTTCTTTTGCAGCGAGTTCGGCGCATTCCTTTGCATGTTCAGGTTTGATAGCTTCCCATGCTGCAGCCAACACCATCTCGTCAACCTTATCCTGGGACCAGTGTTCCACTACGCGTTGCGCGCTACGCGCCCTGTCAAGCATCTCTTGTAACTTCTCGTCCATGTGTCCTCCCTGTTGGAATTTATTAATATAGTATTATTAATTGCTTATATCTTACTTTGTTTGATGGAATCCAAAACATCTTTACGTAATAGAGTGAAATATGCACGATCATGAAACGAGACTCATTGTCGCGATATAAATTACTAAAAAACAATCTTGTAAAATACTCCCAAATAGTAACAATATAATTGTAAAAATGCAATAAAGGTGCTGTCAATTTTTTGTGTAAATTGTTTATAAGCCAATTCTTTATTAATATTGACATCCAAGGAATCAGGGAAGAATCTTGAAGAGTCCCGTGGGAACGTAATCAAATCAATGGAAAGGGATTTTCATGTCAAATGTTGAGACCTGACCCGGGCTTTTTAAGGGTAAGAAAAAGTCCCCCCGAAAGCACGAGTACTCCCACGAGCGACATGGCGAGAGGGAAGAGACCGATGTCTGCCATTATGCCGATTCCCGTCGGGATGAGACCTCCCCCAACGGTAAAGGCAATAGCCGTTGCAAAGGAAACGGCAAGATTCCTGCTCTGTTCGGGGACAATCGATGACAGCAGGACGAAACCAGCCGGGAAAAACCATATGGCCAGTACGGGTTGGAGAAATACCAACACACTGATCATATTTGACGGTACGATACCAAAGAGGATTGTTATCGTACCGGTTATCAGAAAGACCCACTTTATCGTTTGCCTGGCCCCAAAGCGATCGACAACCCATCCACCTATGAAAATCATGACAAGGGGGAGGATCCTCGTTAGGCCGATAATGGTGTTGGCACGCACGCGTGTGAATTCGCACTGATCGACCAGATAAAGCGGCAACATTGTAAATAAACCTATGGAACTGGCAATGCCGAGGCTCAGCAGAAAAATCATGATCAAAAAAGAGGGATTCCGAAAGAGGGCTTCAACTGATCTATAGTTGGGAGTCTCGCCGGTAAACTCTCCGCCGCGCCCAAATATGGCGTAGACGATGCCGACAATAATTGCCATGACTCCGACTGCGGCCTCCACACCGCGCCAGGAAAACCAGAGAAAAAGCACTTCAGCTACAAAGGGGGCCGAAAGAAAGGCCAGATTGGGCGCTAATTCGTGAATGGCGAGCGCCTTTCCCCATTGACGAGTGTCGACTAAGCGAGTAATGCTGGCTATCCCCGATGGGAGATACGCGCCTGCACCAATCCCGATCAGAAACATCCCTGTGCCGAGCCCAAAGGCGGAATGGGTAAATGAAATTCCTATAAGAGCCAGCCCGACGAATACAGATGAGAAGATAATGGTAACACGGTGCGTCACTCTTGAGTTTACATAACCCGATCCAATCAATGAAATGAAATAGCCCACGGTGATAAAGAGAAAAAGAGAACCGGCCTCCCCGTGACTCAGGCTTAGATCGCCTTCAACGGCGGTGATCATGGGTGAAAGGATTATGCGGGAAACAAAATTTACAAAGAATATTGCCGTAAGGCATATTATAGGAAGAAGATGCAAACTATAGGAAAGATCTACTTCCCCGGGTTTTATTTGCCCTTTTTTCGCAACTATTTTTTTTAACAACGGGTAACTCCTCGGCAGTAAATTGAATCTCCCTATAGCAGGGTTGCGGGGAATCTCCAACTTTTAAGGAAAATTTTTTATTTTTATGCGTTCGCTGTTCAGTTCAACTATCAGTCGGAAATTTTTACAAGACTAAAACAGAATTTGTCTTCATTGTAAATAAAGAAATTTATAAATCGCTTACTAACCCCGCCGCAAGCAGCGGGGTATGCGCTCGCTGTTCAGTTCAAATAAGTTGTAATCATAGATTTATTCCTTTAACATTGACACGCAGGTAATAAAAGTTTTATAAGACCGGTTTTCTCGTAACAATCAGTCGGAGTTTTTATGTCAACGAGCAGGGAAAAGGCATTAATCGCCCTCAGCGGCGGTGTAGACAGCACCGTCGCGGCGGCTATTTTGAAAGACAGGGGATTTCATGTAGAAGGCTTCTATATGAAAAACGGGTTTCCGGGTAAGTCTGAAACCGAGGCACGCAGTGCGGCGGATAAATTGAGAATTTCCCTCCATGTAACCGACCTTACCGATCCCTTCAGAAAAGAGATTGTCAATTATTTTGTAAGGGAATATCTCTCAGGAAGGACGCCTAATCCCTGCGTACTCTGTAACAAGAAAATCAAGTTCTTTTATCTCATGAAACTGGCAGAGCAGTTTGGATTTGGTCATGTCGCCACAGGCCACTATGCGCGCATCGAAAATCTTGGCGGAAAATATAGTTACAGAATTCGAAAAGGTATCGACACAAAGAAGGATCAATCCTACTTTCTCTCACGGCTGGGACAGGAAGAGCTTGGAAAAATCATCTTCCCCCACGGCAACAGCACGAAGGAGGAGGTAAAAGAGATGGCCGCGAAAATCGGTTTCGGATCTCTTGCCCAAAAGGAAAGCCAGGAGATTTGCTTCATCCCAAATAATTACAGGGATTTCCTCGAAAAATATTCCCAGGAATCTCTTCCCCAACCGGGAAATATTGTAAGTTTGCAAGGCCAGATAGTAGGAAGACATCAGGGCATTCACTCCGTAACCATCGGCCAGAGAAAGGGGCTCGATATCTCTTCCGATCGCCCCTATTATGTGCTCGAAATAAGAAAAGACACAAATGAAGTTGTCGTGGGAAGGGATGAAGATCAGTTCTTTGGCGGGCTCATCGCGAAAGACATTTCGTGGGTTTCACCCGCCTATCTCTCCTCAAAAGATATAGAGGCGAGAGTTCACATCAGATACCGTCATCGCGGGGTCGACTCCAAGATCGTGAAGCACACTTCAGACGGTGAAGGAAACTCTGCCCTCGTTACATTCGTAAAACCGCAAAAGGCGGTTGCCCCCGGTCAGGCAGCGGTATTCTACCAGGGAGATATCGTCATCGGAGGAGGATGGATAGAAAGGGGGATAAAATTTGACTAGGGTCGCTTTGACCACACTGGGCTGCAAGGTCAATCAGTATGAATCGGCGGAAATTATCGAAGATCTGAGAAAGATGGGATTTGACATCGTTCCCTTCGATAGCGAAGCGGACATCTACATAGTCAACACCTGCGCCGTAACGGGCAGAGCATCCCAGCAATCCAGACAGGCCGTGCGTCATGCCATCCGTTCAAACCCCACCGCACAAATCATCGTCACCGGTTGCTACGCCCAGATTGACCCGGATAAACTCGCGTCGCTCCCGGGTATAAAAATGGTGGTGGGAACGGAGGCGAAAAAGGAAATTCCGCGCATGATAGGCAATATCGCAAAGGATGGCCAGAAAGTCATTGTCAGCGACGTGGCCTTTATGGAACGACTCTCGTCTACCCCTGTAGACCGGTTCCCCGGACATACACGCGCCTTTCTCAAGATCCAGGACGGGTGCAATTCCTTCTGCAGTTACTGCATTGTCCCATATGCGAGGGGAAGGAGCAGAAGCCTGACAGAAGACGCTGTGATTTCACAGATAAAAAAGTTCAGCGGCTCCGGTTACCGGGAAATAGTACTTACGGGGATTCACCTGGGCCTGTACGGTCACGACCTTGTCCCCCGAACAGGCCTCATAAAACTTCTGCGAAGGATAGAGTATCTCGGGATTATCGATAGATTGCGGATCAGTTCCATCGAACCGATGGAGATAACGGATGAGATCATCGCCCATATCGGGAATTCGAAAATTATGTGCAGACATCTTCACATCCCGCTTCAGAGCGGTGACGACGGGATACTCACTTCTATGAAGAGGAATTACACATCCCGGCAGTTTCGTGATGTTATAGAAAAAATCTGTGATGCCATCCCGGAGATTGCCATCGGTATGGATGTTATGGTAGGATTTCCCGGCGAAGGTGAGAAGGAATTCACAAATACCAGAGATTTTATAGAAAGCATCCCCGTCGCTTACCTTCACGTTTTCCCTTACTCCAGACGTCCAGGAACTGTTGCGGCGGAGATTCCCGGCCAGGTTCAGGAGGCAATCAAAAAAGAACGTGCTAGGGATTTAAGTACCCTGGGAAGGGAAAAGAGGATCGCCTTCAATAGCAGATTTGTCGGGGAGAGGCTATCCGTTCTGATAGAAAACAGAAAGGACAGGGAAACGGGGCTTTTAAAAGGATTTTCCGATAATTATATCCCCTTTCTCATCAAGGATGGTGATCAGTCGCTGGTAAACTGCATCGTGGATATCGTCTCTTATGGAGCCGATAAAGAAAAGTTATTAGGAAGGAAAGTCATACATGCATGAGGACAGGTTAAAAAAAATCAAATATCTGGAAGAGTTATTGTCTTATGAATTCCGTGACATCGGCCTTCTTGATACCGCCCTTACCCACAGATCATATGTAAATGAAAATCAGGAACCGGACTGTAAAGACAATGAAAGGCTCGAATTTCTGGGAGACGCCGTTCTCCAACTCTGCATGAGTGATATCCTGATAAAACAATTCCCCGATTACATGGAGGGTCAGCTTTCAAAGCTGAGGGCATCCATGGTGAATGAACAACCCCTGGCGAAGGTGGCGCTCGATTTTCACATCGGCGAATTTATTCTCCTTGGCAAAGGGGAAGAGGCCTCCGGAGGAAAGACGAAAAATTCTATCCTTGCCGATGTCTTCGAAGCGGTCATTGCGGCCATATACCTCGACAGGGGATACGAAAAGGTCTTTTCTTTTATTAATAATATTTTCCGGCCCCGCATCGCGAAATGGGGGAAGGAACCGATCTACCGCGATTACAAGTCCCTGCTGCAGGAACTGTGTCAGAGCAGACTCAAAACCATACCAAAATATGAATTGATAGCAGAATTCGGTCCTGATCATGACAAGACCTTCCAGATAGGGGTATCTGCCGGAAGTATAATCTCGGAAACGGGGCTTGGGAAAAATAAGAAGGAAGCGGAACAGGAGGCGGCCAGGGCGGCGATGGAAAAAATGGAAGATGCAAAATCATAGGGGATCACGGGTGAGACCGCTCATTATACCCATATTTGTTGTATATAAAGGTTGTCCGAACAGATGCATTTACTGCAATGAGAGGATTACCGCCGGCAACTATCCCGACAGAATCACGGAAAAGCAGTTCAGGAATACTGTCGATGGACATCTCAAGACTGCTTCAGTAAATGCAGACCGGATACAGATAGCCTTTTACGGCGGAAACTTTACCGGTATCGACGTCGATTACCAGGTTGAACTCCTCCGCTTCGCGGAATCTTACATAAAAGACGGCCCGGTTCAATCCATCAGGATATCGACAAGACCCGATTACATCGATGATTCCTGTATCAGGCTTCTCAAGAAATACAATGTCACTACGGTGGAAATCGGCGCTCAATCGATGGTGGATGATGTTCTGAAACGTTCACAGAGGGGACACTCGTCCGATGATGTAAGAGGCTCTATTGAAACCCTGAAAGAATCCGGATTTGAAACGGGAATCCACCTGATGGCGGGTCTTCCCGGAGATACAAAAGAAGGATTCATGCATACCGTGGCGGAGATTATAAAGCTTAAACCCGACACGGCAAGAATTCATCCGACAATCGTACTCAGGGACACCCCTCTGGCAGAGGCTTACATGAGAGGAGAATATCGTCCGCTTTCCATGGACGACGCGGTTTATCTCTGCGGTTACGCACTTTCAAGATTCAAAGGCGCAGGCATATCTGTGATAAGGCTCGGTCTCCATAAAAGTGAAGAGATGGACACAGAGGGATCTATCATTGCGGGACCCTTTCACCCCGCCTTCGGAGCCCTTGTGGAGGGGTCGATTTTTCTGGACATGGCATCGCATCTACTGAAACTGGCAAAAACGTCAGATGAAGAGGTCACTTTTTTTGTCTCGCCGAAAGATGTTTCGCGCCTTCGCGGGTTGAATAATAATAATATCAGGAAGTTGCGTGACCTATATGCCGTGGTAAAAATAGGGGTAAAGGAAGATCCCTTGCAGGAGATCGAATCCCTCACCTTGGCGGCTGGCGGGAAGAAATACGGGACAGACATAAAATCATGCCATACTTCCTGACATGCCGGGAAGAGGAAAGAGTCAAAGAGGAGCTGAACTTGTTTAAATCAGGATTTATCGGAATTCTGGGAAGGCCCAATGTGGGAAAATCCACCCTTCTCAACAAAATCATAGGCGAAAAGATAGCGATTGCCACGCATAAACCACAAACAACCAGAAACAGGATAACGGGGATAAAAACCACAGAAAAGGGCCAGCTCGTCTTTCTCGACACACCGGGAATACATCACGCCAAATCACCGCTTCACCGGCAGATGGTTGCCACTGCGGTCAGCACCATTGCAGACGTCGACGTCGTCCTCTTTCTGACAGAAGCCAATTCGGACCTCAACGATGATGATCACTTTATTATAAGATCATTGAAGGACAAGAAGATTCCCGTCATACTCGTAATAAACAAGATCGATCTCATAGAAAAGGCCGCTCTGCTCGTTCTGATAGACAACCTGCGTCACATCCTCCCCTTTAGTGAAATTGTGCCCCTTTCCGCCCTCAGGGGATTCAATGTTGATACCCTTCTCGATGTGACATGGAATATCATCCCCGAGGGACCAAAGTATTTCCCTGATGACATGGTCACCGAATCTTCTGAAAGATTCCTCGCAGCCGAGATAATAAGGGAGAAGATAACCCTCATGACAAGCCAGGAGATACCATATTCATCGGCGGTGGTAGTCGATTCCTTCAAGGAAGACAAGAGGAAAAACCTGATCCGTATCCAGGCAACGATAAATGTGGAGAAACAATCGCAGAAGGGCATCATAATCGGGGCGAAGGGGAGTATGTTGAAACGAATAGGAACTCAGGCGCGGCTGGAAATGGAAAGATTTTTTGCAACACGCATATACCTGGAACTCTTCGTGAGGGTCACAAAAGACTGGACCAGAGATTCAAGAATGCTTGAGGAATTTGGATACAAGAAGGGATAGGAGCCCGGCACAGTGAAACCGATCATCGCAATTGTGGGAAGACCAAATGTAGGAAAATCAACTCTCTTCAATCGCCTCGCGAAAAGGAAGAAAGTAATCGTCATAAATCAGCCAGGCGCCACAAGAGACAGAAATTATGCCGATTCTTCATGGAAGGACAAAACCTTTACGATAATCGACACCGGGGGATTTGAACCCGTCTCATCAGACCGAATGCTTATACAGATGCGGGGACAAACGGAACTCGCCATTGAAGAGGCGGACGCCATTATTTTTTTGATGGACGGAAAAGAGGGATTGGCCCCGGCAGATATCGAAACCGCGGAAATCCTGAGAAGGACCAAAAAACATGTCATCTACACTATCAATAAGATAGACGGGGTAAAGCAGGAGATGCTCTCCTTCGACTTCTACCGGTTGGGGATAGATCACGTCCATAGCATATCCGCCCAGCACGGCCTCGGCATAGGTGACCTCATGGATGAGGTTGTGGAACATCTTCCCGTTCACATGGAGGAAGATGAAGAACGCGGCCGGATAAGAATCGCCGTTATCGGAAAACCCAACGTGGGAAAATCCTCCCTTATCAATAAGGTGCTTGGTTACGACAGGACAATAGTCAATCCGATACCGGGAACTACCAGGGATTCTATAGACACACCCTTTGAATTAAACGGGAAAGATTATCTCTTAATCGATACGGCAGGAATCAGGCGAAAGAGCAGAATAAGCCTCAAACTTGAGGCGTACAGCGTTGCTGAGGCGATAAAGACACTCAACCGGTGCGATATTGCCTTGCTCCTTATCGATGCGGAAGAAGGCGTCACAGATCAGGACACGAAAATAGCGGGCCTTGCCTTTGAAAGGGGGGTGGCCTGCATCATCATCTTAAACAAATGGGACCTCATTGAAAAGGATGACAGCACTATCGGAAAACACATAAAACACGTAAAAGACAAGTTGAAATATCTCGATTTCGCTCCCATTATCTCGGTCTCCGCCCTCTCGGGACAGCGGGTAATCAAGATATTCGACATCATAAACAGCGTCTACGATCAGTATATTAAGAGGGTTCCCACATCAATCATGAACAGACTCCTCTTCGAAATAACGGCAAAGCTGACACCGCCACGCCACAGAAACAGGCCAAACAAAATAAGTTACGTAACACAGACCTCGGTCAAGCCTCCCACTTTTGTATTCTTTGTTCGGGAGCCGAAGGCGATCCACTTTTCCTATGAGAGATATCTCGCCAATAGAATCCGGGAAGAGCTGGCCTTCGATCTCGTCCCGATAAGGCTCTTTTTCAGAAAAAAGAACAACTGATTAACCGGACAGAGTAAATAAAAAAGGATCTGGAATATGTGTTCGATCTGTTTCCCATACTCGCTCAGAGGCGACATCAGGTTGGCGGAACATTGAGCGGCGGAGAACAGCAGATGCTCGCCATCTCCAGAGCGCTTATGGCACGACCACGGCTTCTTCTCCTTGACGAACCGTCGCTGGGACTCGCCCCTCTTGTTGTCAAGCTTATATTCGAAATTATTAAGAAGATAAACGCGGAAAGCAATACCACAATATTTCTTGTTGAGCAAAACGCTAACCTGGCGCTCCAGGTGGCAGACCGGGGATATGTCATGGAGAATGGCCGCATAACCCTTACAGATTCAGCAGAAAATCTCCTTTCAAACCAGGAAGTGAGAAGCGCTTACCTGGGAGGAGCATAGGTCTTCGTTTGCAAACCTTCCGGAAATTTTTAACGGTACAACCCCCTCAACTCAACATTAAAAATTCAACCTCTTTCGCATTTAAGTTGATGAACCGCCGCATAAACACCTTTTCGCTTGTCTAACATGCTTTTTGATAAATCCAGGGCTTGCTACAGGCGATTCCAAAACTCGCCTTTTGGGCTCAGACAGTTGAAATCGCTATCCTTTCGTTTCGCCAAGATTTATTCGCAAAAACCATCTTAATGACCACTCAAAGGTATTTATGCTTTAACAACTTTATTACGAAAGAGCCAAAATTCAAAATTCAGCACTCGACAGGTATTCTGCTCCAAATATCGCATTAATTTACTTGATACTTCTATTCTTTTTTGTTTAAAGTAACACTATTCTTTTGAATTTAAAGTGAGGAAGAATGCGATATCAACGATTAAGTATATTGGTTTTATCTCTGATTTCTCTCATAATATCTCCATACGCATGTCTGGCAGAGGCAGAGATAAAAAATAATACAGCAAGAATCGGCATTTATCTCCCTATGACCGGGGTTGATGCCGCATTCGGTCAGTCGGAATATAGCGCTATTGAAATAGCCCATAAATTGAGACCCGGCGTGCTGGGCAGCACAATTGAACTTCATTTTTTTGACACAAAAAGTGAAGATAGTCTGGCATCTGATGCGGCGGACATATTAATTAAGAAATATAATGTGCATGCCTTGATCGGCGGAACACCCGACGACAAAATCCTGCCAGGCAGTATCATTGCTGAAAAAGAAAGGATCCCCGTCGTTTACCCAATAGTTACATACCCCCTGGCTACACAGAATAACAAGTACACTTTTCGCGTCTGCGCCACGGATTCCTTGGAGGCAAAGGCGGCGGCGGCTTTTGCCTATGAAATACATGGCGCGAAGAAGGCCGCTGTTATGATAGACATATCACAGGATTATGCTTTAAATATCTCAAACATCTTCGTAAAGAACTTTATAGAAAGAGGCGGGCGGATCATTTCGGCAACCTATTGCCAGCCGGAAGACAGGGCGCTTACAGAGCAAATTTCGGCAATTATCGCCGCAAAACCGGACATTCTTTATCTGCCAAACTACCCGGACGAGGTTGTCCTTGCCTGCAAAAGCGCTTTCGAATCAGATCTCAGTGTTCCAATCCTTTCCTCCAGTAAGGCTCAAACATCAGAACTTATTAAAAAGGGTGAAAATTTTGTAGAAGGTGTCATAGCGCCCGGACATTTTGCAAGGGAAGCGGCAACTACAGATATGGCTAAACAATTTATTGAAACGTATGAGAAGGCATCGGGGAATAGGGTGACTGCTGTCCATGCATTGTCTGCCGATTCTTATTTTTTATTAGTAGACGCCATTGAAAGGGCGAAATCTCTTCGAGGCTATAACATCAGAAAAGCCCTTGCACAGACAAAGAACTTTAAAGCAGTGTCGGGCACAATAAGCATGGATGCAAATGGCAACGCTGTAAAAGAAGTGGTTTTCAATCAGGTAAAAGGCGGAAATTTGGAATACCTCACAACGGTGTATCCCTAGACTGAGAGGAAAATAATTATCGACAGCGCCGGGAACCTCCTCTGCCCCCTCTACTCTTTTATAGGGTTATGCTGTCTTTTCTCCACAAAAGTGCTCGGTGTATCTCCCGACTTCCCGGACATACTTATTTCCCCCTGCACAACGCTTTCTTCGGCCATTTCGATTATATCGGATTTGATGTTTCCTGTAATCTTTCCTTTCCTTCTGATCTCAATGTGCCTGGCGGAGATAATATCCCCTTCTATTTCTCCTTCGATAATAATATAGGGCGCTTCAATCGTACCGACTATTTTACCGTCTTTCTCAATCCAGACAAGACCCTCGATTTTTATCTCTCCTTCAAAATACCCGACAATACGAATACTATCCTTCCCCGTAATCTCACCTTTGAACCGCGCATCTGAAGCAATAATAGAAGATTTAGGTCCCATACGATCTTCGAGCCTTATTTTTTGACCAGCTTTCATAGAGACACCTCCTTCCTTCGCTATACAAGAAGAATCTTGTCCAGAAATTCTTTCGTTCGCTCACTCTTCGGGTTTTTGAAAAAACTGACATCGGTGCCGCGTTCGACGATGCTCCCTTTTTCCATAAATATGATCTCGTCTGCCACCTCCCTTGCAAAACCCATCTCGTGTGTTACCACAACCATTGTCATACCCGACTTTGCCAGATCGATCATAACATCCAGCACCTCTTTTATCATCTCCGGATCAAGCGCCGACGTGGGTTCATCAAAGAGCATGATTTCCGGTTCCATTGCAAGCGCGCGCGCTATAGCCACCCGCTGCTGCTGACCACCTGACAGATTTCCGGGATATTTTTTAGCCTGCTCGGGAATGCCAACCCTTTCCAGAAGTTCGAAAGCCTTCTTCTTCGCATCGGCCTGAGACATCTTTTTTACCTTTATGGGCGCTATGGTAATATTTTCCAATATCTTCATGTGTGGATAGAGTTCAAATCTCTGAAATACCATGCCCATTTTTTGTCTCAGCTTTATAAGATCGGTGGACGGATCCTTGAGAGAGATGCCGTCAACAATGATGTCCCCTTCCTGAAAAGGCTCCAGGCCGTTAAGACATTTACAAAGCATGCTTTTCCCGGCGCCCGAGGGACCGCATATGACAACCACCTGCCCCTTTTCGATCGTTTCGCTGACATTTTCCAAAACTCTGAAATCGCCAAACCATTTACTGACATTCTCTATTGCTATCATTTAGCCATCCCTCTCTTAGCTTCCAGTCTCTTACTCATCTTGCTCATCGTGTAGCAAATTACAAAATATATCACCCCTATAAATGCATAAAGCTCAAGACTCCTCATTTCCCGGGCATCCACGATACTTGCCGATCGCAGAAACTCCCTGACTCCTATAATATATGCCAGAGATGTGTCCTGAAATACGACAACCGATTGGGTCAATAAAGATGGAACCATATTCCGCAAGGCCTGCGGCACAATGATATAGCGCATAGTCTGCCCATAGGTAAATCCAGTAGAATAGGCCGCCTGCATCTGTTCTTTCGATATGGATTGGATGCCTGCCCGTATAATCTCCGCAAAATATGACGCCTCAAATATAATAAATGCAACACTGGCGGAGAAGAAATCTCCCATAGGCCTTCCCGCCAATAACGGCACCAGGAAATAGAACCAGAATATAACCAATAAGAGTGGAAGGCTTCGGAAAAAATTAACAAAGAGCGTGGCGGGATAATAGATTATCTTGTTCGAACTCAACCGTGCCATTCCAACGATTATGCCGAGGAGTAATCCTCCAGTAATACCGATAACGGCAAGTTCGACCGTAGTGAGCAGCCCCTTCATAAGAAAAGGAAAATTATCGTAAATTACCTTCCAGTCAAATGTCCCCATAGATTATCTGCCTTATCTTCGTGTTATCAATCCCGGCACAGCCAGTCTCTTCTCAACAAGACCCATGATCATCACGACGGCCAGCGTGATAATCATATAGACGACACAGGCGCCGGTTGTGGCCTCTATGCCGTGGAATGTATAGGCTTCTATCTGCTGACTCATAAATGTTGTCTCAAGGACTGCCACAGTCATTGCCAGGGACGTATTTTTGAATACCGTGAGGCATTCTGTTGTAAGAGGGGGAATTACAATCCTTATTGCATAAGGAATTATGACATATCGATAGGTCTGAAATTGAGTAAACCCGGTGCTCAAAGCGGCATTATACTGGTCATCCGATATCGATTGCATCCCTGCCCGGATATGTTCAGCCACACGGGAGGAGGTATAGAGCGACAGACCAACAACCACTATCCAGAATTCGGAATTTGGTATTCCCCGGTAGAGATACATCTCCCATGAATGTGGCAATATTCCGGGGGCAGCAAAATACCAGAAAAAAAGCTGCACAAGGAGGGGAATATCCCTGAATAATTCCGTATACCCCGTGGCGAAAAGGCGAAGAGACTTCCAGGGAGTGACTCTCAATGTACCGATGAGTGTGCCCAGAAATAGCGCCATAAACCAGCATATAAGACCCAGTTTTATGGTCACCCAGATGCCTTCGAGCATCCAGGAACCGTAAGGGTCGGTCCATAAGATTGACCACTTGAAATCATATGCCAACATATGTATTTTTCCTTCATACACATAAGATGGAGGAGTCCGGTTTGGTGCTGATCATACCGAACTCCTCCACAAACTTTCAAGTAACCTAAATCTGCAAATGTGTCGTACGTGGTCCATGTTCTTTAACATTTAACAGGAAGAACACATTTGTCAAAAGCGCAAGTTACTCCCTGTTATAATGCCACAATGCGGCATAGTGGAACTCTTAAAGATTAGGGCCAGGCCTGCAGTTTCATCAAGGTCCTTGCCTCACTAGTCATGGGATAGGGAACGACTCCCTTGGCACCGAACCACTTGTAATAGAGTTTTTTGTACCTGCCGTCCTTCACCATGGCGATTATCTGCGCGTTGATAAAATCACGGAAATTGGAATCGTTTTCCCTGACAATATAGGCATAGGGATCATAGGTGATCAAACCACCGGCAAGTTTATAATCCTTCGGATTGGGCGCCTTGGCCCTGAGGCCCGCAAGGAGGATTCCATCGGTGCAGTAGGCATCCACAATACCCTTCTGAAGCGCCAGCATACCCTGCGTATGCTCCTGATAGACTACAATTTTGGCCTCAGGTTTGATCTTCCCCGCTGTGTTGAGATCCCGGATCGCCTTTTCATTTGTGGAACCCTGGGCAGCCCCGACCCTCTTGCCCGCCAGGCCTTTATAGCTCTTAATCCCGCTGTCCTTCTTAACCAGCAGTTGTGTGCCTGTCAGGAATATGGTCAGTGTAAAATCAACGGTATCCTCCCGCGCAACGGTGTGTGTAGAAGACCCGCATACGATATCGAGGGTTTTATTCGCAACCAGGGGGATTCTTGTCTTGGGATTGACGGTTTTGAATGTTACTTTTATCGGTTTGCCCAGATTCTCTTCCAGCGCCTTCCGAAACTCTTCAGCCATGTCCAGGCTGAATCCTGCACGCTGGTTGTTTTTGTCATAAAAACCGAAGGGAATGGCGCCGTCCCTCACTCCCACCATAAACTCTCCTCTCTTGGCAATATCGTCCAACGTGCCTCCAAATACGGCCGGAGACACACAAAGGATCAATACCGCCGCCAGGATCAAACATACACCTCTTCTCATTTCACCGCTCCTTTCTGTTAGTTACACACATTACTTACACCTTTTGGTGCACCCTAAACATCAGCCTGAAATATCAGGCATGTCTGCATACAAAGAAGGCAACTCACCAGTATGGATAAATAGAAGCGCCACGTCTTTTGAGAGCAATCAGCAAAAATTACGCCGTTTTTCCAGTCACCTGCCAGTTTAAACGGAAGATCGTCCCCACTGCAATCCCTGAAAGGTCATCCCCTTTCATGTAGATGGCAGGACAGCCCGGTTCCGCTGGAATTATGGAGAGTTTTTCAACAGGTGCCTTTCGCTATGGATTTTTCCTGACTTCCTTAAATTCAAATCAGGAGGTGATACTCACCACATTTTCACGCCACTGTCAATAGATTTTCCAGCTACTCATGAAATATAATCGTTCCATTTTTTATCATTTCTTCCGACATCATCAACAGGAACTATTGCAATTGCTCATTCTCGTCCCCGGCGGGCACCCGGATAAAAACCTTTGTGCCCCTTCCGACGCGGCTCTCCACTCTTATAGTTCCCCCGTGGCTTTCAACAATCCCCTTCGCAATCGAAAGACCCAGTCCTGTCTTTCCGGCGCCTCTTTGCGTAGTGAAAAAGGGGTCAAAGACCCTCTGAATTTCCTCCCGGGGAATGCCGCAACCGTCATCGTCAAAGGTAACCTGCAGATATCTTTTCTCAGACTTGTCTTTAACACGTCTTGATCGTATGATAATGGTTCCCCCTTCGGGCATGGCTTCAATCGAGTTCGACAGGATATTGATAAACATTTCTCTCATTCTGGCGCCGTCTATCATTATTTCGGTAACACCAGGGTAAAACTTCCGCACCACTTCGATATTCCTGAGTCTGATCTGATACTCCACAGATGAAAGGACATCCTCAATAACACCCGTCACATCGGTCAAACTTTTCTCAAGCGAATGTTGACTGGAAAATGAGAGTAATCCCTTGATTGCTCTACCGGCTCTCAGGGAAGCTTTTTTTATCGTCTCCGCGCCATCGGTAATTCGCGCATCTCCCGGCAAAGCGGACCTCACGTATCCTGCTTCTTCAATAATCCTTTCAAGGGGGGATTTTACCTCATGTGCAATACCCGCCGCAATTGTCTTCAAAGAGGCCAATCTTTCCGCTTGGGCAACGTCTTTCTGGATACTTTCAAGTTCTGCCGTCTTATCGGCAATAATTTCTTCCATATTGTTGTTTAGATCCTGAAGTGTGCTATTTGTTCTATTCAACTCATCCGCCAGTTCCCTGTTTCTCTTGCGGAGTTCATAGATCTCCACGGCATTAGTTATTGAAACCCTTAATTCGTTGTTATTCCATGGCTTTAAAATCAATTTATCGATTTTCCCTTCGTCGATAAAGGGGATAACTTTCCCTGAATCCCCATATCCCGAAAGGATCACCTTGACAACATCAGGCCATCTTCTGTTAACATGCTTCAGAAACTCAATGCCATTCATCTCAGGCATCCTGTAGTCCGAGATTACGACCCAAACGGGCATCACGTCGCTCAGTATTGAAAGTCCATCTTTCGCCGAAGATGCCGTCATTACATCGTATTTATCTTCGAAAAAAAGCCTTTCAACAGCTCTGAGTATCTTCTTTTCATCATCAACCACAAGTACCCTTATCGCAGCCATAATCTCTTTATTCTCTATGCATTTCTTCACGACCGGACTTTTCTACGATTGGTATCTTCACTATAAATGTACTCCCCGATCCCGCCTCACTGCTGACTGTAATTTCTCCATTATGCCTCTCCACCGCACCGCGGGCCATACTCAAGCCAAGCCCCGTCCCGGCGCCGACATCCTTTGTGGTAAAAAAGGGATCAAATATCCTGTTCAAATTCTTTTCCGGAATCCCACAACCGGTATCCGCGACCGAGATATAGATATTTTCTTCATCGACGTATGTCTTCACCCTGATCTCGCCATCCTTATCGACAGCCTCTGCAGCATTAGTCAAGATATTGATGACTGCCTGATTGACCCGCCCGATGTCGCACATCGTAGCCGGGATATCTTTGAATTCCTTTAAGATAACAGGTTTGTCCTTGAGTTCCTTTGATACGATGTTAATTGTATTCTCCAGCGCCGCATTAATGTCATTATGCTCATATTCCCCTTCATCCGGTTGCGAAAATAATCTGAGATCACTAACAATATTTTTTACCCTTTCGGCCCCCTCGACAGATTCCGACAGTAGACTATGTATATCGTTGAGAATATGATCTATCCGCAACATCCTTCGCTTTTCACTGATTTCATCCAACAGCGCCGACGCATCCATTGCCGTTATAATCTCGTCCTGCGACCGTGTAAATTCCGTTATCCTCTCCAAATATTTTTTCAAAACTCCGAGGTTACTCGATATAAAACTGAGCGGATCACTGATCTCGCCTGCAATTCCTGCTGCGAGCAGATTTACCGAAAACGCCCTTTCCTTCTCCAGGCGCCGCAGCAGATCCTCTTTCAGACTGGCACCGGCACCTTCAATCTCGTCAAGGCGTCCCTGAACTTCCCTGTATGACTTTAGAAGCTCAGCCTCAACGCGTTTTCGTTCTGTAACATCCCTGAGAGATATAAGATGCAGATCTCTCCCATCCATTTCAACATCCGCTGCCTGCATTTCCGCCACTACACTTTTACCGCTTCCATCGACGATTTCTATCTCTTTCGTTTCCCCTGCAATTACAGGATATCCGAATGGTTTGCCCGGGAGTTCAGAACTTTTGATACCCATAATCATCTCTGAAGCGCGGTTCGCAAAAATTATGCGCCCGTCGTTATCAGTCACTATTACGCCATCTGTGCCCCTTTCGATGAGAAGCTCAAAGTCCAGTCTGTCTTTATCCGCTATTTCATTCATTTTATACTTATACGCGACAACCAATCGCCTGCCATCGGGCGGGCTCTTATCTTTTGATGATAAACCTTGAAGCGATGTTGCCCGACAGCCATGCGACTATGGGAATGAGGAGCACTACGACAACGAATAGAATCTTCATCTTCGTCAAAGGCGCAATTGCCTCAGATTCATCGATCTTGGCCAGGAGACACCACTTCACTTCCGGCATATTATAGCCGACCCCAAGAACTTTGACACCCCTGTAATCTTTGAAGACTATGGGTTTTCGTGCCCGGGATTCTGCCCCTGTTTTCTTATAATCCTCCAGGTATATTCTGGTGTTTTTAGTATTATCATATAACTTAAGAAAGGTATCTTTCATAAAACGGGAAGGGGTTATCATGTACCCGTCTCTGTTTACCAGATAGATTTCTCCGGTAGCGCCGAGACCTGTTCTGTCTGTGGTTATCTTATTCAACATATTCAAGCTTACCCTGGCAACGATTACCCCTAAAAAGTCCCCACCTTTCTCCGCAAATACGGGGGCGGAAAATGCAATAGAGTATATT
>SDBU01003393.1_pt1 | contig 20290 bp, 18 predicted proteins | sample 2277071 | NCBI WGS metagenome assembly SDBU01 (sample SAMN10397929, study PRJNA504765) | marine sediment metagenome | isolation source: marine sediment core GS08_GC12, 126 cmbsf | place: Arctic Ocean: Gakkel Ridge, Loki's castle | collected 2008
AGAATGATCGGGCGGCCCAACCGCCGCAGGATGGTCTCAACGAACGCCTCGAAGTCGTCCGTAACGATGTTGTGACCGCAGATGTCGAGATACAGGTCCAGCCGGCGACGCTCGGGCGAAACCGTAATAGCCGAGATGGCGGAGAGACGATCGCGACGGTCCCAACTGTATTGGATCGATGGCTGCCCGCGCGGAGCCCAGGTTCGGGGCACGACCGGGTGGAGCATGAACCCGCTCTCGTCCAGCAAAACGAGCCTACGGCCGGCTCTGCGCGCTTTTTTTCTACGGCGGCAAACTTGACTTGATACCCTCAAGGAAACATGTGGCAAGCCTTCCGCACCGGCTCAGGAGCACGCTTCCAGGTGGTCAAAACAGCGTTGTCCAGCGAACTTTGCCGGCGTAGTTTTTTTATGCGAGGCCGGTCCTTCTTGGGCCAGCGCTCGATTCGGTCCTCGTTGCGTGCGCGGGCTCGACGTTCGGGCTTCCGGGCACTCCAACCCATGGCGTTCAGGATACGCCACACATGGGACGGGTCGTAGCGGACGCCGAACTGCTTGTGAATCACCTCGGCCACACGGGGCAGAGTCCATAGATCGGTCTTGTAACCGTGTGCCCCAGGGCTCTTCTTCAGCAGCCGGATCAGCTTGTTCCGTTGCGCGACCGAGAGTTTGGCCTTTCGCCCGGGATGGGGCTTGGCCGTCAGCCCCGCTTCCCCCTTCTTCTCGTAGCACTTGCCCCACGCCACGACCGCGCCCGGCGTCACGTCCACCATGCGGGCCACCTCGCGGACTCCATGTCCCTTCAAGAGCAACGCGACGCCGCGTCGACGCCTGCGTTCCAGTTCCTCTGCGCTTCCATGCGGTCTCATACATGAGTGTATCGGTCCAATGCAGTGCGTTCAATTAGAAATACAGGGATCAATAGTTGATCTGAATGCGGAGCGTGTGATACATTGGTTGCCATCCCACGAACTGCGCGAGTGTCGGTAGGCGGTGTGTGCTACGATGTGGTCAACCGCGGCAATGCCCGAGCTGACGCTCTGTTCGTGCGGTCGCGGGCGGTTTCGCGTGCCGAGACGCGGCTCGGGTGGCGGGCTACGATCGGCCGGCGATGGCGGCGGCCAGGGGGTTGACGAAATTGGGGACAACCTTCTCGTCGGCGAGTTCGTCGGCGACGTCGAAGAGGCTGCCAAGGGTCCCTTCCAGCGAAGTGGGCTCGGTGACCGCCCAGTACTTTCTGGCGGTGAGGCAGACGGTGATCGGCTCAGCCTCGTACGAGCCGCTGCGAATCTCGAAGGTCGTGGTGCGCGACTTGACCTCTATGTATGCCTGCAGATCGCACTCGGGGGTCAAGGCGATGCCGAAGTAGGGCTGGGCATCGATCACGTGGGCGGCGGGGTCACCGAAAAGGAATCCGGTGGCGGCGTGCTCGCCCAGGAGCGTCTCGGCGACGAGTTGATCGTGGTTGCCCCGGTACTCCAGGTCAAACCCGTAGACGAGCTCCAGGTGATCGAAGTCGATTTCGCTGAAGGTCAGGTGGTAGGGCGCCTGGGTGAGAATCAGCTCGCCGAACCGCCGGACGGTGGCCACGTCGGGAGGGGCGAAGTGGCCGAAGCGCAAACTCCGGGTATCGAGCCGAATCCATCGACGCGACCCGCGCTCGTCGGGCTCCTCCTCGAGCACCAGACAACCGGCGTCGCGGCGCCGGAGCTTCTTGAGGGAAGGGTACTCTTTGCGCAGGCGGTCGAAGAAGTGCAGAATCGTCTCCCGCTCAAGATTCATGTTCAGCTTGAGGAACAACCGACAGGTGACGTAGAAGTCGTCGCAGACGGCACCGAGCCCATCACTCATGGCGGACCTCTTTTCACCCGCCCCCGGAGGCTAAGGATTCGGAATGTAAAGACGGTTCTTGCACTACCTCTTGCCCTACCGATCCATCCGAACCATTATCTACCGAAATGTCCATCGATTCAACCACCGCGGCCAGAGGGCAGTATAGCAGGGTCGAAGGTCCAAGGTCGAGCTTCGACTTTCGACTTTCGACCTTCGACCCTTTTACCAGGAGTCTACAAGATGCAGCCCATTTACTCGGGAACGACAAGGGAGCGTATGGTCCGGACGGCAGTGCTTATGATACTGATCTTGGGCTACTCCGCCTGGTCCCTGCGGGACGGATACCTCACCTACCCGCGTGCGAACGTGGTGACGGTCCTGGAGACCAAGTTGGGTATTACGCCTCCCGACCCGCTGCCGACTATCGACCCGAGGTTCACAGCCCGATTCGATCCTGGAATCTCGGCCGCCGAGCCGCCAGAGACATTCGAGGAGGCGGTGTCGCGTCTGGGCGGGAAACCATATCGCCCGCCCAGCGGTGCCAATGAAGCCTATTACTTCGGCCCATCGGGGTACCTCGAGCTCTTAGCTCAGAAAGACGGGAAGGCTGTCGCCAACTGGATCGACGGTCCCGTCCACCGGGCAAGCGACATCTGGTGGCAGAAACTGCTCGGCTTTGGGGTTTGTCCGATCGGGTTGGCCTTTTTGGTGCAACTGATCCGCGTGCTCAAGACGCGGGTTTCGCTGACCGATGACGGGCTACGCCTGGGCGGCAAGGGACCGATCCCCTTCGATGCGATGACCGGCATCTTGGCCGATCGCTACCGCAAGACAGGCTATGTTGACCTGGAGTATTCTCTGGGGGGCAAACCGCTATCCGCCCGGCTGGACAATTACGCCATTAAGGAATTCCGGGCGATCCTCACCGCGATCTGCGAAGCCAAAGGCTTCCTTAACCCGGTCCAACCCGATCAGCCTACCGCACCGGACGCGGACGCGCCGGACCGGGGGGCGCCGAACAGGCAAGCGCCGAAAGGGGACGCGCAGGGCGGAGATGCCCCGGACCAGAAGCCCTCCGGACCATCCCACGGACAGCCTGACTGATCCTGGCGCGCCTCACCCGAACGAAGAACGACGGGCGTGCCGATCGCCCACCGAACTTTGCGCACGACCAGGCGATCGCCGCCTATCGCCGGGCGATCGAGATCAAACCCGACTTTGCCAAAGCACACTTCGACCCGGCTGTATCCCTCCAATCACGCGGTGAGCTTGACGAAGCGATCAGCCCCTCGGTGGGGGGCACCTGAGCCGCAGCGCCGTCGACGCTCGCAACAACCTGAACAAAACGCTTCAGTTCAAGAGCAGACGCAACGGTGGTCCCTGAGCACTCCTGCACGGACGACGGTGGCATTTCCGCGCCGCGTAGGGTTCTTGCAGGCTCTTCTCCGCCCATCCCGTGGGAGGATCTGATATACTGGCTTGCGGGGCATATGCGCCGCTCGTCAAGCTATCGAGAGATCACCCTACCGGGTGGTCCAGTGTGGTGGTTCGGCACCTTTCTGTTGGCGTGTTTGGAGGAAGAATCATGTTTCGACGAGCACTTGCGTTGTGTGCAGTGCTGGTGCTCGCTTCCTGCGCGTATGGGAACATCATCATTGACCTAAAGCCGGATGACCCGGGTCCCTACGGTTCGGGCGAGGTCGTCAACGTCGAGGCGTGGTTCGTGGATAAGGATAATGGGCACCCGATAACTCACGAGGACATCCTGTTCCGCCGGTATCAGCTTGACTTCGAGGATACGGATCCCGTGATCGGCCTGCCCGACCGGATGGACTTGGAGAATCCTGGCGGGATGAACTCAGTCCTCCCGTACCTGCCCAGGCTGTCGTTGATTTTTCTTGGCTTACCGAACCCGCCGGCCATGATGACCCTGACGCCCGGCGGAGAGATGCTGGTCGGCAACCTCACGTCACGGTCAACGGTCCCGGCCGGCTCGATGTTATGAACCCCGAGGACGATGCCAACCTCGGCGCATGGGTCCGGTTTGGGTACGGGATGGACAAGGACGATCCGGTGGTCAACTGGCGGGCGTGCACCGGCGAGCTGACCGGCGGGCGGCTCTTTATGGAGGTCCCCGAGCCGGCGAGCGTGGTGCTGCTGACGATCGGCGGGTTCGCAGCCGTGCACCGTCCGCGCCGCGTGCCTCCTGTGGGTGCGGGTCAGGGGCACCCGTGGCCCATAGCGCGGAGCGTTTCGAGAGGTTGATCTTCAGGTCAATTTGGGGTACAACCATCCTCAAGAAACGGAGTTATGTGCCCGCGTGGGTTCTCGAGGGTGCTTGGCTTACCGCCCCGGGTAGGGACGGGCGGCGAATCCGGGCGAGTTCCTCGAGAGGAGGTTGAGGGGATGTTAAAACGAGGATTAGATCTCTGTGCGGCGATCGCGATGACGTCAGTCGCGTATGGGGGGGTTGTGATTGAGGTCCTTCCGCAGGATGCGGGCCCCTGGGACCCCGGGGCCACGGTGACGATGGACGTCTTTTTGACACAGGACGCGGGTGGGTTCGATCGCGGCCTTCGGGGCATCCAGTTCGATTTCGAGAATTCCGATCCCGATCTGGGACTGGCCGAGTGGTTCACGTTCGACTACAGCAGCGTGATGTTCGGTGCGCCTTACGCGGAGTTCAACGAACTCCCCCGCGCGTCGACGGTGTACTTCCTGGGTAATTACCCGAATGGGAACCCGTTCGATCCGGACGCCGCCATACCGCTCCCGTGGAATTCTTTCATGCTGGTCCTGCCCGAGGAGGGTCAGTTCCACATCGGCTGGATCGACGTGACTCTCCCAATGGCGGAGGGGGACTACACGCTCGACGTTTTGAATGCCCCAGGTTATTTCGGGCCACCCGTGAACCCCGACGTGGGGGCTTGGCTCAGGTATGGATTCGGCATGGTCGACGGTGACCCGGTCACAAACTGGGTCCCTGCCGACCCGGACGAAATCGCGGGCGGGACGTTCGCGTTCGGCCGCGGCGGGGAGTTTGGTTACACCTCTCAGCCCGGTGCGATCGTCCCCGAGCCGGCGAGCGTGGTGCTCCTGGCGATCGGCGTCCTGGCAGGGATGCGCCGTCGGCGAGGCGCGTAACGCGGGCAGTGGAGGCACATGTGGCTGAAGACGTCAAGGACAATTCGATCCGGCAGACGGCGCTCTTGGTAGACGACAACGCTCAGCATCTCGAGCTCCTCGGGGTTTACGTGGAGGATCTGCCCGAGGTGCGCGTGGTGACCGCAACCAACGGGCTCGAGGCCCTGACCAGAGTGGCGGAGGAGTCCCCCGATCTGATTCTGCTCGATATCATGATGCCCAAGATGTCCGGGTTCGAGGTCTGCAAGCGGCTCAAGGCTGACCCGAAGACACGCGACATCGTCATCGTGATGGTAACCGCCCTGAACGAGACCGGCGATATCGAGCGGGCGGCGGAGTGCGGTGCCGACGACTACATCTCCAAACCGATCGATCGCAAAGCCCTCGTCGCCCTGATTCGCAACCTCCTTTCCGCCAGGACCCGCGGCTAGGGGTGCATCCCATGCTGGGTGGCATGCCCAAGCCGTAGGCGCGGGCATGTTTGCCCGGTCGGCATTCAGCATGGCCGCGCTGGGCTTGGCCATGGCACCCTATGCGGGAATCGCCACCTTTTTTGGGGTGCACCCGCGGCTGGAGCGGTCCGCGTTTTTGTGTAGCGCTCACACATCTTCTATGATGCCGTCATGGCGGTTGTTGTCGTTTTCGGGATCACCAAGCAGTTCGGCACCCAGGTCGTTCTTCAGAGCGTGTCGCTCGAGCTGCGTTCCGGCGAGACGGTGGGGCTGATCGGGGCCAACGGTGCCGGCAAAACGACCCTGTTTCGCCTGATCGCCGGTGAGTGTCAGCCGGATTTGGGTACGATAACGCGCGCCCGCGGTCTGGAAATCGGCTACCTGAAGCAGGAGCCCGAGGTTTCCCTGACGCGCACCCTGCACGAGGAGGTGGGTAGCGTCTTTGCCGATCTTTTGCAACTTGAGCAGAAGCTGCACGCAATCTCGGAGCAAATGGCTGCGGTCTCGGATCAGGTCCGGCTCAAGGATTTGATGGCCTCGTACGACCGGGTCAATGGGCGCTTTATTGCCGCCGGCGGTCACACGTTCGAGACCAGACTTAACGAGATTGTGGGCGGGCTGGGCTTCACCCAGGCTGATCATCACCTGCCGATGGCGGTGCTTTCCGGAGGGCAGAAGAGCCGCACCGCCCTCGCCAAACTGCTGCTTCAGGACCGTCAACTGCTGCTTCTCGACGAGCCGACCAACCACCTGGACATCGATGCCGTCCGCTTTCTGGAGAAGTTTCTTTCCGGACACCGCGGCGGGGCGGTGATTATCTCGCACGACCGCTACCTGCTCGACCGGCTCTGCGACCGGATCCTCGAGGTGGAGCGGGGCGAGGTCAGCAGCTTTCCGGGCAACTACTCCAACTACGCAAAGACCAAGGAGGTCCGCCTGCTGACCCGGCAGCGCCAGTTCGAGAAGGATCAGGACTTTATCGAAAAGGAGCGGGCGTTCATCGCCAAGCATCTAGCCGGTCAGCGAACCAAGGAGGCCCAGGGGCGCCGCACGCGCCTAAAGAGGCGGATGGACGCCGGGGAGTTCGTCACCGATGCCCCGCAGACCCGACGTTCCACGAGGCTCGCTTTTGGCCGCACCGAAACCAAGGGGGGCACGGTGCTACGCTGTGACGAACTGGGCATGCGTTACGGCGACAACGTGCTCTTCACCGATCTGACCTGTCAGGTCTTCGCGGGTGATTCATTTGGGATAACCGGGCCTAACGGGACCGGGAAGTCAACGCTGCTCAAGATCATCCTCTCGGAAATTAGCCCGTACGAAGGCACGGTCACCCTGGATACCGGCAGGACGGTCGGCTACTACGCCCAGGAGGCGGTGGAACTCGATCCGGAAAGGACGGTGCTGGACGAGATACGGGCCCATCGGCCCGAGCTCACCGAGGAGCGCGCCCGCACGATGCTCGGTTCGTATATGTTTACCGGACAGGATGTATTCAAGAAACTCAAAATGCTCTCCGGCGGGGAGCAGTCACGGGTCCGGCTGGCCTCGCTGATCCTTGCCGATCCGGAGATTCTGATTCTCGACGAGCCGACCAATCATCTGGACATCCCCTCGTGCGAGGTCCTGGAAGAGGCTTTGCTGAATTTCGGCGGCACGATCATCGTGGTCAGCCACGACCGCTACTTCCTCGACCGGATCGTCGACCGCTTGATGGTGATCCGCCGCGGCGGGCACGCGATCTACAACGGCAACTATTCTTTCTACATCGAACAGGTCGAGCGGCAACGCGTCGCAGCCAGACCGAGACGCGACCGCCTGCCCTTTACGTCGCGCAGCGATGTCAAGGGTGAGGGAACGTGCACACCGAGACGCAACCGTAAGAGTAAGGGAGGAGCCGCTTCGCGCAAAAGGCTCGGAAAACAGGCTGACCATCGGAAGGATTCCAAGTCGAAAACCTCGCCCCACGATCGGCTTTCCATCGAGGAGTTGGAGAAGCTGGTTATCGAGCGCGAAGTGGAACTCAGCCTCCTGCATGAGCGGTTCGGCGACCAGGCGGTCTGCAAGGACCAGGACGCCCTTGCGGAACTGCAGGAGCAAGCCGACGCCCTGTCGGCGGAACTGGCCGAGCTGGACACGGCATGGCAGGAGCGCGTCGATGCTCAGTAGGGTGGGCATCGCCCACCATTGCGGTGCGCGCCGACACAATGGTGGGCGATGCCTACCCTACAGGGCGTAATCACTCGAGGGAATGCGCCGATGGGTGAGGGACTAACTTTGGATGCGTTCGACACGGTGGACGGAGCCTTCGCCGTCGACGGGTTGGACATGCGTATCCATAAGGGCCGCAGTCTTGTCCTGGTGACCGTCGAGGGCAAGACGCACTACCTCAAGCGGTTCTGGCTTTGCCCGACACAGATTTTCAAACGGCAAGTCGCTCGCGGCCTATACGAGATACGGATGATCGACTGGTTGAACGACAACGGCTTTGCCGGTCCGAGGATTGTCCGGCGAGGCTCGGATGGCCCTTTCCCGCTACGCCGGCGCGTTTTCTTCTTGATGGAGGAGGTCCCCGACGAGCTCCCACTGGAGGCGAGCTGGCGGCGGTTTCCCGGCCGGGGTGACGAACTCCTGCGGGCGCTTGCCGCCCACGCCGCCAGGCTCCACGACGCGGGCTTTTGTCACACGGACTTTTCCGAGCGGCACATACTTGTGGGGGGCTGGGCCGATGAACCGCAAGCGGCTTGCCGCCGGTTGAAAACCGGTCCCACAGATGCGTGGACCTTTCGCCTGATCGACGTCGAGCGTGGACACGTGGGCCGGGCTACCCTAACTCGGGCTGCTGCCGATCTGGCAACACTCGCTGCCAGCGTGAGCGACGATCGGCTGCGCGGACAGATCACGACCGTATTTCTCGACGATTACATCGCCCAGCGACGTACCCTGCCGCCCAACGTCGACTTTCGAGCCATCCTCGCTCGGGCGACGCCCACCCGGGCGTTCCATTAGCCCAACAAAACGCAGAATGCTCTAGAACCACCACGCCTGGCCGGGTTTCTCCTTGATCAGTATCGAGCGCAAATACGCGACGGCCTTCTCGAAGCCTTCCTGCGCGCTCATGTAGGCGTCCTCGTGCTCGATGCTGATCACCCCGTCGTAGCCTTTCATTTTCAGCATGCTGACAAACGGCTTCCAGAACTCGTCGCCGTGGCCATAGCCGCAGGTGCGGAAGACCCAGCTTCGGTTGTCCAGATCGCCGTAGCTCTTGGTGTCAAGCGTACCGTTGATCTTCGTGTTATGTGGGTCCACGGCGGTGTCCTTGCCGTGGACGTGATAGATGCAGCCGGCGTCACCGAGTACGCGGGCGGCCTCCACCGGGTCGATGCCCTGCCAGAAGAAGTGCGACGGGTCGAGGTTGGCTCCGAGCTGCTTACCGCAGGCGCCGCGCAGCTTGAGGATCGTCTCCGGGTTGTACACACTGAAGCCGGGATGAGCTTCAAGGGCGATCTTCACGCCTTCGCTTGCGGCTTCGGCGTTCTTCTTCTTCCAAAAGGGGATCAGCACGTCGTCCCACTGGTATTGCAGAATCTCCTCGAATTCCGGCGGCCAGGGGCAGGTGACCCAGTTGGGCATCCGGTCATCCGGCGAACCCCCGGGACAGCCGGAGAAGTTGATGACCACGTCGGTGCCCAGCTTGGGGGCCAGCCTCACGGCGACGTCGTGGACTTCCAGGTGCTCCGCGCGCACGCCCGGATCGGGACTCACCGGATTGCCATGGGCAGCCAGGCCGATGATCTCCAGGCCTCGCTTTTTGCAATCGTCTTTGATCCTCTGTTGTGCGCCGGCGTCATTGAGCACTTCCTCGGGGGCAAAGAACGGTTTGCCGGGATACGCTCCGACGGGGAGCTCGATGGCTTCGAGCCCCATCTTCCGGCAGTAGTCCAGGGCCTTTTCCCAACCCATGCCGGCCAGCCCGGCGGACATGACTCCGAGTTTCATATCTTGCGCTCCTTGCGTTGTGTCATGTGATGACACGAACTATCCGCCCAAGGCGGACGGTTCGAATGGGCGAACGGTTCCCCGATCGCCCAAGCTAGTCGCAGGTGTTTTTGGTGGCGGTGGCGGTTTGGATGATCAGGTCGTCCACGCCCTCCGAGGGGAAGTCCTGGATTGTCACGGCGATGCCCTCGAGCCGGTCGGCGCTTTGACGCTCCCCCTCGAACTTCATAGCCAGGGCCCCGACCTCGAAGCCGAACGTAAAGACGTGAAGTTCGACGAACATCTCGACGGCGGTGCCGTCGAGGGTGGCGAAGGCGATGGCAGTGTATTGAGCCCCGCTGTTGGTCGAATGGCTTCGGCCGTCGAGGATCAGAACGTCCTCGTCCAGGCCGTCGCGGATTGCGGGGTTGTCTTCGAGCTCGAATGGGTCACCGGTTTCGTCCAGCCGGAAGAAGCCGAAGAAACCGCTGTCGTCGCCCTGCAGACACCAACGACCTTCGAGATCGGCTGCGTCAGAGGGGGGGTCGGCTCCAACCGGGGCGGAACTCGGGCAGCCCGTCAGGCAGAGAAGGCAAAGCAGCCCTAGCGCAATTGTCACTCCCTCACGATCGTGGTTCGGTACGGCAATCATGGCTCTCGCTCCCAGGTTTCGGTGCAATCGCACCCGCGGCTGGAAGATAGATTATCAGCGACTCTCGGCGAGGTGCCCCTGATCCGCGATTCGTCATCGGAGAATAAACCTACAAACTCGTGGAGGGTGATGACCCCGTCGGACTCCTCGGTCTGCCCGCTGACCTTGAAGGACACCGCCCCGAAGGACGTTACAAAGACCTCGACAGTATCGTCGTCGGTCACCTCGAAAACCTCATTGCTGGGCAGTTCCAAACTGACGAGGTCACCCCTGGCGTCGAACACCGCCCACCGGCTCTGACCTTGGGAGTTGGTCAAGAGCCAGGTCCCTTCCAGGGAGAAAGGAGCGAAGCCGCTTCGGTCGAAGACCGACGTATCCAGATCCACATCCGGGAGGCCTTCGAACGGAAAGCACCCCCCGCCACCGGCGAGCACACCGACAAGCGCGATGCAATACGGGAAACTAAGAGGACGTCGCGGGCGCAGTACCGCTCGTAACATGGCCTTCCTCCTGGTCAATACAAAATCGCGGGCCCACCGCGTGCCGGTGATCGTAGTACATGGAACGTGGCTGTCAACGGGGGCAGCGACACTCAGGATTGCTCGGGTCCGTGACAGTCTAGGCGGCGGCCTCACGGGTCACACCGTGTCGTGTGATCGCGACGCGGTTTTTGGGGTTCGCCCGTCCAGGCCGCTTTAGCGGTCTTTCCCGAAGGGCTATTAGCCCGGGCGTTTACGCCCGGCAAGCCGTCCGTCTCCCTTTCTATGCTCGCCAGCCCGTTTCAACGGGCTTGTGGACTTTGAGGAAGCCCGTTGAAACGGGCCGGCGCATACAGATGCCGGTGGGGACCTCCGATCGGCCCTGGAAGGGCCGGCCTAATAGCCCGCTTCGCGGGAACGCCCCGTGAACGGGCCGGGAAGGCCTCAGGAAGCCCCCTAAACTGTCACGGACCTTGCGCCACGAAGCTTGGGAAAGGAGGATGATTGTCATGGATGAGTAGCATTCTGAAACCTTTCGTTGGAACCCTGCGGGTAGCCAAACCCGCCCGGTAGAGCCTGGCCGGCAGCCGGAAGCGGGTCTTGCGTGGTGTCCGGGCAACCGGCGCTGCGAAGCGTAGACAGCAAGTGCTGAGGCCGTGTGATTGAGCCCCGAAAGACAGATTGCACGCGGGAGCCTTCGTCGTGGTCTGAACGGGGGCCGTGTCGGCGCGTCGAAATGGCCTGACGTGTCGGTCCCGCCGGGGTCGGAGAGCAGGGCGTAGGCATAAGAGGGTTCCCCAGGAACGTGGGAGGCCCTGTCGTTTCCACCTGAATCCGGAAGGGGTAACCGGAGCGTTGAGCAAAAGCCCCAGGCCCTCGGCGTCGCACGCCATGCCGACGGGAGCGAAGCGAGCGTGCAAAGGATGGTACCGCCAAGCGAAGGCAACGAAGCGCGGCGGGATGAACGGCCGGGAGTCGTAGCGCCCTGATAGTACCGTAGAAGCCGGGGAACCCGACCCGCGGGGACCCGGTGGAGGGAAGCGGGGCGTCAGGTTACGGAACCGTTGGAGGGAAACATGACGGAGACATCGGACTTCGAGATCGTGTCAACGCGACAACAACGGATAGCAGAGTTGGCGAAACAATCGCCGCAGATGGGATTCACCTCCCTGAACCATCACCTCGATCTGCCGTGGCTGCGCGAGGCGTACCGGCGCACACGCAAGGATGGCGCGGTCGGTGTGGACGGACAAACGGCAGCGGACTACGAAGCGAATCTGGAGGAGAACCTCCGGGCGCTTCTGGAACGGGCCAAGTCCGGCACGTACTTCGCGCCGCCGGTGCGACGGGTGCACATTCCGAAGGCGGGTTCTCGAACAGAGACGCGCCCGATCGGAATCCCGACGTTTGAAGACAAGGTGCTTCAGAGGGCGGTCGTCATGGTGCTGGAGGCCATCTATGAGCAGGATTTCTGTGACTGCTCGTACGGTTTCCGACCGGGGCGCTCGGCGCATCAGGCACTGGACGCGTTGTGGCAGCAAACGATGCAGAACGGTGGTGGATGGATTCTAGAGCTGGATATCCGCAAGTTCTTCGATGAACTGGATCATGCTCATCTTCGGGAGTTTCTCCGACGCAGGGTGCGCGACGGGGTGTTGCTACGATTGATTGGGAAATGGCTTCATGCAGGCGTGCTCGAACAAGGCGTACTGTCGTATACGGAAGCGGGATCGCCCCAAGGCGGGGTTGTATCACCCGTACTTTCGAACGTCTTCTTGCACTATGTGCTGGACGACTGGTTCGCGCGGGAGGTGCAGCCGCGTCTGAAGGGCAGAGCGTTTCTGATTCGCTATGCCGACGATGCGGTCATCGGGCTTACCGATGAGCGTGACGCACGGCAGGTCTTGGTCGTGCTGCCGAAGAGGTTTGGCCGGTACGGCTTGAGACTTCACCCGGAGAAGACCCGGCTGGTTGGGTTCCATCGTCCGCCTCGGCGCAGAGACCACAAGCGTCCGCCGTCGGACCGGGCACCAGGGACGTTCGACCTGCTGGGGTTCACCCATTACTGGGGTTTGTCCCGGAAAGGGAACTGGGTAGTGAAGCGTAAGACGGCTTCGAGCCGCCTCACACGGGCATTACGGATGATCGCCCGCTGGTGTCGGTTCAACCGACACCGCCCGATTGCCGTGCAACACCGGACACTATGTCAGAAGCTACGTGGCCACTTCGCGTACTACGGGATCACGCCCAACGCTCCAGCGTTGGGGCGGTTTCGGCGAGAGGTGATCCGTACCTGGCACAAATGGCTATCCCGCCGTCGGCGTGACGGAACCATCCCTTGGCCGCGTTCCAACCGGCTTCTGGAGCGGTACCCGTTGCCTCGGGCGGTGGTGATCCACTCGGTGTACCGTCGCACAGCGAATCCGTGACTTGAGGAACCGTATGCGTCAATTGCGCACGTACGGGTCTGTGGGAGCCCTGGGAGGGTAACCTCCCAGGGCCACCCAGCCGGAGGGGACGGGCCGGGTGAGTGACGCAACCCACTTGCCAGCGGATCGACTTGGGGATATACGCTCACTTGTGGACCAGGGACGTACCTATTCGTTGTCAACTCTTGCGGGCATTGCGGGGATGCTCCTTGCGGCCGGGGCCGGGTGCACTACCCGCGGGGAGCTCATCCGGGTCAAGCAGGAGAACAGGGTCCTGCGCGACACCAAGGAGCGCCTGGAACGCACCGTGGCGGACCGGGACGGCACCATCGCCCGGCTCCATCGGCAGGTTCGGACGTTGGAGGGGTTCGGCCCCGATCGGCCGGCGGACCTGTTCGCACCGGTGAAGCTTCAGATCGCCAGCCTTACCGGAGGGGCTGATTACGATGGAAAACCCGGTGACGACGGGGTGACGGTTCACCTGCGTCCGCGCGACGCCGACGGCGACGTGGTAAAGGCTCCGGGGCGTTTCCGCATTCAGCTATTGGACAATTCCGAGTTCGGCTCGCCGCGCGTCCTGGGGATCTACGTGTTCAACGCCGAGGACGAGCTGCGTCGGGCATGGCACGGAAAACTCGGCACGAATCACTATACCTTCAAATGCCCGTTCCCGCCGGGTGTCGAGCTGCCTTTGGGGCGACGCGTCGTGGTGGACGCGGAGTTCGTGGACTATCTGACCGGCACCACTCTGACGGCCGTGAAGGAGGTCCGCATCTCGCTGGTGGATGAGCCGCAGTGATCCTCGGCGTTAACGGCCGTTCTACGGCGCTGTTTGTTTTCGTGTAGCATAGTCAAGCTCCGGGGGTCTGCCGGAACCAGCGGCAGGTCGCAAGATAGCTGCCGGTTGATCTCGATACCGTTCCAGCGACGACCGCGGTGAGCACTTTCCGTTCTCCCGGCGTCAACACCGCGACGCGCCGCAGCACGGCGCCCAACGACCTGATGGGGGAGGATTCCGAGTCGACGGCGGAAAAAGCGGTTGGCCCGACCCCGGACAAACCACACCGCAAGGGGGGACTAACGAGTGATTATCGACGTTTTCAAAACATTTGAAAACGATGTTAAAGAACCGGGCGAATGGTGTAGAATTTGTTGTTGCCGGGCAGCCCAAGGAGTGGGCAGGATCTGTCGGGGTGGGCATTCGATCGTGCAGGGAGGCAGCGAACCGGCGTGAGCCTACGGCGTAAGTGCGGGGCCGGTTGGACCCTGCGATTGTGCGCGGCGTTTTGATGTGCGGTACCATTGGCGTGTTAGAGTCGGCGATGATCGAGGTTGAACGCAGACACGGCGCTGTCCTGCCGCTTAGCGAGTTGTACAGCCCAATCCGCGAGGACCTTGAAATCGCCTCCCGGATATTCGACCAGGAACTCGCCAGCGAGCTATCGCTGGTCAACGGGCTTTGCGACACGGTTCGATCCTATCGCGGCAAGATGCTTCGCCCGGCCCTGCTGCTGCTTTCCGCCCGGGCGACCGGTGAAGTGACACCCGCTCACCACACCTTGGCTGCCGTGGTCGAGATGGTCCACATGGCCACGCTCGTCCATGACGACGTGCTGGATGAAGCCGACGAACGCCGCCGGAAGCCGACCATCAGTTCGCTTACGGGTAACGTTGCGGCCGTGCTCTTGGGTGACTATCTGATCAGTCACGCGTTCCACCTGTGCAGCGGGCTTCCGAGCAGACACGCCTCCCGCCGGATCGGGGCCACCACGAACATCGTTTGTGAAGGCGAACTGCTGCAGAACCATCTCCGCGGTGCTACCGACCTGACCGAACAGCAGTACTTCGACATTATCAGGCGAAAGACCGGTGCACTTACGGCCCTGGCGTGCGAGCTCGGGGCGTTTTATTCAAGGTCCGAGACGCCGATTGTGAGCGCCCTGCGCTCCTACGGCATGGCGGCGGGGGTTGCGTTTCAGATCATCGACGATGTTCTCGACATCGTGGGAAGCAGAGCGGAGGTCGGCAAGACACTGGGGCGAGACCTTACCCTCGGCAAGGGGACCCTGCCGACGATCCATTGCCTTTCGCGGGCGAGCGCGCCAACGGCGTCGGCCCTCACCGCAGCTCTTGTCCACGAAGGGCCCTGCGAGCGCGAACGCCTGCAGGATTGGCTGACGGAAACAGACAGCATCGACTACGCCCTCTCGGTCGCCGCCCAGCAGGTTGAATACGCCGTCGGGCGGCTCGAGCCATTGGCTTCCAGCCTCGCCAAGGACTCGCTGGTGGGTATGGCCGAGTTTATCGTCCGCCGTCATTTCTGACCCCGGCTTACCAGGCGCCTTTTCGCCTGTCTGCCCTTCCACCCGCCCGTACCTGCCCCTGGAATGCTCCGATCCGCCTGCAGGCTCAGGTACGGCGATGCAACTGAAATCAGCTCCGTCCCCGGGATCCATGTGCTATAATATCGGTGGGTGCGTGCTGCGTGCGCGGTGACGTGTTTGTGTTTGTGTTTGTGTTTGTGGGAATTGGCATGATGGCCTCCCCGACTCCTGCCGGCCTCGGGAGTTCGTTTTCTCCCATCCGGCATCGCAACGAGGCCCCACGGCGGGGTTCCGGCGTTCCGGTCTGGAGCGGTTGGGATCGATCGCTCCGACGAGCCGGCGCGCTCTATCTGGCGGCGCTCGCCCTCGGACTCGCCCCGGCAACCGCTTCTGATGGACCGGACGACCCCGGGAAGCAGGCCGACGCCGAGGGTTACATGCAGTTGTTGGGAGAGCTCAAAGGGCTCGACTGGCAAGAGGAGGGCCCGCGTGCCCAACGTGCGGTTGATAACCTCTGGAGGCAAAACGGCTGGACGGATGAAGCCGACCGCTTCGCCCGCGATCTGGCCCACGATGCATCGGCCATCCCGCCCTGGGAGTTCCTGAGCCGGCTCAACCTGGTGAGCGACCGGATGGCGGCGCGCTACGAATTTTCTCCCGAGCAGACGGTTCGCATCCGGGCTGCCGCGCTGCGGGAAGTCGCCTCGGTGCTGGCGACCAACGCCGGCTTGGTGGTGGACCTCGTCCGGGAAGCGCTGCAGACCCGGGCGGAGGCGAGACCCTACACTGCAGAGCAGATCGCCCGCTGGACCAGGGAAACGGAGCCGTTGCACGCAGAGGTCGCGAAACGCGCCGACAGCTTCATCGAAGAGGTCAAACGCACGCTTACGGCGAAACAGAAGCGGATCCTCGAGCGGGACCTGCAAAGCTACCGCAAGCGCCAGGCGTTTCTTGACCGGGCCCGCGAGCGTTGGGCGCGGGGAGAATGGAAGCCGTCGGACTGGGGCATGCAGGATGATCCGATCCAGCGCGGGGTGGTTCCGCCACGCGGGGCTCCCCCCGGCCCCCAGCAGGCCGAATTGTCGCCGGAGACGGATCCCCGGCAGGAGGCTCCCGTCCAGAGATGGCTCGCGCACGATCCCAAGACGTGGCTTTCGTATGTGCTAGACTTCAAGAGGCGATACCGGCTCGACCCCGGCCAAATGACCACCGCTCGATCGATCCACGACGAACTCTTGGAACGGGCGAAGGCGTACTTTAAGTCGCATGCCGTTCGCCTGGAGGCCGTGCCGCCCAGCGAGCGTCCGGCCCATGGGGCATACGCGCCCATCCGGGCGATGTTCGCCGAGTTGAAGGACCGACTTAAGGCGATTCCGACGACGGTCCAACAGGCCCAGGTGAAGCCGTAACGTCATTGCTACACGAAGGTTGGGGCTGTCGGAGGTGCTGGGCGGAGGTGCTGCGGATCTTGATTTCGATCGTGCGGCCATCCAGGATTTGCCGATTGACAAGTCAAGGCGGAGGAGGTTTTGCGGGGCTGGCCGCGGGGAGCAACAAGATGGTAAGCTGGATGAAACTGCCTACGGGGGGTGTCGCGCTGGCGGCGGTCCTGCTGGTCGGCGTCTTCTCGTCGCCCGCTGCCGGGCAGACGTGGATGGAGACTTTTCCCCCCGATGCTTACGGGAACGCCGGGCGGGCATTGCCGCAGCGGCGTTATCTCTCCCCGCTCGCCTTCCCAAATGAGACCCAGCGCCGGACGTCGCAGGATTACCAGACCCTGGGGTTTAGAGCTGATCGACGCGGCGGGTTCGCCGGATTCGCCCTGCCCGGTGATGTTCTGGCGGGAAACCGGCTGGCAACCGCCGACTATCTCGCTCCCGGCGGGGAGGTTCCGCCGGCCACCCGTCAGGCGTTTCGGCGTTACGGTGGGTTTGGCAAGCGTCCGGGCCACCGTCTGCCGTCGGACCTGACCACGATTCTGTCCCGCCGCTATGCCCTGGTTGAGGCGGCATCGCTCAACGCTCCGGTTCACCGGGCGATATGGGCGACCGCCCAGCGGGGCATCACGTTGCCGGCGTCGACCGTGACGCCCTTGACACCGTTGATTGTGACCGCCTCGAGCGCCCAGCCCACCACGCTCGACCGGTACTTGCGCTACGGGCTGGCCGTCTCGGTTCATCGATCTCGCGAGGAAGGGTGGGGTTGGTTTGAGGAGGGGGCTTATCGCCGTGCCGCCCGCGTGTTCGAGTCGGCGTTAGTGATTCAACCGAGCGACCTCGAGCTGCGCCTCGGTGAGCTGTTCAGCTACGTCTGCGTGGCTGCGGTTCGCACGGCCATCGCCGCGCTGGATGACCTGAATCGGCGTACGCAGAATCCGTTTTCCTCCGATCTGGATTTGACAGAACGGATCGCAAGTGTGGAGGAGGCCCGAAGAGTGCGGCTGGAGTCTCAGTGGTTGGCCCAGGCGGAGAAGGATGATCCACAGGCGATCGCATTGCACCTGTTCATCCTCTGGTACCTGGGCGAGCGCCAGGAGGCGATCCTGACCGCAAGAGCTGCTTCCGCGATGCTTGCGGACACCGCCTACGCGGATTGGCCGGCAAAGATGCAGTCCGCCCAGGCGGCTCTCGCTCCCGCGGGTGAGGCACCATAGCCCCGACCGGCACCGGGTCCGCGATCCTGTCTTGTCTGAGGGCGGGGGAGTCGGGGGGCAGTTGAACGGGGGACCGCGTTCCACCCTATCATGTGACTATGTAGTGACCGAGCAGTCCAACATCTCACGCGATCATCTTTCGGGTTTCATGATCCGTCACCGCATGGTGTTCGTGGTGTCGGCCCACGGGGTGTTGGTGAGTCTGGCCCTTTTGGCGGCATTTCTGCTCGCCTACAACTTCCGCTGGGCGCCGACCCTGCACGGGCAAGTTCATCACTGGTTCTCCGAGCTCTACCTTCCGCTTTTGGCGATCGCCCTGCCGGTCAAGCTGCTGGTCTTTCAGTGGACGCGTCAGTACCAGGGCTCCTGGCGTTACGTCGGCCTTCGAGACCTTTTCGGGGTGATCAACGCCTCGCTGGTTGGATCGTTCTTGTTTCTTGCCGTCTACTTCGTTTTGGAGAACGTCTGGCGGAACGCGTTGGGCTATCCGCTGATCGACCGGTCCCTGACCTTGAGGCAGTCCGCGGTCTTCCTACAGGACTGGGCGGCGACCGTCGGATTCGTGTCGGCTGCAAAGGTTCTGGCGCGGTTTTACTATGAGGACATCATGCCCCGGCGTGCGGTCAACCCCAACCGGGTACTGATCGTCGGGGCGGGCGACGCCGGTGAGGTCGTGCTCCGTGAGATTCTGCGGATGCGCCGGGAGCGCTGCACGTGCGTCGGCTTTCTGGACGATCAGGTTGCCCTTCTTCACGGCCGGATTCACGGGGCGGAGGTTTTGGGCCGCACAAGTGAGATTCGCGAAGTCTGCAAGAAGTATGAGGTTCAGGAGGTCCTGATCGCCCTGCCGCACGCCACTCCCAGATCGATTCGTGAACTCGTCGAGCGATGTGAAGGAACCGGCGTACTGTTTCGCACCATCCCTTCGGTGACCGACGTTATCACGGGGCGCGTCCAGGTAAGTCAAATCCGCGACGTCGACATCGCCGACCTGCTCGGTCGAGAACCGGTGGAGCTGGATTCGGAAGAGATCGGGCGGCAGCTCCGCGGCAAACGCGTCCTGGTCACCGGCGCGGGAGGCACCATCGGGGCGGAGATGTGTCGGCAGATCGCCGCCTTCGGCCCACAGCGGCTGGTCCTCATCGAGCGGTTTGAAAACAACCTCTTCGAGATCGACCGCGAGCTGCGCCGAAACCACCCCAACCTTCAGATCGTGCCCCGGGTGGCGGATATTTGCGATCGCCCCCGGCTCAGGCGGGTTTTTGAGAAAGAAAAGCCCGCGATCGTTTTTCACGCCGCAGCCCACAAGCACGTGCCCATGATGGAGCTCAACCCCGGGGAGGCGGTCAAGAACAACATCGCCGGAACCATCGTGGTGGCCGATGCCTCGCTCGCTGCGGGGGTGGAGAAGATGGTGATGATCTCGACCGACAAGGCGGTCAACCCCACCAGCGTGATGGGGTGCACGAAACGCATCGCCGAAATGTACATCGAGTGTCTAAGCGCAGGCGCCCGCGGGGAGGGCAGCGGAGGGCGAGGCAACACCACCCATTTCATCACCGTTCGATTCGGCAACGTGCTGGGCAGCAGCGGCAGCGTGGTGCCGATCTTCAAGCAGCAGATCGCGATGGGCGGGCCCGTAACGGTGACCCACGCTGACATGGTGCGCTTCTTCATGACCATCACCGAGGCCGCCCAGCTCGTTCTCCAGGCGGGGACCATGGGGCAAGGCGGGGAAATATATGTATTGCACATGGGCGAGCCGGTGAAGATCGTCGATCTGGCCCGGGACATGATAACCTTGAGTGGGCTCCGCCCGGGCATCGACGTCGAGATCGTCTGCACCGGCAAACGTCCCGGTGAAAAGCTGTACGAGGAGCTTTCCCACGAGGGTGAGCATATAGGGGACACCGCCCACCCCAAGATCGGCATCTGGAAACACCGCCCGGGGAACTTCGCGAACATCCAACAGGGTATCGAAGGCCTGATCAAGATGGCGGACCGGGCCACCAACGGCGAACTCCAGGCCGAGCTCGAACGCCTGGTCCCCGAGTACTCCCCGGACGCAGCAGTCACCGATGAGGGCCCCGCCCGACCTGTTCCCTCGACATCGTCCGGATGAGGAGGCCAACCCCTAACGGACCTGTCCTCGGGTTGCACCCATCCGGCGAGGCCTACAGCCGCAACCAGGACAGTGAGTCGCCGGGTTCAGCCGGCGCGGGCTTACGGATATCCGAAACTCTATCTTGTCGTCCCTGAGAAAACACGATCGTTCGGTATTCGCAGCGTTGTTCTGCGTTTTCGTGGCGTGGGAATTGCAGGGTTCTTGGGTGATTGTTGGTGAAAC